>Ga0105251_10002830_pt1 | contig 13117 bp, 13 predicted proteins | sample KBSS64metaG_FD_80424 | JGI IMG/M metagenome (GOLD analysis project Ga0105251, IMG submission 80424) | Switchgrass rhizosphere microbial communities from Kellogg Biological Station, Michigan, USA - KBS S6-4 metaG | ecosystem: Host-associated > Plants > Roots > Rhizosphere > Soil | place...
ATACTCTGGCGAATCTTCTCCGCAATCTTATACCCTTCATCTTCGGAATTGGTGCTACACGCCACCACAAACTCCTCACCGCCCAGACGAGCCACCAGCCCCTCTTCACCCACCGCCTTTCTTAATTGCCCGGCAAAAGCGCTTAACACGACATCTCCACATTCATGACCAAAGTTGTCATTAATACGTTTGAAATAATCGATATCCAGCAGCATCACAGACAATTTTTGCCCGGGTTTATGCATTAGCGGTGCGTTGATTTTCAGCGCTTCATAAAGACCTGAACGAGAATGCACACCGGTAAGATAGTCATAATCGGCACGCAGCGAGGTCTGTTTAATCAGGCGGTTAATGGCATCTACGCTCACCGACACAATTAGCGGGCAAATCGCCATAGTGGCAATACCCAGACGTGCAGAGAACATCTCATTCACCACCAGCGGCTGGCTATCGTGAATCACCACTATTGAGTTGGCGACCAGAACAATCTCCATACCGCCCGTTAACAATGTAACCAACGCGGTAATCGGCAATGGGTAGCGAATCGCACACCAGATAAGGGCTGGCAGCGGGAACGCAAGACTCCCTGCACCGCCAATCACTACTGAGGCAATCACCGAAATGATAACGCCCAGCAGCGGGTAGAGTTTCGAAAAATGAAAAGCGGGCATCTTCCCCCACTGCGGCCATTTAGCCATAAGCAAAAATGGCATCATCAGAACCCCGGTAGAGAATTGCTCACTAAACCAATCGCCAAACAATGGAAGAAACTCACGATAGTCTGATGAAGGGCCAAGGGAGCCCAAAGATCCTAATAAAGAACTGAGCAGCGAACCAATAAGACAAAAATAGAAAAGCTTAAAAGCATTAATGGCCCAATTATTTTCATCTTCATTACGGGAATAACGGAGTAATAGCATGGCTACAATGATAATAAACACCATATTGGAGAGATTTATTATCGCTGATTGCCAACCCCAATGCGTGGTAAAGGCGTCGTAAACCACCATCGCGCTATAACAGAGGAAATAATATACAGGGCGATTCAGGAACGGGTTGCGCACAAACACGGCAGCCAGCACGGCATTCAGCGGCCAGAACAGAGACAGCTCATCAATCAGGCGAAGTGAAGCCCCAAAGAAGTAAAACAATGTAGTAATAAAAAATATATTTATGGCGTTAGCCAGCCATTTTTCAGGCGAAAAGATCTTAAATTTATTTTGATTAGACATGCTGTTTTAACTCATATTTATGCATGCACTGCTTAATAAAATAATACAACGAGATGAGTGCAAAAAATGAATTTTAGCTTAGCATATTTTATCTGGTACGACCTGCGGCCAACGAGATAAAACTTATAAGCCTGATCCATCAGGCTCAAATATGCCTGGCTTACGAAAGTCTTAGAAAATTGAGCGGCCGATTCGCTGCGCCAGAATCTCAAGTGCTGCCGTTCCCGCAAGCGAGTTCCCCGAAGCATCCAATTCAGGGCACCAGACAGCAATCGACATCTCATGCGGCACAACGGCAATGATTCCGCCGCCGACACCCGACTTACCCGGCATCCCAACACGGTAGGCAAACTCACCGGCACCATCATACATTCCGCTGGTGACCATCAATGCATTAATCTGCCGGGCTTGTTGAGCCGTGATAACGGGATCAGCAAGATGCAATGCGCGCCCCTGGTTTGCCAAAAACAGGAAGGTTTTTGCCAACTCAGTACAGCTCATTTTCAACGCACAGTAGTGGAAGTAATTTTGCAGGACGGTAATGACGTCATTGTCGAAATTGCCGAATGATTTCATAAGCCAGGCAATCGCCACATTACGGGCCGAATGTTCAAACTCAGATTTCGCTACGCGTGAGTCATAAGCCAGGTCGGGTTGCTCCGCAAGCAACCGCACCACTTCCAGCATACGTTGCTTCGGCGCACTCAAGCGAGTCTGCAACATATCGCATACCACTAACGCGCCGGCATTAATAAACGGATTACGGGGTTTACCTTGTTCAAGCTCCAACTGGAGTAAGGAATTGAATGGTTGCCCTGATGGCTCTTTACCAACACGTTGCCAGATTTCGTGCTCGTCATAGCGCGCCATTGCCAATGCCAGACTCAGTACTTTAGAGATCGACTGAATTGAGAAGCGCTCTGTCGCATCCCCTGCGCTAAATACCTCACCGTCTACAGTGCAAACTGCAATCCCGAGCTTATCTCCTGGAATTTCCGCCAGTGCAGGAATGTAATCTGCCACTTTACCGCGACCAATCAATGGCCGAACCTGCGTGAGAATATCTTCCAGCAATTGATTATCTAACAGACCTGGCACTGCAAACTCCTGATTGGCGGGTATTTTACGCCCGCCATTATATCAGACCACCGCCACGTCAGGCAGATGAAAACGCGCAACAGCGCTTCCCAGCCGATGCGTTTCAAGTGAAAACAACTCAACTGCGCAGGAATACTTTCCCAATCAAATAAGTTGCTGCTTTACCCGCTATAAGCACTCTGTCGCCAACGAGTTGACATCGCAAATCACCACCACGTTGGGATACCTGGCGAGCGAGCATCTGCGTTTTACCTAAGCGATCCGCCCAGTATGGAATGAGCATGCTATGGGTTGACCCTGTAACCGGATCTTCCGGTACCGATTCTCCTGGGCAGAAAAAGCGGCTGACAAAATCATATTCGCCGTCACCCGGGGCGGTAATACAAACCATTTTTTCGAGCGGTATCATCGCATTGATATTTGGACAAACAGCCTCTACCTGTTGCTGATTCTCCAGCACAACCATGTAGTCCCGTGCGACACGCACTTCCTGGCATTGCGTAATACCTAACGTTTCCAGTAGCAACGGAAGCGGCATAACGGGTTTAGATTCCCAGGCCGGGAAATCAAGCGTCAACCAATCCCCGTTACGTGTCACCGACAACGGGCCAACAAAGCGTGTATCGAAGTGAATCGTAGTTTCCGGATGATTGAGATATTCAAAAATCACATGTGCCGCTGCAAGAGTTGCATGGCCACACAGATTAATCTCCCCTTGGGTGGTGAACCAACGTAACTCGTAGCCACTATCGGTGGTGGTAAAAAAGGCCGTTTCGGATTGATTATGCTGGCGAGACATTGCCAGCAGCGTTTCATCAGGCAGCCATTCAGTAAGCGGGCATACTGCTGCAGCATTGCCGCCAAAAGTGGTATCGCTAAACGCATCTACCATATAAAAATCAATTTGTTGCATAGCCTTTTCTCCCGAACAACTCAATAATGTGTGTTAAATCATAAAGTTGGCTGACTGCGCAGTAATACTTTGCCGACCAGATAAGTCACCGCCTTGCCCGACATCAACACCCTATCACCGACCAGTTGGCAGCGAATATCGCCTCCACGGCTGGAAACCTGACGAGCCAACATCTGTGTTTTGCCTAACCGTTGCGCCCAATAAGGAATCAACATGGTGTGAGTTGACCCGGTAACCGGATCTTCGGTTATCGCAGCAGCAGGTGAGAAGAAACGGCTGACAAAATCGTAACCTTCAATTTCGGCAGGTGCCGTGATACAGACCTTTTGGTTGAGCTTCAGCATCAATTGAATATTTGGATTTACCGCTTCAACCTGCTGTTGATTCTCGAGCAGAACGGTATATGTGCGCCCAAGCCTGACTTCCTGGTAATCACTAATGCCCAGACAATCGAGCAGTAATTGTGGCGGCTCAACCGGCTCGCTGCTGGTTGCCGGGAAATCCAGCGTTAACCAGTCACCATTGCGGGTAACCGTCAGTGGGCCAACGAAACGGGTAGTAAAGTGGATTGTGGCCTCAGGGTAATTGAGAGACTCAAAAATCACATGCGCCGTTGCAAGCGTTGCGTGGCCACAGAGATTAATTTCCCCCTGCGTGGTGAACCAGCGCAATTCAAAGCCATCATCTGTAGTAATAAAAAAAGCTGTTTCTGACTGGTTATGCTGGCGAGCCATTGCCAGCAGGGTTTCATCAGGCAGCCACTCCGTAAGCGGACACACCGCCGCTGCGTTGCCACCAAAAGTGGTATCGGTAAAGGCATCTACCATATAAAAATCAATTTGCTGCATCGCTTTTTCTCCACCACCTATCCCAATTACATACCATGCCATGAGAGGCAGGATTAACAGCACAATTAAATGAGACTTAAATCACAAAATGGGTTGTATGGCTGGATCGATGGTTTTATGATCACCGCCTCTCCTAACAGTTCATTTATCAGCGCGAAACCAATCTATGACAATAAGTAATGTCTCACGCAAAACGGCATGGTTACGCGTCGTAACACTGGCGGTTGCGGCCTTCATTTTTAATACCACCGAATTTGTACCCGTCGGTTTGCTTTCCGATATCGCCAGTAGTTTTGGTATGCAAACTGCAGAAGTCGGGATCATGCTGACTATCTACGCATGGGTCGTTGCGCTGATGTCCCTGCCATTTATGTTATTGACCAGCCAGGTTGAGCGTAAACGGCTACTGATTGGCATCTTTACCTTGTTTATCGCAAGCCATGTGCTGTCTTTCGTGGCCTGGAACTTCACCGTACTGGTAATAAGCCGCATTGGTATCGCGTTTGCTCACGCTATTTTCTGGTCGATAACCGCATCTCTGGCGATACGTATGGCACCTGCGGGTAAAAAAGCCCAGGCACTGAGTTTGATTGCAACCGGTACTGCGCTGGCGATGGTTCTCGGTTTGCCGCTTGGACGCGTGGTCGGCCAGTATTTCGGCTGGCGCACTACCTTCTTCGCCATTGGCGTGATCGCCGCCCTGACACTATTTTGCGTTATCAAGTTACTGCCTAAATTACCAAGCGAACATTCTGGCTCACTGAAAAGTTTGCCACTGCTGTTCAAGCGCCCGGCGTTAATGAGTCTGTATGTGCTGGTAGCCGTAGTCGTAACCGCGCATTACACCGCCTACAGCTACATTGAGCCGTTTGTACAAACCGTGGCAGGCCTTAGCGCTAACGTAGCCACTTTCTTGTTACTGGTTCTTGGTGGTGCCGGGATTATTGGTAGTGTGATGTTTGGCAAATTGGGCAACCGCCATTCGTCTACGCTGGTTAGCGGCTCAATCGGCTTGTTAGTTCTTTGCCTTGCATTGCTCTTGCCCGCAGCACAAAGCACAGTAAACCTGACGATATTAAGCCTGTTCTGGGGCATCGCTATTATGATTATTACGCTGGGTATGCAGGTGAAGGTACTGGCGCTGGCCCCGGATGCAACAGACGTATCGATGGCGCTATTCTCAGGGATTTTTAATCTTGGGATTGGTGCGGGCGCGTTGGTTGGAAACCAGGTCAGCCTGCATTTTGATATGTCGAGTATCGGGTTGGTCGGTGCGGTTCCTGCCCTGGCAGCACTTATCTGGTCGGTGTTGATATTCCGTCGCTGGCCCGTGTCGCTTGAAGAACAGCAAAGCCACTAAGTGAGTTAAGGGCAACGGTCTGATACCGCGGCCCTTATTAAACTTACTGCGCCGGGAAGTGGGTAATAATTTCCAGCACGCCGTTAATAATAAATTGCACACCCATGCAAACCAGCAAGAAGCCCATCAGACGGGAAATTGCCTCAATACCGCTTTTGCCGACCAGACGCATAATCGCGCCAGAACTGCGCAAACTACCCCATAAGATCACGCCCACCAGCGCAAAAATTATCGGTGGCGCCACCAACACAACCCAATTAGAGAAATTGACGCCATGTTCAATCGTTGACGATGAGCTGATAATCATCGCAATGGTACCAGGGCCCGCAGTGCTTGGCATCGCAAGCGGCACAAACGCGATATTGGTATCAGGCTCTTGTTCCAGTTCCTCAGCCTTGGTGTGCGCCTCGGGGGACTCATGTGCCTTTTGTTGCGGGAATAGCATCCTGAAGCCAATAAACGCAACAATCAAACCACCTGCAATACGCAGACCGGGTATCGAAATACCGAACGTATTCATCACAACTTGCCCAGCGTAATACGCAACCATCATGATGATGAAGACGTTGACTGACGCCATCAACGCGGTTTTATCACGCGCTTTTTTGTTCATATCTCCGGCAAGGCCGAGGAACAATGCCACAGTGGTCAATGGGTTAGCCAGCGGCAGTAGCACCACTAACCCAAAACCTATGGCCTTAACCAATTCCATCATCTTTTACCCTTTCATTCGGTTGCTTTATGCGCTGCTGAGTATAGCAGCCAACCTTCTGCGTTTACGTTATCGGATTTGTATCAATGTTAAAAACTGAACCGTTTTAGCTATTCGTGTCATCGCAGAATCATCACGTTGACTTATGGTTGCCTGAGCAATAATATCTGCCGTGATTAAATATACTTGCCTGGGCAATCATAGTGAAAAGCACCAACGATCTGTTTAACGAAGTCATTCCTTTGGGGCGCCTTATCCATATGGTTAACCAGCATAAGGATCGCCTGCTAAACGATCACCTTTCCCCTCTCGATATCACCGCTACGCAATTTAAGGTGCTTTGCAGCATTTATTGCGAAGGGTGTTTGCAACCGGTGGAATTGAAGAAAGCGTTGTCGGTAGATCTCGGTGCGCTCACGCGCATGTTAGATCGCCTACTGTCCAAAGGATGGATCGAACGCTTGCCCAACCCAAACGACAAACGCGGTGTGCTGGTGCAACTGACTCCAGAAGGGAAAATGTTGTGCGAAAAATGCCACCAGCTTGTGGGGCAAAACCTGCATCAAGAGCTAACTAAAAACCTGACAGATGACGAAGTGAACACACTTTATCAACTGCTGACAAAAGTATTACCGTAAAACCTGAAAAGAGGTGAAACGATGTCCAGACGGAACAATGATGCCATAACAATTCAAAGCATTTTGGACTGGATAGAAGAGAATCTGGAAAACCCTCTGTCACTTGAGAAGGTTTCACAGCGTTCTGGCTACTCGAAGTGGCACCTGCAAAGGATGTTTAAAAAAGAGACTGGTCATTCATTAGGCCAATACATCCGCAATCGCAAATTGACCGAGATCGCCCTCATGCTTAAAGAAAGCAACGAGCCGATTCTCTATTTAGCAGAGCGTTATGGGTTTGAGTCACAGCAGACACTCACCCGCACGTTCAAGAATTACTTCTCTGTGCCACCTCACAGATACCGCGTTGCGTGTTCAGGTGGCGAAGGAAAGTTTATTCACCCGCTAAATCATTAAAAAATTAACAAACGCTATGCAACCGTCTGGTCAAAACAGACACCGAGGATTTATGAAACGTTTTATCGGCGCTGTAAGCCTGGTACTGACTCTGGCTTCCGCTAACGCTCTGGCGGAGCAGCCCGGCAGTTTTAACGCCACCCAAAGCAATCACGGCGGGATGATTCTCCCTCCTTCTGACAACAATACCAATTGCAGCTCCCGCGATACGATTGGTGATAAATCAGAGTTATTGGGTACGCCTTACTACCACGAAAGTACGCGCTAATTTCCGCATCTGGCGGGCGCACTTATGTTAGCCCGCCAGATGAAATTAACTCACTATCGCCCGTCTAATCCGCAAGCCAAAGACGTTAATATACAAGCCCCCCATAATCAGTAACGCTCCTGCCAACTGCGTGAACGACAGTGTTTCATCCAGTAGCCACGCGGCACTCGCCATCCCTACAACGGGCACCAACAATGACAATGGTGCAACTCGCCAGGTCTCATAGCGCCCCAACAAACTACCCCAAATGCCATAACCGACAATCGTCGCCACGAAGGCCAGATATACCAGCGACAAAATCGTCGTCATATCAATGGCAATCAGGCTTTGCCACATCACGTTTGGGCCATCAAGCAGGTAACTGGCGGCAAAGAACGGCAGTACTGGGATTAATGCGCTCCACACCACCAAAGACATAATCGGTGGACGAGGTTCAAGCTGCATGATTTTCTTATTAAAGATATTCCCACATGCCCAGCTAAGCGCCGCCGCCAACGTCAACATAAAACCGAGCAAGGCAACATGCTGCCCGCCGAGACTCCCCTCAATCAACACCAGCACCCCGATCACCGCGAGCGTTATTCCCGCCAGTTGTTTACCTTGCAGGCGCTCCTGAAACACAAACGCACCAAGGATAATGGTGAAAAATGCCTGCGCCTGAAGTACCAGTGAAGCCAGTCCTGCGGGCATACCAAACTTGATCGCACTAAATAGAAACGCAAACTGCCCAAAACTGATAGTCAGCCCGTAAGCGGCAAGCAGGCGAAAGGGAATTTTAGGACGCGCGACAAATAGCAACGCGGGAAAGGCAACCAGCAGAAAGCGCAAACCAGCCAGTAACAGCGGCGGCATATTGTGTAATCCCATCTTAATGACTACAAAATTAAGCCCCCACACAACAACCACCAGCATCGCCAGTAGCCCATCTTTACGCGTCATACCCTGCCCTCGTTTTATTGCAATTTTGTTAAAATTTAAGGCTATATCCAATCTGAAAACAGATACAGATCGCACTTTTAAGCATAAGCACAGAAAGCATTCCAAGATAAACGCCATCTATACTTTGCCGATTCTTCATGCTAAATCTGAAACACATCTTCGTGAACATACTAAAAACACACAACAAAATGGTTTCTTTAGCGGCTCGTTTTTCTGGTAAGCAACTCTCCATCAGCGTTTTACTGCTCTCTTCGCTACTACTCACCGTAGGGCGCGGTCTGACACTGCCATTTATGACCATTTATCTTTCCCGGCAGTACGGTATGCCGTTAAGCGAAATTGGTATGGCGTTGACCATCGCGCTAACGGCAGGTGTGGTGTTTAGCCTATGGTTTGGCATTCTCGCGGATAAATTCGACAAGAAAATATACATGCTGTTGTCGATAGTGATTTTCCTCGGCGGATTTATCGCAATTCCGTTGGTGAATAGCGCCGTTCTGGTGGTGGTGTTCTATTCACTCATAAACTGCGCGTATTCAGTATTTGCTACGGTGCTGAAAGGGTATTTTTCTGACACCTTAGAAATTCATCAAAAGCCGAAAATCTTCTCGCTTAATTACACCTGCGCCAATATCGGCTGGACGGTCGGCCCACCCATTGGCACGCTGGCGGTGCTCTACAGCACCAACCTACCATTTTGGCTTTCAGGTCTAACCGCAATAATCCCGTTTATCGTGATTAGCCGCTATGTGCATAGTGTTCCGGTTGCCCCTTCGCGTTCTAACGACGGGGCGGTACTTTCCCCGCGGCAGATGCTTAAAGACAAGGCATTGATGTATTTCACCTTGTCAGCATTTCTTGGTTCGCTGGTGTTTGGCTCTTTTGCTGCCTGTTTATCACAATACGCGATTGCTATTTCTGATTCAGATTTGGCACAAAAAGTGGTGGGTGTAGTACTGCCGGTGAATGCTTTTGTGGTGGTGGTTTTCCAGTATATGGTCGGCAAACGCATTCGCCCGGACAACATCAAAAAATTGATGGGCTACGGTACGCTGTTTTTCATAGTGGGCCTGGCAGGTTTTATGATCTCAGGCGATAACCTGCTGTTATGGGGAGTCTCTGCGGCAGTGTTTACACTCGGTGAGCTAATATTTGCGCCAGGTGAATATATGCTGGTTGATAACATTGCCCCTGAAGGTCTTAAAGCGAGCTACTTTTCGGCGCAGCAGTTGGGCTGGCTAGGTGGTGCATGTACCCCGCTGTTCACCGGTTTGATGCTAACCTGGTTCCCGCCATCAATGTTATTCGTAGCGCTGATGGTGGCAATTGCACTGGCCTATCTGATGATTGTGAAAGGAATGGCGGTGAAACCACAGTTGGCTCTCAATTGAAATTAATTGGTGGATGTCGCTTCGCGAATCCACCCGATATAACTGACTACAAATTCTTGCGATACTGAATAAACCCAGGCTTATCCGCCAACTTGTCGTATAACGCCTGGCCTGCCGCATTGGTTTCGTGAGTATGCCAATACACTCGCCCGCAACCTTTCGATTGCGCATGCTGATAAACACCTTCAATCAGTGCCCGGCCAACCCCTTTGCCTCGCGAATCTGGCGCGGTAAACAGATCTTCAAGATAGCAATGGTCCTCAGCCGACCAGGTGCCACGGTGATAAACCATATGCACAATACCCACCATTTTACCCTGCTCATCGAACGCACCCAGCGCATACATCGGCTCGGCGGCATCAAGCATTCGCTGCCATGTTAATTCCGTGACAACGTCACTGATTTGCGAGTTGTAAAAAGTCAGATACCCCTGCCATAACGCAGCCCACTGTGTGTAATCGCTTTGAACCAGAGCGCGCACTTGCACCGCGTGTCTGGCCTGGATTTGGCGATTGCTCATCAGATTTGCACGGATCTTGGCCAGTCTCTGCTTCTGCACGCCGCCAGCCATATTTTCAACACTGAGCCACACTTCAAACGCCTGCTGAATTTGCGGCCATTCGCTATCGAGAATTGAAAACCACGCAGTATCTCGAGTGCGCTGTTTATAAACTATCGCCTGGCGGAAAAGTCCTTCATAACGAAAGCCCAGGCGAATAGCCGCATGGCGCGATGGGCCATTCAGGCTGTCACACTTCCACTCATAACGACGGTAACCCAGCTCAAAGGCGTACTTCATTAACAGGTAATGAGCTTCGGTTGCCTGAACGGTGCGCTGTAATAATGGTGAGTACATAACGAAACCGACTTCTATCACACCATTTGCCGGGTCGATGCGCAATAGAGACAGAGTGCCCAGCGCGTCACCGCTTTGGGTATCAACTACTGCATAATGCATGGGATCGTGGCTTTGTGTCGCAGTCTCTATGAAATCGGCAAATTGCTGAAGGCCCGCAAAGGGACCAACACTCAAATACGTCCAGCTGCTGTTGTCTTTTGCCGTATTCCACGCCGCCCAAAGTGAAGCGGTATGAGAAGGTGCCAGCGGTTCAAGGCGGCAGTAACGCCCTTCCAACACCACACGCTGTGGGCGCGGGCAAGGCTGCCAGTCAGGAAGTGCATGGCCAACCGGTTGTTGATGTTCATTTATAGTCAATTCAGGCCTCCACGGGCGCAATAACGATAAGTTACCTGAATATAAACAAGTTATGGCATAACAAACAGAGCCATAATTTTTGTGATAAACCAGACCATAATATCTAAATCGCCACCAGCCCCCTGACCCCATCTGTTCCCATATCGGTCCCCTTACCACGCTGGATAATCGAGCCACGCGACATCACCAAATAGTTATCGGCAAGCTGCGCGGCAAAATCATAAAACTGTTCCACCAGCAAAATAGCCATATCACCTTTAGCGGCAAGGCTGCCAATAACCTGACCGATCTCCTTAATTACCGATGGCTGAATCCCCTCTGTTGGTTCGTCCAGAATCAATAACTGTGGTTTACATGCCAGCGCACGACCTATTGCCAGTTGCTGCTGTTGGCCACCAGAGAGATCGCCACCGCGTCTTTGCTTCATCTCTTTAAGCACAGGGAAAAGCTGGTAAATTTCTTCCGGTACCTGCTTTGCATCTCGCCCTGCAAAGCGTGAAAGCCCCATCAGCAGGTTTTCCTCCACCGTTAGACGCGGGAATATTTCGCGCCCTTGCGGCACATAGGCGATTCCCGCCTGCACACGCTGGTGCGGTTTACGGCTGGTGATGTTGTTCTGCTGCCAGTTTACGCTGCCGGATTTTGCCGGAATGAGTCCCATCAGGCATTTCAACAGCGTACTTTTCCCCACGCCATTGCGCCCCAGCAGGCAGGTGACTTCACCAATTTTTGCTTCAAACGAAACGCCGCGCAGAATATGGCTGCCGCCGTAGTATTGGTTTAGATCGTTGACCTGTAGCATTTCATCTCCCCAAATACACTTCAATCACCTGCTCGTTGGCCTGCACTTCACGCAGTGAACCTTCCGCCAGCACCTGGCCCTGATGCAGTACCGTAACGTGATCGGCAATGGTTTCTACAAAGCCCATGTCATGTTCCACCACCATCAACGAATGCTTACCCGCCAGCCCGCGAAAAAGCTCGGCGGTATACTCGGTTTCCGCATCCGTCATGCCTGCTGCGGGTTCATCAAGTAGCAGCAAATGCGGCTCCTGCACGAGTAGCATGCCGATTTCGAGAAACTGTTTTTGCCCGTGGGAAAGCAGCCCGGCTTTGCGATGGCGTTCCGCCCCAAGGCGCAAAGTCGCCAGCATTTCGTCAATGCGATCCCGCTGTTCAGAGTTGAGTTTCGCCCGTAGGCTCGCCCACACCGACTTATCGGTTTTCTGCGCAATCTCAAGGTTTTCAAACACCGTCAGTGCCTCGAAAACCGTCGGCTTCTGGAATTTACGTCCGATGCCACGCTGAGCGATATCCGCCGGTTCTAAATGCAGCAAATCGGTCGATTGATCGTAAAAAGCTCGCCCGCTTTGTGGTTTGGTTTTCCCGGTAATCACATCCATCAATGTCGTTTTACCGGCACCATTCGGGCCTATCACACAACGTAATTCGCCAACGCCAATATTAAGCGACAAATCCGTCAGCGCTTTGAAGCCGTCAAAACTGACATTGATGTTTTCCAGCATCAGCACCGGATCGGTTTGATCGCGGAATCGGTCTGCCTCGTACTGCCGAGTAAATAGCGGTTCACCTGGTAGCATTATTTTTCTCCCTTACGCAGCAAGCCGATCACGCCACGCGGTAAAAACAGGGTTACGACGATAAAAATCAGCCCCAGGAACAGCTGCCAGTATTCCGGCACCGCCATGGTGAAATAGCTTTTCGCCCCGTTAACCAGTCCTGCGCCAAGGATTGGACCTATTAAGGTGCCGCGTCCACCCAACGCCACCCAGATAGCGGCTTCGATAGAGTTGGTTGGCGACATTTCGCCAGGGTTGATGATGCCCACCTGTGGCACATACAACGCCCCTGCCAACCCGCAAAGCACCGCAGATAAGGTCCACACCAGCAATTTGAAACCTTTCGGGTCGTAACCGCAGAACACCAGGCGGTTTTCTGCATCGCGTACCGCCGTCAATACCCGCCCAAACTTGCTGCGCGCGAGTGCAAAACCTATCCCAAGGCTTGCGAGCAGCAACAACACCGTGGCGATAAACAACCCGATGCGCGTGCTCGTGGCGGTAATCGGCATGCCTAAAATAGTGG
>Ga0105251_10002832_pt1 | contig 13110 bp, 7 predicted proteins | sample KBSS64metaG_FD_80424 | JGI IMG/M metagenome (GOLD analysis project Ga0105251, IMG submission 80424) | Switchgrass rhizosphere microbial communities from Kellogg Biological Station, Michigan, USA - KBS S6-4 metaG | ecosystem: Host-associated > Plants > Roots > Rhizosphere > Soil | place...
ACTAACCCGTTCCCTTGGATGAGCGAGATTATGGACTTGAAGAAAGAGAAGAATTTCTTTGAGACTCGCGTGATCGAATACCAAACTGGTGGTGCGTTGAGCTGGGACTAATGGTCTCGCTCGGTACGATTTGATGATTGCTACCTGAGTCGGCGAGTCGAGAAAGCAAAAAGCCCTGATCTGATCGGGGCTTTTTATTGGGAAATAGGTGCTCACTACCTCATACGTAGACGACAAAAATCCTACCCCACTTGAAACCGCTACACATCCATCCCCCACCTAAAACCATACCATACGTAACGTTAATTTGACGATTATGGGCATTGCTTAACAAAGGCAAATGACTGGACGCTTTTCCGCGTACATCCGGTATTGTTTTGATCCTCTGCCCGAGGTTCATTTCTTGCCCACCACCTAGTGAACCGTTACCATTTATCGAACATAGTGCGTGCCTCTTTGGGGATACGACTTCTTTAAGCGCTGCATGCGCTTTTATTATTTTTGTCTTAGGCGCATCGAATAAATCAATGAAATATAAGGAATCTATTCCGGTCATCGACCTCTTTGCTGGCCCGGGCGGACTCGGTGAGGGATTCTCTTCAATCGGTGGCCATGAAAAAGGAGTCCGTAAGTTCCAGCTTCGTGTGTCGATCGAGAAAGATCCTGTCGCTCACGCAACTCTGTCGCTCCGCGCATTGTTCCGCTCTTTTCCGAAAGGCGAAGTGCCCGAGGCTTACTACGACTATGTTCGCGGTGATATCACTCGTGAAGAGTTTTTCAAACATAAAGACGTACCAGCGGAAGCACTGGAGGCTTCGCAAGAAGCCAAGCTCGCGGAGCTTGGTAAAATATCGCCCGATGAAGTGGACAATTGGATTAGAAAAGCACTGGCAGGTGCAGATGAATGGGTTCTAATTGGTGGACCTCCGTGCCAAGCATACTCCTTAGCTGGGCGTTCCCGTCGAACACGCGAAAGCCAAGAAGAGTTTGAAAGCGATGAGAAGCACTTTCTCTACAAAGAATATCTGCGGATTATTCGCGAGTTCAAACCAACGATCTTCGTCATGGAGAATGTGAAGGGCATATTGTCCTCGAAGCACAGCGGCTCGAATATTTTCGAGCAAATTCTCGAGGATTTGTCGACTCCTGGTGACGGTCTTTCGTACAACATCCGCTCCTTAGTTGTTCCTAAAAATGCGGATAGACCCGATCCACACGATTTTATTATTCAAGCAGAACGTTACGGTCTTCCGCAGGCTCGGCACAGGGTTATCTTACTTGGAGTCCGTTCTGACGTTGCCTCGAATTGCCGAGCTCTACTGGAAAATCAGAAAGGGCTTGTCATGGAGCCTAGCAAAACAACTTTTACAGTTGGGCAGGCTTTATCGGGACTCCCTCCAATTCGGAGCAAAATTTCCAGAGGAGGAGATTCCCTCGAAGCTTGGCTTTCCACTTTGGAGGAAGCTAGCTCTTTGGTTCTTCCTTCCTATGAAGTTGGTCAGGGAAAATTAATAGATGCGATGAAAAATGCCGCTAAAGACGCAAATAAGCTGACTTCTAGCGGCAATAGATTTATACCTTGGAAAACATTTCCAGAAATGAATAAAAAGCAGCGCGAATGGTTCCTCGACTCACGATTGAAGGGAGTATTGCAGCACGAGGCTAGAGGCCATATGCGCTCCGACCTCCATAGATATATATTTGCAGCAAGCTACGCAACTTTGAATGGCACCTCACCCAAAATTCATCAATTTCCTGCGCGGCTCCTACCAGCGCATGAAAATGTTACATCCGACTCGGTTCCCTTTAACGACCGCTTCAGAGTTCAAGTAGCATCTGGCCCTTCAACTACAGTGGTCGCCCACATAGCTAAAGATGGTCATTACTACATTCATCCGGATCCAAGCCAGTGCAGAAGCCTGACTGTTCGAGAGGCTGCTCGATTGCAGACTTTTCCTGACAATTATTTCTTCGAAGGGACCAGAACACAGCAGTACACTCAAATCGGAAACGCAGTACCTCCGCTTCTTGCCAGAAAAATCGCGGCAGTTGTTGCTGCGATCATCGACTCGTATCGATCAGGAAAAAACGGCTAAACTTCAACTATTACCTGATCGATTCGGATAGGCTGTCGACCAAAGGCAACAAGTAGTTTCGGAGGCAGGAACTAACAATGGAGTTTAATTTCTGACCTGCCTCCGACAACGGAGGTATAAATCGACTTACCCTTCTCCAATGGCTTGAAGACCTTATGGGTTAAAACAATTATTACAACGCTTCAGGAATAACTTCCAACGGTAAAGAGAACGGTCGAGAGAACATAGCCTCCCGACACTCTGGACGCTTTGCCCATTCAGAGATCATCCTGCCGTTCGCTGTCTCATGAAGACGGTCATTGACCTCCCGCGCCCATATTTCAATTTGCTTAACAAGCTGAGGGGAAACCCCCTGCTTACTCCAAACTCGCTCGTGACTGAAAGACTCCCCATAAGTTTTGGAAATCAATGCAACAGTATATGCTGCAACGTTTGCTAAAAAAGCAGGTACCAATGGTCGCGCAGCTTTATGAACAGCCTTAAATAACAAAGCTTTCGAGACGATAGCTTTAAAATAGGAGACATCCGGATTAAAGGAGGTGCTTTTAGCCTCAGCGTCAGTCATACCAAACATAAACCGATCAAAGCACTTCTGTGCGCCAAGACTAACAATGTCAGCGTGTCCATCCCATGCAGTTGAATACTTAGCCAACTCAGTTTTTGTAATTTTCCTTGAGGTTGGTACGGAATCCCTCAGAGCTCGAAGCTTAGCTGGAGTGGTACCTTCTCGGGAGAGCAGAGTGTTGTAACTGCCCGCAGCCCTCTCGTAAAACCACCTTCCCATTCCATCAGGACAATAAACAGAAAGAGACAACCGTTCGATATCAACATGGAACGGCTTATTAGCTGATAGATCTGATTGCCGGACAGCATTCTGACTGTTTGCATACCGCGAAATATCGGAGACAAGCGCCTCTTCTTTCGCTGGATCTTGCTCTTTCATTACGATGATTTTAGCTGGGACGCGAACCTTGCTCAGATCTGTATCCGCGTATTTCTTTTTGGCAAAGAAAATTGAAGCAGTGGTTTGACCTCCATTTACGATTTGCATACCACGTAACCATGCAATACCGGGCGATCCATCCCCAGCGCGATCCAACCTCATCTCGTCCGCGACTAATACAATCCCATTGTTATAAGCCATGAATCTTTCAGGTGCACTCCGCAAAGTGTTCTGCAATCCTGCGTTCACGCCTTTCGCCTTCACACTTAAGAAGGAGCGTACGTTAGCTTCGAGTAACCGAGGGCCAAATTTCTCATAAATAAACCGGAGTGCTTCCCCTGGGATCGCAGTAAGAGCATAGTCATAATCGCCAGTCTCCCCAGGCACAAATACGCACGGAAGCGGTGACCCGGAAACTTCATTGAAATCGATTACAAGTTCATCACGCGGCTTACCTTCCGAACGATGTCGATAAAGCCTTTCCATATCCATGACTTCAAGCTTCACATGCTTCCCGCCAACGTCTCTGGGCTTGAAACTCTTCGATTTTGCAATACCGTCTGCAAGTACGTAGACACTAACCTGCTCCAGCTCGTCATAAATTTCGCGGATCGTCAATGCAAGTGAATGGACATCACTTGAGGGATCGAGTTTTTCGGCGATGCGCCCGGCTGCGCAAAGCTCTAAGAAGCGAACACATTGGGCCGCTGCTGTTTTGATGTCTTGATCGGAGATCGGGCTCAGGCTTTCGAAGCCCTCGTAAAGACTTACGAAAAGGTCAAGCTGGTCGGCGTCCTCTGACATCGCATATCCGCTTAAGCGTAAATTTGCGTTCCCTACCTTCCCTTGAAAATGGCAAACAACTGGATCGAAAGTCATTCCTGCGTCAACAAGGTGCTGCATCACCACCTCGGAAAAAACGAGTTCACCAAAGGTGGCGCCGTCTAACATCTGGATCGCTATCTCGCTCCGAGTCTCGGCGAAAAAATCATCTAGCGTCATCCCTTCACTCCTAGTTGTTTCAGTGCTACATCGAGGCTCAATAGGAAATCTCCGGCGTAGTCTAGATTGATCTCATAGAGGGCCCGACTGACTCCAACGGGAACAGTCCCGGGTGTCAATCTCGGGAAGCCTTTAGATATAGAAAAAACCCGCCTTTCTTTCGATTCGAATTTTCTGGTGTAGTGACTTGAGTGTCCTTCGAAATAACCAGCAACCATAAGCCTTTCTCTTAGAAAGTTAACAGTTCCAAGTTCTCCACCTAACCGTAGCTCGGTTTTCACGACTAACTCGGGAAGAGTTTGCCCGCCCTCCTCACGCGAGAAACGCTCCGCGGAGAGAAAGAGAGGCGACGCTACGGAGTCGTCCAATTGCTCAAGAGAAGTTATTCTCACAGGGAAGCCAGACGTGGACATCGTCGCCTTGATTTCAAACGCACCATCTCCCAATAGGAAATCTTGTGGAGCGTCATCTGGTCCCACCCAGCCTTTAAGGACCTCTTCAACCGAGACTCCTATTTCTAGGAGAGCAATCATGAAGTTGAGTTCGCCTATCAGGCCGAGTTCTGCCTCAATACTCAGAGGATTCGCACCGCGCGACATGAACTGCTTCCAAGCAAATACTCGACCGATTAAAACTCGCAACAGTTTAGTTTCGTCAACGCCAGTAGCTGCAGTCTCGTCTAATGCACCGACGACATCACAAACCATCGCAGTGAAGAGTTCAATACTTCCAGCTTCTTGTCGAGTGAGTGCGAGCCTAAATCCTGGAGAATTTAATTGTTCGGCTCGCTCTACCAAAAAACCCTGCCCTTCAGGCAATTTTTCTGTGCGAGGCAGCTTGGCCGTCGGAAAGCAGAACAATATCGCCTCGACGTTGGACGGTGATCGTCGTCCTGCTTGTACTTCGACAGGGCCTGCAGGAGCGAGGGAAATAACCTGCCAGCCAGGTATGATGTCGTTTCCGGACAACGACGACCATGCAAGCAGAAACTCTTTATTCGGACGGACCATATTCTTGCATCCAGTAGAGGAGGTTAACTTCGTATTCCACGCTAATTGGGTTGTCACTGCTAGGGAACGCGATGGCAAAAGCCATGATAGGCTTGCTCCACCCGGGGACGATCAACCGTTCAGGCGTCTTTTCCTTGTAAAAATGCGGTGTTAGCGGATAGAGCAAAAGCAATCCACGGTCCACATCTCCACCAAGTCTTCCGCGAGTTTCGCGAATGCCTTTGCCACTCGGGAAGTTCGGCAACGAGGTTCGTCCGCGTGAAGGTTCAGGCTTCCAAGCCGCACGAGTAAGAGCTAGTGCCTCTCGCCAAGCATCATCGCTTAGGTCAATACCCTCATCTTTTGGGTCGGTGAGCACGCCTATGGCAAAACTCTTTTGATCAACCCTTTCAGGATCGACAGAGTCCTCAGTCTTACGGATCGAATAACTGCTCGAAGGTTCGCCACCGGGGAATTCGTGCTGATCACCGACGCCGTTACCACCGCCGAGCAAAGCAACGCTCCACTTCGTCAATTGCCCGGTACCGACCATCTTGGTTATGAATTCCGATAGCAAAACAGACTTGGCACTGGTGGCATTCGGATGCGTCACATAAGCGCCAAGGAACGTTAGAACATCAGATACGCTTATGTCCTTCCAAAGACGCGCATTTGGCCATGAGTCTGGCTCACCATCGCGATCGTGCTTTGGCGAGTTCTCCCATGAATTGCCAAGTGACCTGATTAGAGTGTCGGTAGCGTCAAGATTCTGTTGCTGAATCTTGGCGTCACGATGAAATAGGATGGTCTGTGGTCGAGTCCCGCTATAAGTCAACGAAAGCGTTTGCGCGTTTCTCATTTTCAACGGAGAGGTGACAGTAAGTACCTCATGCGACATTACCTTAAGCCCGTATTGCTCCGGCGTCAGCTTCGCTTCAGCCATAAAATCGAATTCTTCCCGTAGTTCCTCCGAAGCATCGGCAATATGCCCAAACCACTTCACCAGATCAGCCGAGGTGTATAGGCGACATAGATCAAGATAGCCTGGACGATAGCCGAACCAACGTCCCATTTGCATGAGAGTGTCGTACATCTTTGTCGTACGCACGAAGTAGCTCACACACAGCCCCTCCAGCGTCAGACCACGGGCAAGCTTGTCACCACCAACAGCAATTACCTTCAGCACCGCGCCGGGTGTCGCATAATCCAGCGCGTCCTTAGCCGTGCCGTTGATGGAACGAACTTCTATGTCATTCAGCACATCAGGCAGGACTGCAAGGATGTCATCCCAGCTAGGCATCTCTGGGGGGCAATCCTCAACAGGAGAAAGTTTTACCACTTCATCACGTATCGGAAGAAAATCGTGCTCCCAGAGATTGCGCAGCTGCTCAATTTGCTCTTGAGCATCAATACGGCGAGTGATTTTTTGGCGCATGCGACGCACGGCCGCCTCAATTTGTTCGCGTACATGATTTTGCACGTCCACGAAGCGGGTAACGTGCACTAGCATCGAATTGTGCTGACCATCTTGGCCGCGTAGCTCTCGCACGGCACAAGCCAGCACAAAAGCGCATATTGCCTCGTTCAACGACGGCGGAATGATTTCCTGCCCTTTGTAGGTAGGAACATGTGTCTTTTTGTGCTTGGGTGGCATCCATCCCGAATCCGACTCAGCATCATAGTGATCCGCGATATTTCGTGAGAGGGGAAGCGCGCCTTTGCGTCCCTCCTTAGTCATTTTGCCGAACATGCGGGCAGGACCAACGTAGTTGGAAGGAGCGGCCAAGTTAATTATGAAAGACCTAGGGAAAAGGTCTGGGCCTTCCTTAGCCGTAGCACCTTTGTGATGAATGAAAATGTTTGCAAAGGGCGTAGCCGTGTAACCGACATAGGCTTTACGTGAGAATGCGTGTAGCAATTGGCGTATGAGGCTATTAATAGTTTTAGGATGGTGCTCCTCATCCGGCGTGCCGTCGTCGTTGAACATCTGCTCACCTGTATCAACCGAGGCGTTATCTGCTTCGTCGTCGATCATCAATAGAGGTAGCTTTGTGACGAGCTTTCGTCCATTACTTGCATCGTTGCTATCGGCTACTCGTTTTTGTATCCAATTCAACAGGGCAGTTAAGACAGATTTCTGTTTCTTAACCACAAAAAGCCACGGCCGCTCTTCAGGAGAAATACCATGGAAATGTTTAGCGATAGCGTTGTTGAAGTCGCCGTTCTCTGCTCGCGTGGTGGCAGAGTTGGTCTTTAGGTCTTCGCCGAATTCCGCAACGCCAATGGGCATGCCCGGATCACGGTCAATGGTCGTCTCGTAGCCTAGGAAACTTTCCTCTAGCCGCATTTGGGTTTGCGAGCGCAGGTTATTGTGCATACCCGCTAGCACTATGATTATTTTATAGCCAGCATCGGCGGCCTTACAAATAAGCCCTGAGTAATTGCTGGTTTTCCCGGATTGCACGTGTCCGACCACAAGCCCTCTGCGATCCCAGTCATCTCCACGCTGCGGATCTTCCAACAGGCCGAGGATGTCATCAGTAGCCTCATCAATTCCTTCGACCACTGTGTCGGAAAGTTTAGACTCCAAATAGTCTTCATAACGCCGCCAGTATTGCCAATCTCGTTTACGCGTGGCTGTGAGCCAGTCAAAGTGCCCCGCGTTGTCTTTAAGCGTGGTCGATTTGCCGATCCAGTGGCTGAAACGCTGGATGAGCGTGGCTACAACCTTTTCTTGATCCACTATAAAAGATGAATCACCGGAGAACATTTCCGCCGCGAGCCGAACCTTATCGGCAATAAAGGTTGGGGTAACTTTTGACTTATCCTTCTCGGTTTTTACCAGCCTTTGCGCTGTAGCGATCACATTTTCCAGTAGCTCTAGTTGCGCAGCTATCTCTTCCGCTGAGGTCATTCGTTTTCACCTAATTTGGCAATCAGTGTTGGGTACTTTTGAAATGGCTCAGTACGAAGCATCGATTTACGAGCATCTTCTATGCTTAACCCCTTACGTTCGATCAAGTCATTAAAAAGTACGTCTGCAACTTCGATCACTGCCGCGTTGGGCTCCCCCTCAAACCCAGTGCGCGGCGTTTCCTTATTCTCGGCTGTATCGAGCCATATCCGTTGCACAGGCACAGTTTCCTCGACAACCCGTAGCATGGCTTTCACAAGGTTTGCATTACCACCCACAGCCTCAATTACTGCGGCCACGGCCGGATGCCGCTGATCAATGCGGTAACGAACACCATCCTTCAGCCTATCGACACGCCATGCTTGTTGCTCAATCTTAACTCCCCCAAGCCCAGGCATTGGCGTGCCGCGAAAAGCAAATACCCTTCTGGCTCTTTCTCTCGTATCTTCAGCCAATTTCTTAAGCCACGGACGCACTGTTACAGGAGGCCGGGCGGTGGATTTCTTAACGTCAATCTTCCAATCGGAATCGGCTGTATTAGGTATGTCCAACCTAATCCTAGCAAGCCGATGAGGCTCCTCTCGGTTCCATGCACGGCCTTGCCCAATTCCTAGCCATCCGCCGGCAAGAAGCAGGCGATGATTGCGATATACATAAAATCCTTGTTGAGAGGTCCATCCCTCTGCCCCACCCGACCTGCTGAATTCCTCTTCAGACAGTCTATCTTTATGTGGTAACACGTGACATTGAGCTTCCACGATGCCTGAAGGCGTGTGAATTCTGGCCACTGGCGAATGCCATGGCTTCGCAGGATGCCCCGTCATAAAGGGATCCCATGGATTAACTATCTTGCTGTTGAGGTATAGCCGGAAAACTGGGTTCGCCCCTTCTAGCAATCGATGAAAAACCATTGCCAAACGTAGCTCAACATCGTCTATCAAGTCGGCAAAATGATCAGAGATATAACCAGGCGTAACGATTCGGTCCAGGTTTTCCCAGAGAACTATTGTTCCGGAGGGAGAGGAATACGCAGGCTCAACGAAAGCTTCGGAACCATGAGCTGCCCCCTCAAACATTCTCCATCCAACGTCCGTCGATGCTGCTATGGCATCGAGATCCCATCGCAGACAGGAAAGAGGCCCATTCATTTGTCGAGATGCAACAGTGAGACGGCGGCACTGAGAAAAGGACGCGGTTTTCAAGCCCATCCCAAAACGACCGAGATCATTCGACGCACGATCATCAAGGGGGCTTTTTGCACCAAGAGTCATTGCAACCTCTAACTCCGCGTCGTCCATGCCTCGCCCGTTGTCCAAAATCGAAATCCGGCTTTTGTCACCATCCCAAGTGAACGTTACATGTATTTCAGACGCTCCGGCGGAAACACCGTTGTCGATGACATCAGCTAATGCTGAGGAGGTCGAGTATCCAAGGCCACGTAGGGCTTCCAACATCGCGCTGGCTCGCGGAGGGGCATACCTGGTGCGTTCGTTCATTTGAAATAAGTAGTTCCAGAAAGAAGTGTGAAGCCCACGTCAGCCATACTGCGGGCTATCCTACGAACCTGATCATCTAGCTGTGTTGGCAGCGATGCATGAGTTCGCCTGTCACCGGAAGCTTCCTCTTCAACACAAAGGCCAAGAGCCCTAGTCTAGAAGATCGAATAAAAATCGCTCGTGAAAGAATACCTGTCATTGTCGGAGCCCCGGATAAAGCAGCCTCATCTAGACTTCGCCCTCACTCACAGCTAACGATTTACTTGTCTTAATTTTACCGCTGTGCTCAGCAGGTTGAGTTGAGCCGGATTCTGGCTGCCCTCCTGAGGAAAGGGACTGTTTAATCTCGAAGTAGTCGCCTACATACAAGATCAACTTTTCCATTCTTATCGGATGGCATAGTTTATTAAGCGCTTTTGACTCAATCTGTCGAATACGTTCACGAGTGACATCAAATAGGCAGCCGATCTCTTCCAAGGTCATGGCGTCATCTTGGCCTAAGCCAAAACGGAGAGTGATAACTTTGGCCGAACGCTCGTCGAGTTCTCCAATCATGCCTAGTAGAATTTCCCTTAAGGAAGCATTTTCTGCTGCAATCGCCGGGTCTGATGGTTCTTCCTCTACCAAGAGATCAACCAACGATCTTGAGCTTTCTTCAATAGGTTCGTCTAAACTGCTGACTTTCTCAAATACCGTCAAAAGGATTTTTAGTTTGTCGAGAGCTATACCTGTTCGATCAGAGGTACTCCGCTCACTTTCAGCCCCACCCATCTGAAACTCAAATTTATCCCGCTCTCGTAAAACACCTCTCGCCAAATCTTGCATATGAACAGGAACACGGACCGCCCGCTCTTGATTGGCAATTGCACGCGTAATTTGCTGGCGAATCCACCAAGTAGCATAGGTAGAAAACCTGAATCCTTTACGCCAGTCGTAGCGCTCAACGGCCCTCATCAGACCTATATTGCCTTCTTGCACAAGATCATCAAAAGGCAGCTCGGACCATCGATATTTATTGGCTATAGAAAGTACCAAACGAAGATTGGAAAGAATCATCATCTTCCGCGCAGCTTCTTGGCGTTGAATTGCAGAAACGAACCCTGCACCTGCCAAATCACAATTTGCAATTCTCGAAAGTTCGATAAGAAAAATTCGGGAAAGATTGGCGGCAATAAGTGCATCACGGATTTTCGATGAGTCGTTGCCGGCAGAGCGAGCAGCTGAAACTGCAGCGACAAAGGAAGATGCGATAGGATCAAGTCCGAACTCTTCGTCCGCCTGATAAACTTCCTCACCCGCAGATATCTCACTATTGCGCTCCAGCCCCTCATAGTCTCCTAGAAGATCATCTCGGGACATGAACTGCTCGTGACTTGCCTCCCCGAGCGCAACCTTGTCAGCAGCATCAAAAACGACATGAAGCCCCGATTGCCAGCACGAAAGCTCATCTAGGGCTTGCGCTTTTGCTTCCGCCATCTCGCGGCTTAAAGAAATTTCTTCTGCTGCCCCGAGTAACTCTTTTTTCAACCCCTTTACATAAAATCTTAGCGGCTCATTGCGGCCTGACGAGAGGTCTGCTGCAAATTCCATGGCCTCTGATAGTGTGACGTCTTCGTCCATTGTAGGATCGAGAAGATCGGATTGTTCGTCGTCTCTCTCCCATTCATCAATTACGACGCCAAGATCGCCTAATACAATAGTCAGAAGACGCCGAAAACTCTCATTATTGGAGAATTCAGGCTTAAGACATAAATCGATAAGAGCTGTCTCAGATACGGTGCCTTCGCGCAAACCTCGGAAGAGCAAACCGCGGATATCATCGCCATCACTAATCTCTAAAGGATGTGCCCTTTCTGGCAGAAACAGATCGACATCATCCCACCCCATATCAGTGTCGATGGCCTTGTGATGCCTCATCGCTCTTTGCAATTCAACGATTGCTTTAGCTACGTTTGCGTCTCCCTTGGGGGCAACCGCTTCCGACTCGACCATCCACTCATCTTCGAACCCTAAATCGAGAGGTTCGTCGTCAAGATCAATCAGACTTGAGTACGCCGCCACTTCATTCACGACGATGCAACTCTGCTCCTCACTATTACCGGGCCCAAGATCTGGAGGTTGTACAGACAGAACTACCTCCTCAATCTGACATCTGGACGCGGACGTTTCACTGTCCGAGGATTGACGCGGAGACTCGTTCGATTGGCGTAGATGAAATAGCTCTCCCGGCTTACCGCCGAAATGACGTAGGAGCTCTTCGTTTACGTCGTAATGATTCGCTCGTACGGGGTACTCAAGTGCGTCTCTTAACTGAGAGATACATTGGGAACACTCGGCCTTCTGTGCATATTCAAGGGCAGACTTGCCGTTGGGGTCGAGCAACTGTGGGTTTGCTCCGGCCGCCAACAGCAGCCGCACAACGCCCGCTTTCTTGCGAGCGGAGGCCAGCATTAGAGGAGTTGCGCCACTCCCATCGCTAGCGTCGAGGTTGTCACCCCGTCTGATGTGGAGTTTAACTGCAACCTCAACACCGGCAATGACTGCCATGCGAAGCAAAGGGTTCAGCTTAGCCATAGCGCTACCCACACACCCATGCATTTACCTCAACCGTTGCTTTCGCGATGATGAGCTTGCTACAAGTATTTTTTGCTTTCAGAGCCGACTCCTTGTCTTTGATCCGCTTGCCAATTTCGCACGCCCTACAGTTTGGTATTGAAGGATCTTACCGATAGCCATCCAACAGACGTGACTCAAAGAAATCATTTGGTTCTTGGCATACCAAAATGGATCAACGGTGGCGCAATGCCATTCACAATATCTACTTGTCAGAAGCGCGTAAAGGAGGAGCACTGCAACTGAGGCTAAAGGGTAAAACTTCCCGAGTAAGACAGACTACGTCGTTAATGGAGTGTCCTTGCCAAAATCGGCGCCCGCTTTCGAAAACTAAATTCAGATAGGATCTCGAAAACCACTAGGCTTACCAAGAGGACGCCTTGGACTGACCCCTCCCAAAACGCATCCGCCTTAAAGTCGATTCGCGGAGACGACGAAAAAATCTTATGAGTGCAGATATAGTCTCACCGGCACATCGTTCCAAGATCATGTCAATGATCAGGGGAAAAAATACACAGCCTGAAATGGCCGTACGTTCGGTATGTCATGAAATGGGACTTCGTTATCGTCTGCATAGGAAGGATCTCACCGGAAAACCTGATTTGGTGTTCCCCAAACATCGTTTGTGCATATTTGTACATGGCTGTTTTTGGCATAGACATACTGATTGCAAATATGCATATACACCCAAAAGTCGGCAGGATTTTTGGCTCCCCAAATTGGCGAAGAACGTTGAACGAGATAAAAATGCGCAAGAATCCCTCAAAAATGATGGATGGAGAGTGGCAATCATTTGGGAATGCCAAACGAAAAATCGTGAGCTTTTACGCACTGAAATACAAAAAATCTTCAGATTAAACATTTAAAATTCGCGTTACCTCTTCGAAACACTTTGATCGATATTGATCGGTTGACCGTTTAGTGCTGAGCCCGTAGGCTTTCGATTCGGCGCCTAAGAAACGCCTTAAACCAGAGCGGTCCTCCGCACCCGACAGTCATGCGGCTTTTTTTCGTCTGCGGTTTCTCTACGCCTGCGAAAAATCCCGTTATGTCGGGA
>Ga0105251_10002837_pt1 | contig 13090 bp, 13 predicted proteins | sample KBSS64metaG_FD_80424 | JGI IMG/M metagenome (GOLD analysis project Ga0105251, IMG submission 80424) | Switchgrass rhizosphere microbial communities from Kellogg Biological Station, Michigan, USA - KBS S6-4 metaG | ecosystem: Host-associated > Plants > Roots > Rhizosphere > Soil | place...
CACCGCAGGGATTTTCGGTAACGCAATGGGGGGCAGACGCGGCGCGATAATCGGCGGCGTGGTACACGGCCTGTTTATTACTTTCCTGCCAGCCATCCTGGTGCCGATGCTTGAAAGCTACGGCTTTACCGGTGTGACTTTCAGCGATTCAGATGTGATCAGTAGCGGCCTGATTTTGGGGCATGTCTTCCAGAATAACTGGACGTTTGTCGGCGTATTCATCCTGTTCGTGGCGCTTATCGCCTGGTTCGTGAATGGCAAATCAACCAAACCTCAAGAGGAAAAAGCACATGAGTCTGTATAACTTCCCGGCTTTATTGCAGGTGGCTAAAGAACGTAATTTTAAAGCGGTAGGTTCCTTTAATTTACATTGTCTGGAAATGTTGCCCGCCTATTTCAAAGCGGCCAAAGCAACTAATAGTCCGTTAATGATTCAAATTTCGACCGGGACGGCGGAATATTTAGGTTATCGTTTATTGGTAGACTCTATTCGTTCTTTATCCGAAAGCCAGCAAATACCGACCTGTTTGCATCTGGATCACTGCTCGGATATTGAATCCATTAAAACGGCCATCGACGCTGGCTTTAGCTCGGTAATGTATGACGGTTCGCATCTGGATATGGCCGATAATATCGCCAATACACGTAAGGTTATTGATATTGCCCGCCCACGTAATATCTCTGTAGAAGCAGAATTAGGAGCAATTGGCGGCTCAGAAGATGGCAAAGCCGTCGCAATGGAAGATATTTGCTTTACCACGACTGAAGATGCCAAACGCTTCGTTGATGAAACCGGTGTGGACATGTTGGCGGTGTCCGTCGGTACAGTACACGGCCTATATACCGGCAAAGCGAAAATTCAGCATCAGCGCCTGGCGGATATCAGCGAAGTCACCAAAACCCCGCTGGTGCTGCACGGCGGAACCGGGGTGAGCGATGAAGATATGCGCCGCGCCGTCGCCGGGGGAATCGACAAAGTGAACGTTGGCACCGAAATGAATGTGCAATGGGTCGGGCACTGCAAAGAAACCTTCGAGAAGGGCAAAGTGAACGACAGCGTGCGCAAATTTCTCATTCCGGCCAATGACGCTGTCGCTGCTGTTTTAATCGAAAAGATCGCATTATTTAAATAACGACCGCGTTATTCTTTACTCTTCAATGTAACCCTGGTTGCCCGGCAATCGTTGGGGCGGGAGATAGCTATGTTTGGATCTTTAAAAAAACTTTTTCATTCCGATAATGCAGATACCGCGCAATATGATATCCAGGCCGCGCAAATTGAAGCTGAATTAACGGCGATGGAAAATACGTTAACCGAAAATCCCAATAATGGCGAAACACAAAAGGCATTAATGTTGCGCTATAACCAGGCGTTACAAATTTTCGCGAAGAGTAAAACGCACCGTCAGCATATCGATGGTTTATTTGTCAAAATTGATGAGCTACGAAATATTATTCGCAAGACTATTTAGGGAGTTCGCATGGCGATTAAAGAGTTATTAATTGAAGCCCAGGCGATACAAGTTGGCGTACGCGAAACAGACTGGAAAAAGGTCATTAGACTTGCGGCTCAGCCGCTGGTTGAGAATGGCTATATCCTGCCTTCCTATCATGAGGCAGTTATCAATAATACTCTGGAGCATGGCGCGTATTACGTTTTTGAAGAGGGCGTTGCCATGCCCCATGCCCGCCCCGAATGCGGGGTGATAAAAAATTGCTTCAGTCTGGTGTTACTTGATGAACCCATCGCCTTTGCCGACAGCGAAAAGGCGGATATCGTGATTATGTTTGCTGCCTGCGACAGTAACGGGCATATCGAAGAAGGTATCCGCGCGATAGTGAATTTGTTGGGCGATGACGATGTCATGGCAAAACTGCGTCGGGCAAAAGTTAAGGAAGAGGTGATCGCAATATTATGAGCCAGTCCACGCGAACACAGGGAAAAACGGTGGTACTTGTGAACGGCGTACCCGCCTCAGGAAAAAGCACTATCGCCCGATTGTTGTCCGAACATTTTACGTTACCGCTACTGACTATCGACGGTATCAAAGAACCTTTTATGGCGCAGTTCAATGAGATAGACAGGCCGTTTAATCGCCGCCTGGGAAGTGCCGCCTATGAAGTGATCTGGTCGATTGTCGCCGACAGCCCGGTGCAATGCGTGTTTATTATTGATGCATGGTTTGGCTTCCAGCCGAAAGAAGCACTTGAACGTTATCTTGAGCAGGCGGGAGTCACTCGGGTGTTGGAAGTGTGGAACCATATTCCCGGCCCCCTTGCCGCGGAACGTTATGCGCAGCGGCTTGGCGTAAGACGCCCCGGCCATCCGGGGGAAGAATATCTGCCAGAGCTGGTGAAACTTGCGGATAGCGCAGAACCGATGTCGCTGGGGCCGGTTTATACCGTGGACCACCGAGAGTCGATAGACACCGCAGGTCTCCTTGCATGGCTGAGTGAAGAATTTGGAGACTAACCCGAATGTTGCTTCCGTAAGCCGATTAAGCCCTCTGCGTTCCAGAGGGCTTAGGAAGAAATCAAGAAGCAGGAGAAGCTACGAGCTTGCGCGTCTTACCATAAATAATGGTCAGAACCGCAGGGACAGTAAATGCGACGATTATCGCAAACACTTCATAAATCATTTTTGAATCTGGGCCGCTGAACAGACCTAACTCAAACACATTGAGCACCGGCAGGAAGCTGTAAGTTTTAACACCCAGCAAACCGGTAATGCCACCACCCAACGCGGCACCAATACAACCGAACACAAATAACATTCTGTATTTCAGATTCACGCCGTACAGCGCCGGTTCAGTAATACCGAAGAAGGCAGAAATTGAGGCAGAAATCGCAATCTGTTTGTCCTTGAGGTTGCGGGCAATAAAGATTGCACCGAATGCCGCGCCAAACTGCCCCATTACCGCAGACATGAACATCGCCATAATGGTGTCGTAGCCGTTGACCTGAATATTTATCAGCGCCAGGGGGATGATGCCCCAGTGCACACCGAACACCACAAACAGCTGGCCAATACCGGCAAGGAGCGCGCCAGAAATGACTGGACTGAGGTTATAGAGCCATGCATATCCGTTAGCAATACCGACTCCGACGTAATCCGCAATCGGGCCAATCAAGGTGAACACGACAAAACCGCAGATGATGAGCGATAAACAAGGCACAAATACAAACGCAGCCAGCTCCGGGATTATCTTCTTCAGCCAGCGCTCCACATAGCTCAGGAACAACACGGCAAATACAGCAGGGATAACCGCACCACCATAAATCTTAACGTTCAGCGCAAGTCCCATAATATGGAATGCACCGGGAACACTTGGGTCGGTTAAAGGGAAAATCATCGCCGCTGTCAGTGCCAGCGCAGTAAATTTATTCGTTTTAAAACGCTCAGATGCCGTAACTGCGATAAACAACGGCAACATCACAAACACACCGCTCGACAGCGCATTAAACACGGTGAACACGTAAGAATGCGTATCCACCAGGTTCATTGTTTGCAGCAATACTACAATCCCTTTTACGACACCGACGCCCGCCAGCACACCGATGTAAGGCGTGAAAATAGCGGAAAGTGTCGCCAGCAAGCGGCTTATCCATGAGCCTTGCGCAGTTGTTTCTTCAGCTGCAGGCGTTTGTTCACCGAGCAGTTCTTTAATCGCTGAACATACCTGATCGACTTTCGGGCCAATCACTATCTGGAACTGACTCGGGCTATCCACTAATTTCACGACTTCAGGAAGACCATATAGCGCTTCCGGATTCACTTTATTTTTATCTTTTAATGTAAAACGTAAGCGTGTTGCGCAATGAGTAATATGTTCGATATTCCCAGGCTCACCAACATGCTTAATTATTTGTTGGGCAAGCTGACTATATGTCGTCATGGTATTTCCTTAGTTTCAAGGTTTGCGCTGTATTTATTGCCCGATAAAAATATCAGGCAACGTTGTAGGGTAAATTAGCCATCAAGGAATAATCAGGCGTAATCGCCAGGTTTTGTTTTACTCTTAACAGAAATACCAAAATCGGTAAAAATACGCTGTGGCAAGTTATTCCCTTTCGCTTCCGCGATATGGTGCGCCAGAATCTGAAAAGGAATCACCATCAGTAACGGGGCGATAAATATATCTACCTCAGCATTAATGGCGAGCGTTCGTTCATCGCTGCTTTCGCCTAATTTAACGGTGTAAATATAATCGGTATATTTTTGCTCATAGGCTTTCAAAAGCAATAAACGCTCACGTGCTTCTCCAGGCGTGTCGAGGAAAAACATCCGGTGATTACCGTTCACTTCAAAATAAGGGCCATGCATAAAGGCTTCCAGTTCTACCCCTTGCGATGGCACGCGAATAGTTTCCGCAAACTTGGTTTCCATTTCCTTAATCACACCCACGCTCGGGCCATAGCCAATTGCCGTAAATCTTGGGGAGGAAGTTAGCTCGTCTTTCCATTTTTTGAAAAAGAGTTCAGTTGTATCAATAATCTGTGGGATAGATTTTACTGCTACGGCTAATTTTGCTAACTCTTTGGCTTCCTGCGTTTCAGTGATTAAACCATTGCAACGCGCGGTATAAAGACCGAGCAACATGAATTTAAAAATAGTCGCCACATAACCTTTAGTGACGTAACCCACGCGCTCTTCACCAATTTCAATATCGATGGCGTGATCGACGGTTTTCGCCAGTTCACTGGACAGTTTGCTGGTTAAACCGTAGGTCACCACCGGGAAACTTTTGCGAATGTGTTTTATCGCATTGATGGTGGATGTGCTTTCGCCGCTTTGCGATACGCTAAGCACCAGATCGGTCGCGGTATCCATTTTTTCGTAGTGCTGGAAGTGGAACGGCTCCTCTACGGTAACACGCACGTTCGCCAGGTTTTCAACATAATATTTCGCGCTTTTGATGGCATTAATACTTGAACCAGTAGCTAAAACCAACCACGTGCCCTTTCCTTTAATCTCTGGCAGATCATGTGGATAACCATCAAGCATTGCTGAAAGTGTAGCTTGCTCTTCGTGAATGTAAGTCATCATTGTCGGCTTCATTGGCCCTCCTGAAATCAAAACCTGAAAACGTTTTCAGGTTTTAGGCTAGAGGAGCTTGAGTGGAGTTGTCAATCCACTTTTCAGCAATTGTGGTGGGGATCAAAAAATATCGTGTACGGGGGTTTTGGAGCAGTCAGAAATAGTGAAATGCTACGAGAGAGCTAGCAGGACTCGCCTGGTATCAGGCTCAGTTGGATTTTTTCAGGCACTACAGATTCAGTCGTATCTTTCAGCAATGTCATTAAAACTTGCATCACTGTTTTACCGATGAGTTCATTGTGATGGTTCACCGTGGTAATTCGCGGAATGAAATATTCACTACCTGGGAAATACTCACAGCTGGCAATAGCAATATCGTCAGGCACAGAAATATTTTTGTCTTTTAATGCCCGAATTGCACCTTTTGCCACATGGTCATTAATCGCCACAATAGCTTCGGGCAATTTTTCACTTTGCGAGAGCAACTTATCTACCGCTTCATAGCCATGTTGTAAGTAGAAGTTATTTAATACAATGTGATTATCGTCAACCATTATATTAGCTTGCTGAAGCGTTTTTTTAAACGAATCTATACGTTGCTGGGTAATATAAACACTTTTCGAGCCACCAATAAAACCGATGCTTTTATAGCCCTTACTTATCAGATAATTAGTTGCAAGTGCAACACACCCAGACTGATCGCGCTCTACACAAGAATAATCTACACCGGCCAATTGCCGCCCAACCACAATTACAGGAATGGCCGCACAAAGTTTCTTCAACTCATGAAAATAAGAGTCTGGCACATTATTATAATCAATATTCCCACCAAGAATAATAACTCCATCAATCTGGCTATCAGTAATCGAGTTGAAAATATTTTCTTCAGGAATAATTTCACCCTGCGATGAGGATTTATTAGCTGATTGCGTATCGTAGAGTGTGACTTTATATCCCGCCCGCAAACTCTCATTTTCGATTTGAGCAACCAGCATCACAAAATATGGGTTACTGATATCGGAAACGACAATCGCCAGCGTCTGTGTCTTTTTGGAAATCATACCGCGCGCCAACAAATTGGGGCTGAATTGCTGCTCCTGAATAACTTTTTCAACCCTGGCGCGAGTTTTATCCGCCACCCAGCTGTTGTTATTCAGAACACGGGAAACTGTCGCAATAGATACATTGGCCAGTTCAGCAATATCCTTGATTGTTAGCGGCTTTTTCATTTTTTTGTCTCGTCCCTACAAGGCGTTAATAGTAGGGCAACGCGCCGGGTGAAGCAAAGGGGGATTTCTCCTTATCAAACACCCTCCACTTTTCCCAAAATCTGCCGATAACTTATACAAGCGCCAGGGCGACTACTCGCCAGGTTATCGGACAGAGGTTTAAATGGATAGTTTTCAAAAAGACATTGATGAAAGGGCTAACCTGGCGTTATCCAACAAATTTGAGCTTTTGCTGTTCCGCTTAGGTGAAGGCCAGCATGGCGGGAAGTCGGAGCTATACGGCATTAACGTTTTTAAGCTGCGTGAAATTGTGCCGATGCCGAAAATCAACCGTGCGGCGGGAATGAAATCGCCCCTGCTGGGCATGGCCAATATTCGCGATCAGTTTATTCCGGTCATCGACCTTCCCGCCGTTACGGGCTGCACGCCGCAAACCGGCCTGAATTTATTGCTGATAACCGAGTACGCCCGCAGCACGCAGGCCTTTGCGGTGGAGTCGGTAGAAAATATTATTCGCCTCGACTGGAGCCAGGTACACGCTGCTGAATCGGGCGTGAGCAGCCGCAACATCACCAGTATTGCGTCCCTTAACAACGATGAATACAAAGGCGAACTGGCGCTGGTACTCGATGTAGAACAGATCCTCTACGACATTATTCCTTCCGGGCGCAAAGTTGATATGGCGGCCATCGAAGGGAACACAAACCCTCTGAAACCGGGTGCTGTCGCGATTGTTGCCGAAGACTCGAAAGTCGCCCGCCAGATGCTGGAGCAAGGGCTGAAAGGGATGGGGATCCCGGTGATGATGCATTCCACGGGCTTAGAAGCCTGGGAGAAAATCAAAGTGATTGCCGCAGAAGCCAAAGCCGCAGGCCAGCCGATCACCGACCGCATTGGTATGGTATTAACCGATATTGAAATGCCGGAAATGGACGGTTTTACCCTGACGCGAAACATCAAAACAGATATCACGTTAAAACACATTCCGGTGGTGATTCACTCGTCTTTATCCGGCAGCGCCAACGAAGATCACGTGCGCAAAGTGGGCGCGAACGGTTATGTGGCGAAGTTCGATGTGAAAGAGCTTTCACAAGTGATTAATAAGGCGCTAGAAGGTGCTGTGGTTTAGTTTGCGAGCCATGCCGCAGAGCTTAACTTTCCGCACGCAAACCGCTTGCTGGCGATAATCAATCGCAGTATTGTTGCGCCGCACCTGCAAAATCAGGTGCCGGGATTAGCCTCCTGAAAAACTTGTCGGCGACATACGACGCGCCAGCGTCTTTTTTATGTCGTGCGTTCGGCTACACCCAATATTATGGTGGGCTGGATGGGGGCATCGAAAGATGCGCCAGTGTCCGATAAGGCTGGTAAGGCTAACCCTGTTCAGTCCACCACCCAGAGATTAGCCTCTCAGGTGGTGGTTAAAAAAATCACTTGTCGGAGGCTGCCACTATGGCTACTACCCCAACCCAAACTCATACTTCAGAAAACTCACCGCTTACGCTTTCTTTTGATATTAATACCGATTTCACCGTGCTGGCAGACTATTGCGAACGCTTCGCTGACTCGCTGATTGAAAGCGCAAAACCGGGGGAAAGACGCGTCCTTTGCTACCGCCTCGCGGAATGCCTGGAGCTGCTTTACTCGACGCTGAACGACCCCATTCCAGAACATCTGGTTGAAAGTTTCACCGTGGATCATATTCCGGCAGCAGTATCCACTTTTGAACCTGAACCGGAAGATCTTTGCCGCTATTGCCTGACGCTGGCAAACATCCTCAATAGCCACAATTTTTCTGCCATGGAAGAAAAAGCGCTGACCGGACTGTTGTTTGAACTCACGGGTTATTTTGCCGATGAGTTACGAACGCCGCGTTTCGTCCGCACGGCAATAACGATGTAAATCTGCGAACCCGGTTCAGAAAGGGCTGGGTTCTTCTTCTTTTGGTTCAGCGTGACTCAGTTCGTCCTGTATCATCGACACGTCACGCTATAGCTCAAGGATGGAAATAATGTCTGATAACGATCTGATCCTCTACACCTCTGAAGACGGAGAATCCCAGTTTATTTTGCGTGAATTGGGTGGCCAGGTCTGGCTTACGCAACTGGAAATGGGCGAGCTTTACCAGACCAGTAAGCAGAATATTGGCAAGCACGTAAAAGGCGTGATCACAGATGGGGAGCTGGCTGAGGAGGTAGTTGTAAACCGTAAGTTTACAACTGGAACAGATGGAAAAGAGTATCTGACATTACTTTATTCTCTGCCAATGATAATCGCGGTGGGCTACCGGGTCCGCTCTACACGCGGCACTCAGTTCCGCCAATGGGCAACCCGTACACTTGGCGAATATATGCTTAAAGGCTTCGCTATGGATGACGAACGCCTTAAAGATCCTAAGTGGGATTATTTTGACGAATTGCTGGAGCGCATCCGCGAAATACGCTCTTCGGAGCTGCGCTTTTATCAAAAAATTCGCGATCTGTTTACCCTTTCCGAAGACTATCACGCCAACGAAAAAGACACTGGCCTGCTGTTTGCCGAAGTGCAAAACAAACTGTTTTTCGCGGTCACCGGTTATACCGCCGCCGAACTGGTGGTACAGCGTGCAGATGCAACGAAATCCAATATGAATTTGCTGAGTTTTAAAGGCTCACGTGTGCGCAAAGCAGATGTGGTGATCGCCAAAAATTACCTTAATGAAGACGAACTCGATAGCCTGAATCGTCTGGCCTCGATGTTTTTAGAATTCGCAGAGTTCCGCGCCAAACAAAAACAACACCTGAAACTCGCAGACTGGCGTAAATTTATCGACAACTTTATGGCTTTTAATGAACAACCACTTTTGAATCACCGTGGTTCTGTTAGCCGCGAGCAGATGAAATCCGTGGTAAATGAACGTTATGACTCGTTTGACAAAAAGAGAAAAACGGATGATGCGCGTGAAGCCGACCGCATTGAACTGGAACAGTTAGAGCAGCTTGAAAAGCGCTTAACCCAGAAAAAAGGCCACTAATATGAACCGAGTCATGCCGCGTGGGGTTACTTCCCCACCCAGCTATTTTTAATTTTGAATTTATCGGCACGGTTGTAGCTGCACGAAAAATTAAACGCTTTGCCGTCTTCCAGTTTCGTCACGCCCGAGACTTTCAGCATCGGCAGGCCGGGTGAAATAGACAGCAAAGCCGCCAGTTCGTCATTGAATAAATCTCCTTCAATCACCGAGTTATAAAACTTAATTTTTTTACCGGTGTATTCTTCGATGTATTCATACAACGAGCCTTGTTCAAGCACCGTTGTTGGAATGGTGGCGATGATTTCGCTGTTAATCCAGGAGTCTTCAACCAGCACCGCAACGTCGTCAATCAGGCGGATACGGCGGATAAAATGGACATCCTGTTTTGTCTCCAACTGCGACGCCACCGCCTGCGGCACGGGTATTAATTGATGCGTCACCAGTTGGCTTGAGATTTTCGCCTGCTGACCAAACTCGCGGGAAAAACCTAAAATAGAATCCCCGGTGCCGCTATTGAGCATAAAGACGTTGTCTTCAATCACTTTGGTGACATACATCCCTTTACCATGAATGCGCTCGATAAACCCCTCTTGTTCAAGCACATGCATGGCTTTTTGCAGCGTAACCCGCGTGACGCCATATTGCACGGCAAGCTCCCTTTCTGACGGGATTTTCTCACCAACCAGGTAGCGATGGCTGAGGATATCGTCCTGAATACTCTTCTTTATTTCTATATATCGCGCAGCCATAGGGATTCTTTTATTCGCGTTATCGTCGGGCCGTTAGTGTACCACTTCAGCCGTTAATTCCGCTTCCTGTGCTTCAATAGCCAGCTGTTTGACTTCCATTATTCTGAAGAACGGATAGTAGATGATTGTTGAAATAATAATCATGCAGCCCGACCATATTGCCGCAGGAATATTCCCGCCCGTGGCAAAATACGCGTTCAGAATGGGTGGCATCGTCCAGGGGATTTGGAATACTGGCCTGCCGATAATGCCGAAATCCATCAGCAGATATGAGCAGGTGCAAATAACTAATGGCGCGACGATCAACGGGAACATCATGATTGGGTTGAGTACCATCGGCACGCCAAATATCACCGGCTCGTTGATGCAGAAAATAGACGGGCCAAACGAGATGCGACCAATTGATTTGTAATAGCGACTTTTCGACAGCAGCATCGCCAACACTAATCCCATGGTGGCACCTGAACCGCCCGCGCAGATAAAGAAGTTATAAAAACCTTCGGCGGTAATATGCGGAACCGGCTGACCGCTAAGATAAGCCTGGGTATTTTCAGCAATGAACTTCAAAAATATCGGGCTGGTGATGCCGGAAAGCACGTTGGTGCCGTGAATACCGCAGCTCCACAATAATGAAATCAGCGCGACCAGAATTAACATCCCCGGCAGTGTATCTAACCCGTGAACTAACGGGCTAAGCAGCAGAGTAAAGAACGCATTAATATCGAAATCCAGAATCACGCGCACAAACCACACCAGCGTCAGGCAAACCACGGCAGGAACAAGGCTGATAAAAGATTGCAGCACCGCCGGAGGAACGCCTTCAGGCATACGAATATAGATTTTGTGCGTGATAAAAAACCGCACCGTATAAACCGTAAATATCGACAGGATAATGGCTGAAAACAGCCCCGCAGCACCAAAGTTATCAACATTGATTTTATAATGACTATCTAGCTGCGCGAGAACAAAAACCGATACCGTAATACAACAGCAGCTTAAGCCATCCAGGTTGTACTGTTTCGCCAGGTTGTAACTGATACCTATCGCCGCAACTAAGCCGATAATCCCAAAGGTGGCTTGTACCGGAACACTAAGTTTATCGACATACGCTCCGAGAAATTCGCTCCAGCCCGGTAGGGGAAAATTAGCGATAATCAAAAATAAACTTCCGGCGATGATAAAGGGCAATGTAAAGGCGATACCGTTGCGTATCGCCACCAAAATAACGTTATTGCCGATCTTCATTAAGACGGGAATAACGCGGTTCTCGAGAAAACTTTGCATGAAATATCCCTTTTGCGTTATTCATCCGTGGAAAGATTGTACTGTGGCAAGAAATCGCGGTTTGCCGCTAAATAGTCTTTGAGAATGTTCCCGGCGATATCGACGGAAGGCACCAAAGGATGCGCCGCCAGTGCCAGCAATGCGGTGTGGCGATCCCCGGTCAGTGCAGCTTCTATGGTCAACTCTTCAAAGGCTTTAACACTCTGAACTAACCCACGAATGCGGGCCGGTAAACGCCCGTAAGCCAGAGGCCGTGCACCCTGTTTGTCGATCAGCGCATTGGTTTCAATCACCGCGTCGTCAGGTAAATCTGGCGTGGTGCCGCGATTGGCGGTGTTGACCACATGCACTTCTTTTTTATTGTTATATAGCGCGCTGATAATCGAACAGGCGGTATCGGAATAATAAGCGCCGCCCCGGCTTGAGAGCTCCGGCGGCTTTTCGCAAAGCTCCGGGTTGCGATAGATCTCAAACAGCGATTTTTCAATTTCTCGCGAACGCTCGCCGCGGGTACCGCCGTTTCGCAACGCTTCCAGTTCGTGTTCGACCATCTCTTTATTGAGGTAGAAATATTTTAAATAAGAGAGCGGATAAAACTTCAGCGCGCGGATAAATTCAGCCGGCAGGCCGATATCGGGGATATTTTTTAAGCGGTTGTCGCTCACGCCCTGCGCTAATTTTTCAATAAAGTCGGCGGTAATTTCTTCGCCGTGTAGCGTAATACGGTCGGCAAAAATTAAATGATTCAGCCCCATAATTCGGGCATCAATCGCCTCGCGTCCTACGCCGTAGGATTTCGCGATATCCATCATCATGCTGTTGGCACCGCTACAAATCCCCAGAGATTTGATTTTGCTGTGCTTCTCAATGGCCTCGGTCACAATCCCCGCCGGATTGGTGAAGTTGATGAGCCAGGCATCCGGGCAGAGCGTCTCCATCTCCTTGCAGACTTCCAGCAAAACCGGAATGGTACGCTGCGCCTTCATAAACCCGCCGGGGCCAGTGGTTTCCTGGCCTAAAACGCCGTAACGCAGCGGGATTTTTTCATCGTGTATGCGTGCCGCCAGTTGCCCAACACGGATTTGCGTGGTAACAAAATCGGCATCTTTCAGCGCCTTCTGGCGGTCGGTAGTGAGATGCACCGTCATGGCAATACCCGCTTTTTTCACCATCCTTTGCGCGAGTTTGCCGACGATTTCCAGCTTTTCACGGCCGGTTTCGATATCCACCAGCCAGTATTCGCTGACAGGAAGTTCAGCATGTCTTTTAATAAATCCGTCTATCAGTTCCGGCGTATAACCTGAACCACCGCCAAGCGTGACTATCTTTAATGGCTTCATGATGCTTCCCTTTTTAAACTTAACTGGCATACGCCAGTTTGCAAAAAAGAAAATATCACAATGGTTCAGGACTGCTTTGGATGTTTGTCACATATTTAAAAGGGTTATTAATAATCTGAAAATCGGCAAAAAAATCCCCGACCAGGGCCGGGGATGATATTCATAGGTTTAGAAAAGACCCTACTCCAGATAAAACACCTCCTTCAGCTCCGCACTCACCGGGCTGTTGTCGGCATTGCTCGGCATGATTTCGCTCATATGCTTCCACCAGCGCTGGCAAACTTCCGTTTGGGCAACCGCGTTCCAGCGGGCTTCGGACTCAATTTCTACCGTGGCAAAAAGCAGGTTGCGCGGTGCATCAAGATAAATAGCGTAGTGATGCGCGCCGTGCTGTTTAAGTACCGCTTCCAGCTCTGGCCAAATTGGGGTGTGTCGGC
>Ga0105251_10002838_pt1 | contig 13083 bp, 10 predicted proteins | sample KBSS64metaG_FD_80424 | JGI IMG/M metagenome (GOLD analysis project Ga0105251, IMG submission 80424) | Switchgrass rhizosphere microbial communities from Kellogg Biological Station, Michigan, USA - KBS S6-4 metaG | ecosystem: Host-associated > Plants > Roots > Rhizosphere > Soil | place...
GCAGCCCCTGGCTTATGACATCACAACCGCCTCACGCGTTTCCTCTCTTGGCAAAACCCGCCTGTATGAATTGATCGAGCAGGGGAAGCTTGTCAGCACCAAGATCGGTAAACGCCGTTTGGTCATTGCCGATAGCCTGCACCGCCTTATCCAGGAGGGGTGCTAAGCTATGAATGGTCAGACCCCCGCCGCTTTTGGCAACGAGGGTCTTGAGAAGCTTGCTGGCGATCTCGAGTCCCAAGATAAATCGCGCCCTTCATCGGCGCAAGACAATTGCGGCGATTGCCGCGCTTTTGACCAATTCAGCTCCAATTTTCCGGGCTTCGGTTATTGCAAGCGTCGCGCCCCGTCCGTGGATGGCGATGAATTTTGGCCGCGCGTGCGCCCGGACAACTGGTGCTTGGACTATGTGCCTCGCAATGGTGGGAGGGCGAAATGACCCTCTCGCCCACAATGTCCCCACTGGGGCGCTTTCAACGGTGGATCAACTGGAGCGCGGACAAAGACCTTCACCGGCCGGACAAGCTCAAGAAAATTCCGCGCAATCCCAGGACTGGCGCGCATTGCGCCGCCAATGACCCATTCGCCTGGTGCTCCTATGAGGAGGCCCTGGCGGCGGCTCAGCAGCGTGGCCACGGGGTGGGCTTTTGCTTCAATCAGGGCGATGGCTTGTTTTTCCTGGATATGGATAATTGCTTGGACCAGGCCACCGGCCAGTGGAGCCCGATTGCCCAGCGCCTCATGGCGGTGTGGGGTGGCCACGCGGCCATTGAAGTGAGCCAGTCCGGCCGGGGCCTCCACGTTTTTGGGTGGGCCAGCTCCATCCCGGAGCATGGTTGCAAGAATATCCCGCTGGGCCTTGAGCTCTATCATAAGGACCGTTTCGTGGCCTTCACGGACTGCCAGAGCGTGGGGCAAATCGGCACGGCAGACCTGAGCGCGCCGCTCGCCGAAGTGATCAAGGCGTATTTCCAGCGCACGGCCGCCAGCCGGGACGTGGTGGGTTGGACGGATACCGGCGCCCCGCACGCGGAAGGTGGCCACGCGGATGATGACGAGCTCCTCCGGATCATGCTCCGGTCAGGCAAGAAAAGCGCGGCCGCCATGTTCAACGCAGAGAACCACGTCACCTTTGAGGACCTATGGATAGCCAACGCGGAGAAGTTGAGCCGCAAATGGCCGAGCCAGAACGGGTACGATAGCTTTGACCGCTCCAATGCGGACAGCGCCTTGGCCTCGCTCCTTGTGTTCTGGACGGCAGGCAATTGCGAGCGCGTGGAACGCTTGATGCGCCAGAGTGCCCTCCTCCGCGAGAAGTGGGACGAGCGCGAGGACTATCTGGAGCGCACTATTCTGGGTGCTTGTTCCACTGTGAAAGACCGGGCCCAGCCCCGCGACATGGGCAAGGTTCTCACCATCGCCATCGTGCCCGGGGAATTGCATCGTGCCGCGACCGAGGGAGAAAATGCCCTCATCGCCGCTGGCATCCCCATTTACCAGCGGGAAGGTTTGGTGCGTCCTGTCATCGGGGAGGTTGCAGCGTCTGGCGGGTATAAGACCAAAGTGGCCCGGCTGGCGCCAATCACTGTGCCTCTCATGTTGGATTATCTTTCCCGGTTTGCCCATTTTGAAAAGCTTGATGCCCGCAAGCAGATGGCAGTCCGTGCCCATCCGCCGGAGCCCGTGGCCAAGATGATCCTGGCGCGCGAGGGGGAATGGTCATTCCCGCATCTGATTGGTGTCATTACCGCGCCTACGCTTCGCCCTGATGGCTCATTGTTTGCCACCCCGGGTTACGACCAGGCTACTCGGCTCTTGCTCGTGTCGCCGCCTGAGATGCCCGTAATCCCCGAAGCGCCTTCTCAATCCGACGCCCTTGCCGCGCTTGCGAAGTTGGGGCGTCTGTTGAAGGATTTTCCCTTTGCCGATGCGGCCAGCCGTTCCGTTGCATATTCGGCGTTGATTAGCGCCGTTGTGCGCGGTGCCCTGCCTGTTGTTCCACTGCACGCTATCACGGCACCGACCTCTGGTTCTGGCAAATCCTTCCTAGTGGATTTGGTCGCTGCCATCCTGATGGGCGACCGTGCCCCTGTGCTTTCTGCGGCGGAAAAGGTGGAAGAAACTGACAAGCGGCTAACTGGCGCTCTGTTGGACGGTAGCCCGATCATCGCCCTCGATAACGTCAACGCGGACCTTTACAGCGACTTGCTGGCTCAAGCCGTTGAGCGACCGCTCATTTCTGTACGCCCGTTGGGCACCAGCGTGATGCGCAAGATTGAGAGCCGGGCCACGATCTTTGCCACCGGGAACAATCTCCGGCTCGTTTCGGATATGGCGCGCCGGACTGTGGTGTGCAGCCTGGACCCTGAACTGGAACGGCCGGAGTTGCGCAAATTTGATGCGAACCCGTTTGCCGATGCCTTGGCCCATCGTGGCGAATTTCTCGCGGCGGCACTCACGATTGTGCGTGCCTATGTGGCCGCCGGAATGCCTGACAAGCTTTCTGCGTTGAACAGCTTTGAAGCCTGGAGCGATATGGTCCGTTCCGCACTGGTCTGGCTTGGCCAGGCTGATCCTGTCGAAACCCAAGAGCGCGCTCGGGCTGTCGATCCTAGCATCAATCAGTTGGGGGCGATCTTATCGGCACTCCATGGCGCTGTTGGCCCGACGCACCTGTTGACCAAAGTCATTATCGAGACAGCCAACGTGGCGAACGCGAGTGGCATTGGCCACAAGAATGAAAACCTGCGTGATGCGCTGCTTGGTATCGCCTCCGACAACCACAACGCGATCAATGCCCAACGGCTGGGTACGTTTCTGGGGCGGCACGAAGGGCGAATTGTGGGAGGCTATCGATTGGAACGCCAGATGGACGGGAAAGCCCAACAGCCTAAGTGGGCTTCCATTCTGTTGGATAAAGGCGGGGGCAGCGGGGGGTAACAGGGGCTTCCACGCTCCCTTTCCAGAAAGTTGCAGCCTAATAATCCTTCATCACGATTTTTCTCGCGTAGAGTTTGCAAGCCCCTGCCAGCCCCTGTAGCCCCTGCCGACCACGTGGTTATTGCCGTGAGAGAGAATGTGCCGATTACGAGTGCGTTATCCGCTGCGGAAATTTCCAAAATGGCCGATTTCTGGGATACTTGCACCATTTCGCCTTCAAAACCCCCCTCCTAGCCGAACCCCTCGCGCAGGCGCGCGCCCGCGCGCGAGGGAAGGCAGTTTCCCTCGCCAATTGATTTTTCCCGTGGCCAGCCGCAGGACTGGAATTTGCCGTGTCGAACCCGGTTCGATGCTGGCAGGAATGAATGTTTGTTTTGGGGGCCTTGATGATCACGCCGCTTCGCCAGCTTCTCGCGCAATTCCGGGAAGCTTCCCGCACTGAGCGCGAGAAGGGCAATTACTTCGAGCGGCTGGCGATGGCCTTCATCAAACACGACCCCGGTATGGGGCAAGAGTATGAGGACGCCTGGCTCTACACCGATTGGGCCAAGGCGCATGGAGTGGCGGCCAATGACATTGGCGTGGACGCCGTGGCCAAGATCAGGGGCGAGGACAGCTTCTGCGCCATCCAGTGCAAATTCTACGCGGAGGGACGCAGCATCCCCAAGGGCGAGTTGGACAAGTTCCTCAGCGCCTGCGGCATGAAGTGGTTTTCGCGCGGCCTTATCATCGAAACCACCGGCATGGATTTCACCGCGAACGCTACCGCGCTGTTCGATGACCTCAACGTGACCACCCTGGGCCTGGACCGGCTGGAGGATAGCCCGCTCGACTGGGCCGCCTGGTTCCAGCGCGACGAGGTGAAGGTTGCCGCCCCCAAGCAATTGCGCCCCCACCAAGAGCAGGCCCTGGCGGCCGTGCGCGATGGGCTGGCCGAGGCAGACCGTGGCAAGCTCATCATGGCTTGCGGCACCGGCAAGACCTTCACCGGCCTCAAGATCGCTGAAGCCATGGTGGGCGCGGGCGGCGTGGCGCTGGTGCTGGTGCCCTCGCTGGCGTTGATGAGCCAGACCATACGCGAATGGACTATCGACAGCGCCACGCCGCTGCGGTCCTTCGCCGTGTGTTCGGACGCTCAGGTGGGCAAGCGCCGCCGCAATGCCGATGACGTGATGGAGGTGGAGCTCCACGACCTGGATTACCCGGCCACCACCAAGGCGGTGAAACTGGCCAGCCGCGCCAGGCACCCGGCGCCGGACCGCATGACCGTGGTGTTTTCCACCTACCAGTCCATCCAGGTTATCAGCGACGCCCAGAAGCTCCACGGCTTCCCGGAATTTGACCTGATCATTTGCGATGAGGCCCACCGCACAACGGGTGCCACTTTGGCAGGCGAGGACGAAAGCAACTTCGTCAAAATCCACAACCAGGATTTCATCGCCGGGCGCAAGCGCATCTATATGACCGCCACGCCTCGCGTTTTCGGGGATGCAGTCAAGGCCAAGGCCAACGAGGCCTCTGCCGAATTGGCATCCATGGATGATGAGGCGCTCTACGGCAAAACGCTGTTCACGCGCGGCTTCGGCTGGGCGGTGGAAAATGGCCTTCTCACCGATTACAAGGTGCTGGTGCTGGCCGTGGATGAGGCCATGGTGAGCAACGGCGTGCAAAACCGCCTGGCGGACGGCGGGAGCGAGCTCAAGCTGGACGACGCCACCAAGATTATCGGCTGCTACAAGGCTCTGATCAAATCCGGGCTCAAGGAGGAGCTGGCAGGCGATGGCCGGCCGATGCGCCGGGCCCTGGCCTTCTGCAAAGACATTGCCGCCTCGAAGCTCATCCGCACCGAGTTTCAGGCTGTGGTCAGCGAGTACCTGGCTTCTGATGAGGGCCAGGCCGCCTTGGGCGACCCAGACCCACTGACCTGCGACATCCACCACGTGGACGGCACCATGGGGGCCAAAGAGCGTAATTTCCACCTGGACTGGCTGAAAGAGGACAACCAGGAGGCGTGCCGCATCCTCAGCAATGCCCGCTGCCTTTCCGAGGGCGTGGACGTGCCCGCCCTGGACGCCATCCTGTTCATGCACCCCCGCAAGAGCCAGATTGACGTGGTGCAATCCGTGGGCCGCGTCATGCGCCGGGCCGAGGGCAAGCATATGGGCTATGTCATCCTGCCTATCGGCGTTCCGGCCGGCATGACCCCGGAAGAGGCGCTCAACGATAACGAGCGCTACAAGGTGGTGTGGCAAATCCTCAACGCGCTGCGGTCCCATGACGAGCGCTTTGATGCAATGATCAACCGCGCTGACCTAGGCGTGGACGTGTCCGACCACATTGAGGTCATCGCCGTCAGCGACAAGCTCCCCACTCGCAAGAGGGCGGAAAAGGCGAGCATCGGCATTGGTCAGGGCGGTGCCAGCCGCGATGCGGGCGAGCGTTCCGATGGCGACAGCAAGCCCCTGGCTGCGCCCGAATTCCAGACCGCTTTTGCCTTTGATGAGTTCTCCAAGGCCATCATGGCCAAAATCGTGCGCAAGTGCGGCCGCCGGGACTATTGGGAGAACTGGGCGGGCGACATTGCCAAGATCGCCCAGACCCATATCAACCGCATCACTGGCCTTGTGGAGAAGCCGGGCACGCCCGAGCGCGCCGCGTTTGACGGCTTCCTGGCGGAAATCCGGGACGACCTCAACGAGAGCGTGACCGAGGTGGAGGCCATCGAAATGCTGGCCCAGCACCTCATCACCAAGCCAGTGTTTGACGCGCTGTTCCAAGGCTATAGCTTTGCCGAGGCTAACCCCGTGTCGCGCGCCATGCAGGCGGTGCTGGTGGCGCTCAACGCCCACAATATCGACAAGGAAGTCGCCACCCTGGAGGACTTCTACAAGAGCGTGCGCCGCCGCGCGGCCGGTATCAAGGAGGACTTTGCCAAGCAGCGCATCATCGTTGAGCTCTACGACAAATTTTTCCGCAACGCCTTCCCCAAGATGACCGAGCGGCTGGGCATCGTTTACACCCCCGTGGAGGTGGTGGACTTCATCCTCCATTCCGTGAACGAGCTATTGCAATCCGAGTTCGACCAGACCTTGGGCAGCGAGGGCGTGCATATCCTGGACCCGTTCACGGGCACCGGCACTTTCATCACCCGGCTCATTCAATCGGGCCTGATCAAGCCCGAAGAGCTGCCCCGCAAGTTTGCCAGCGAAATCCACGCCAACGAGATTGTCTTGCTGGCCTACTACATCGCGGCGATCAACATTGAGGCCGCCTACCACGGCGCGGTGGGCGGCGAATATAAGTCCTTTGACGGCATCTGCCTCACCGACACATTCCAGCTCTACGAGCAGGAAAAGGACCTCATCGCCCACCTCATGCCCGAGAACAGCAATCGGCGCACCCGCCAGAAGGCGCTACCCGTCCGGGTGATCATCGGCAACCCACCTTACTCTATTGGTCAGGGCAGCGAAAACGACAACGCGGCCAACATATCCTATCCAGGGTTAGATGACCGCATCCGTAAGACCTACGTTGCTCAATCAAATGCAAATTTGGCGCGTGGTCTATATGATAGCTACGTTCGAGCTATTCGCTGGGCCAGCGACCGCATCGGCGAGGCAGGCGTAGTGGCCTACGTTTCCAACGCAAGTTGGCTCGACGCCAACACCAGTGACGGCCTACGCAAGTGCTTGGCTGAAGAATTCGCCAGCATTCGCGTGTTCCATCTTCGAGGAAACCAACGAACCGCAGGAGAAAAATCGCGACAGGAGGGTGGCAAAATTTTTGGAAGTGGAAGCCGTACTCCGGTCGCCATCACCTTGCTGGTTAAAAACCCGAACTCATCACAGAATGGCCAAATCCTATTCTATGATGTGGGCGACTATCTCAGCCGTGAGCAGAAGCTGGCCATAGTTCGCACCTTCGGAAGTGTTGGGGGAATCACCCGAGCTGGCGGCTGGCAGACCATCATTCCCAATGAGCATGGCGATTGGCTGGGTCAGAGGGACAATTCATTTGATGCGTTCTTCCCCTTGGGCGACAAGAAGGGGGATAGTCCCAAGCTATTCGAGAACTTTTCATTGGGTGTTGTAACGGCCCGAGACTCATGGTGTTACAATCCAAGCCGTGACGCAGTGGCTGCTAACATGCGTTCTATGATCGAAAAATATAACTCCGAGTTGACTCGTTTTAACGCTGCTTACAGCCATGCCGACCGCCGGGCGCGAGGGGATGGCGTTGACAGCTTTATTGATACTGACCCCTCGAAGATCAGTTGGTCGCGTGCGTTGAAAGGTGATTTGGCTAAGGGCAAGGCATTCGTCTTTGATGAAGGTTTCCTAACCCCAAGTCTGTATCGTCCATTTACACAAACATGGCTCTATTATAGCCGTAATTTCAATGAAATGGTTTATCAAATGCCTCGGATTTTCCCGGCTGGAGGAGGCGAGCCAAATCGGGGTATCTGCATTCCAGGTAGCGGTGGCACTAAAGGCTTTTCGGCCTTAATGGTGAATCGTTGCCCTGATTTGAATTTGGCGCCGAACATGGGAGGTTATCAGTGCTTCCCCCGATACCTTGTTGAGGCGGCGCCAGAACCAGCGGAAGATAATGCCCAAGGCGGGCTGTTCGCCACCGCGCCAGTTGCACAGGTAGCGCGCCGGGATGCTATCACCGATGCGGGCTTGGCGCATTTCCAAGCCGCCTATCCGGGCGAGTCCATTATCAAGGACGACCTGTTCTATTATACCTACGGCTTACTCCATTCCGAGGAATACCGGGAGCGCTTTGCGGACAACCTCTCCAAGCAACTCCCGCGCATCCCGGTAGTGAAGCGCTATGAGGACTTCCGGGCCTTTGTGGACGCCGGACGCCGCTTGGCGGACCTGCACTGTGACTACGACGCCTTAGAGCCATACCCTGTGACCATCGCCCAAGGCGACCCACGACTGACGACCGTACCCGACCCGGTGAAGTTCTATCGCGTGGAGAAAATGAAGTTTGGCGGCAAGCGCCCCGCCCAGGACAAGGGCACGGTGATATACAACGCCAACATCACCATCACCGGCATTCCGCTAGAGGCTTACGAATACGTGGTGAATGGCAAGCCCGCCCTGGAATGGGTCATGGAGCGTCAAGGCGTAAAGGTAGACAAGGCAAGCGGTATCACCTGGGATGCCAATGCCTATGCGAACGAAACCATGGGCGACCCGGCCTACCCCCTCAAGCTATTCCAACGGGTAATCAGGGTCAGCTTAGAAACCATGAAGATCGTGCGGGGGTTGCCGAAGTTGGAGGTGCAGCTAATTCCGCCAGGCCAAGTGACCACATTTGATCAGAGTGTAGGCAATTCTCATTGGGGAAGCTCCACCGTGGCGACCTTGGCTCATCGAATTCAAGATGGATTGCTAGATCAAGTTTCCAAAGGTTCGCAATCGTTCGGAATGGTGGATATTCTCCGAATAATCGGAGAATCAGAAATTAGCCACGACATTATATCGGCTATTGCACTGCTCACTCAATCTCAGAACGCTATTTTGCAGGTTGGCGGTGAGCTAGTTGACCAAGACGGTCAGCGGCATGAGCTATCATCAGATGATTTTACTCGCGTACTTACCACGGATACGATCTTGCACCCCGTGACGCGGGATAAAATCACAAAAGCTTCAAATCGAGTTTATCTGAAATTTAAATTTGCTCCGGCGACGGGGGAGTGAGCGCCGTGCAGGACCTAAGTGTTTCTCAACTCAGAATGTATTTTGACGGCACACCACAAAGTGCAACTTTAGACTTTGTTCTTGCACAAAACCACTCTCAACGTGTGATTGCTGTTCGTAAAGCTTTGGACTTTGCCTGCAATTTATTAGAGCAGCATAAATCCAAAAAGCAAAATTTCGGCGAAGACCAGATTACGCTAGAAATTTGCGAGATGTTACAGATGGCAGGCTTTCCTGCGGAGCACGATACTTATGTGTCAGGACACTCCGACATCGTCATAAAAGGAAAAGATTTGTTTCTGTGGCTGGCTGAAACAAAAGAACATAGTTCTTACACTTGGCTAGATAAAGGATTTAAACAGCTTTCAACACGTTATTCCACTGGCGTTTATGGTCAAGATCAGGGTGATATCATAATTTATTGTTACATTAGCGACGCAAAATCTATGCTCAACAAGTGGAAAGATGAGCTAGTTGCTAGAAATCGCGATGTTAAAATTAGTGACGAAGATACAAAAACACCTCTAGAATTTTATTCCAATCATAAACACTGCGCGTCGGGAATTGATTTCCTGATTAGACACAAAGCAGTCGCAATGCATTATAGCCCAGATATTTAAATTAATTAATATTTAGGATTTCAGGAATGACACGGATTTGGGGTATTCATATGCCGGCCTGGGTCGGGGACGACCCTGTCGATAACGGCCGGGTGTTCATTGGCTGGCCGCGCCTGGATGATATTTTCACAATCCCCGCGCAGCGGGAGGCATTCAAGGAAGCGCTCGTGCGCGCTTATCCCGATACCAAGCAAGGGGCCATTCCGGTGGATGCGGGAACGCTCTTCCGCTTCGCACACGAAATTTATGTCGGGGACTTCATCGTTTACCCTTCCAAACACAATCGCATGGTGAACATTGGCCGCGCAACAGGACGCAAGTGGTATGAGCCGCACCCAGACAATGGCGACGATGACATGCCTTTTTGCCGGGGTGTGGACTGGCTAGGGCATTTTCCACGAAGCGACTTCTCGCAAGCAGCGCTGAATGAGATCGGATCGTTCATCACCCTCTTTGCCATTCGCAACAACTCCGGTGAGTTTCTTGCAAAGATCGGATTGCAAGGTTCCGGCCCGTTACCTGTGGTGGCTAGCGATGACGCGCCATTGCCGGATGATGAGGTTTCGCAGACAGCCACCCAAGTGGCGGTGGAGAGCACGGCCGATTTTATCATCCGGCGCCTACATACCGAACTGTCAGGTTACGACTTCGAGCACTTCGTGGCGCACCTGATGGAATGCATGGGTTACACGGCGCGGGTGTCGCAGAAGTCCGGCGACGGCGGCGTAGACGTGATTGCTCATACAGACCAGCTAGGCTTCCAGCCGCCAATCATAAAAATTCAGTGTAAGCGGCAGACCGCCCAGGTGAGCGAGCAATTGGTGAGCCAGCTTTTGGGCACACTAGGCGAAGGGGAGTTCGCCATGTTCGTCACGCTGGGCTCATACACCGCCCCTGCTCGCACAAGGGAACGGAATAACGCGAAGCTAAGGCTTATCGATGGTGAGCAGCTCGTGGAGATGGTCCAAGCGACCTATCCAAAAATGTCGCCACGCTTTCGCCGCGTGTTACCTCTCAAACAGATTTACGTCCCAGACTTGGAAGGGGAGTAGAAATCGGCCAAGGTGCTTTCCTAATCGGCATTTTCAGGTGGTTGGAACAATCCACGAGCGATGAAGCCGACAAGGCCAATGGCGGCAACGGCCGTGCTACCAACAAGAGACGCAATCACTTCGGTTGGAAGGCTGAATCCCAACACCTTGAAGCCAGCGAAGACCACGAGCAAGCCGACCACGACTGAATACACTTCTAGATAAAATAGGATGCGCCCAGCATAGGTTTTCCGCATTTTCCGGTCGGCTTTGACATTCTTAATTCGCGAACGCGCCAATTTGTTCTCAAGCTGGGCACGTTCAGCGGCGAACCGCTCCATCGCATCCATTTTGTCCGGACGCTGCACTTCCTCGACCAACGCCACGGCGCTGTCGATGGCATCAAGCGTTAGCTCACGCGGCTCTTGTGGCGAGTTCAACGAAATGATCTCTGATCATGTTGTCAGGGATAGGTTCAAACTTACCGGCACCTCGATTATAAACGGTGGTCCATGGGGTGCCATTCTTGTGCGTCAAGGCCGAAAGCTGAAAGGCGTGAAATTTGCCATAGTCACGGTAGACCCGATCGATCACAGCGATTTGCTCGCGAGATAGCTCAGCGACAGCATTCCCATCTGGCTCATCCGAGAACACGCCCGGAACATATTCCTCAGAGCGAATTTCACGAGTCACCTGATCGCGCCCATAGCTCCTGAGCGCGCGACGAAGCTCTTTGTAAACAGGGCCATATTCCCACGCCTCGGGGGCGTCACAAGTCAACGGCTCCCCGTTGATTGCCAAGCTCCATCCATGCGCAATGTACACCAGCTTCTGTAGCTGCATCTGCGTGAAGGCCTTTTTGTCAGCCCTCGCCCGGCGGATGAACTCGTTAGCGATGGCTGGGGACCAGTCTGCCATGCGGTGTTCCTCCTTTCCACGTGCGCCATATAGGAACTTGAGGCTGAACGGAAACAGAACTTGCCGGCGGGCAAAAATCCAAACAATCTGCCGCCCTGGGAACAATGCCTAACCAGCATCCTGCGAAAGCAACTCGGCGGGATGCACCGTGAGTACCGCCGCCACGCGCACCAGCACCAACAAGCTCGGGTTGCGCCTCCCTCGCTCAATACCGCCCATATAGGTCAGGTCGATTTCGGCTTCTAGCGCCACCTGCTCTTGCGTGAAGCCGAGCTCAAGCCGGCGACGGCGAATGTTCCCCCCAACGATGGCCCGCCAATCCTGCATGGCCATCAGGTCCAAGACCGGGCATATATTCTCTAGGGACTATAGTCCCTATTAACAAATATTGGGCTAGCTGGCCGCGTTGCGGCTCGATGCCGCGCAGCTATAATTTGGGGCGAGACAATGCGTGCATATCCTGATTTTTCTCACGATAATGACCCTGAGGGCACCCCCGCAGAACGCAAGCGTTGGTCTGCAAAAAGGATCACTATCGTCGTCTTGGGCGGGTATATGCTGCTCAACGTACTCACCACGCACGCGATAGACCGACCTTCTCCCGCATCACCCGAAAATGTGGGAGACAATGTTACGTCGTCTCACCAAACCACGCCTCAACAGATTGTCACGCTTGCCGATGCGTTAGCGAGCTACGAGAAAGCCAGCGCCACGTGTGAACGCGCCAGTACTGCAATGGAACGCCGCACTGGCACCGTCAAAGCGGCACTTGAGGCATGCGGCGATAGCTTGGAAGCGATCAGTGATCTCCCCGCTTTATATGGGGGTCAGGCGTCAGTTCTCCAATCGTGCATCGACATGGAAGGCGCCCGTTTCGGTGGATTGAGCATGCTTACTGCGCTGCAAGAGCACCGTGGGCAACCTGGCGAAGTGATGACGGCCGAGCAAAACTACCGGGCTCGCTTCCATTGGGCGGCGTTTCGCTGTCGGTCAGATTTGCTGAGCACCCGCCGGACCTTGGGAATTACGCGGTGACAGCACAACTACCGGACGTGATCTACCATGAGGGCCGCCGTCGCAAGCTTATGGCTACTCCGCTCGAAGCCTACTTTGAACAGGGTGGACAGCGCCCCTTGTTAGATCATTCGCATTCCGCTGTTTGGCGCGGGTATATTGGCACATGGCGCTTAGAAAATGAGCAGCTTTTCCTGGTCCATCTTCGGTCAGCGGTAGCGTCATCTAGGTTGACGCTTGCCATGATTTTCCCCGACGCAAAGCGCCGCGTTTTGGCATCATGGTTCACCGGCCGGTTGCGCATTCCCGAGGGCCGCTGCCTCGGAGTGTTGGACGGCGGCTTTATGAGCGCGCATGAGCGCGAAACGCTGGTGGAAGTGACGAAGGGGCGGACGACTGCGGTTCGTATTCTGCACCTTGGCACCTTACCCCCTCAGTTGTGGCCAGCCGAAGTGATGGGCAACGGCTGGGGATAAATTCCGCCTTCGTTCGCCTACATTCGGGACATTTGGGGGTACAATTGGGGGTCCTTTTTCATAGCCTGGAAAATAATCCTATTTTTATCAACATTTTGATTCATGATTGAGGTTCCCGCTACCGACTGGACAAACCCCAGAAAACCAAGATAATTCGGCGCCATTCGGTCGCTGGTGATCGCGGACGGGCGCCTGCATCGGGGGGTTCTTTTCGGCGTATTTTGGGCGCCAAGTCCCCGCCCGTCAACAGAACCGACCGCCATTGTTCACGCAGCGAGCGCTTCCGGATCGATCACCACGCGGTTGCGGCCCTCGCGCTTGGCGGCATAGAGCGCGGCGTCGGCCGCCTTGAGCAGGGCGAGGCCTTCGC
>Ga0105251_10002841_pt1 | contig 13080 bp, 16 predicted proteins | sample KBSS64metaG_FD_80424 | JGI IMG/M metagenome (GOLD analysis project Ga0105251, IMG submission 80424) | Switchgrass rhizosphere microbial communities from Kellogg Biological Station, Michigan, USA - KBS S6-4 metaG | ecosystem: Host-associated > Plants > Roots > Rhizosphere > Soil | place...
ACAGCTTCGCCAGTTGCGATGTCCAGCTTTTCCAGGCGAATGGTCTGACCTTCGCTTACTCGGTGTTGTTTACCACCACTTTGGAAAACCGCGTACATATAAAACTCCGCTTTCCGCACGCACCCTATGTATGTTTCAGGTGGCGCTATAAATATTCACAATAGGGCGCGAATATTACGCAAAACGAGAGCCTTTGACAAGCCCTGTCATGAAACAGAGTAGAAAAAAAACGCAACATCACACCAGCCGTTTATCTGCCTCGTTTTTTCAGTACAATCTGTACTACATTATTACTCCTCTACCCTCACGTGATTCCATAAAGACATGTGGTAAACAGGACTTTAAGCCAGACTTTTGCGATGAATTTAGAAAAAATTAACGAGTTAACCGCGCAAGATATGGCGGGAGTCAATGCGGTCATCCTTGAACAGTTGAATTCAGATGTCCAATTGATCAATCAGTTAGGGTATTACATCGTCAGTGGCGGTGGTAAACGTATCCGCCCAATGATTGCTGTTCTTGCTGCTCGCACGCTTGGTTATCAGGGTAGCGCGCATATCAATATTGCGGCTCTCATTGAATTTATCCACACCGCGACACTACTTCATGATGATGTCGTTGATGAGTCAGATATGCGTCGCGGGAAGGCAACGGCTAACGCCGCATTTGGCAATGCCGCTAGTGTATTAGTTGGTGATTTTATTTATACCCGCGCATTCCAGATGATGACTCAACTAGGCTCGCTCAAGGTACTGGAAGTGATGTCCGAAGCGGTGAATGTCATTGCCGAGGGTGAAGTTCTGCAATTGATGAATTGTAATGACCCTGATATTACTGAAGAAAGCTATATGCGGGTGATTTACAGCAAAACAGCGCGTTTGTTCGAAGCTGCAGCTCAATGCTCAGGTATTTTAGCTGATGCAACTGCGGAACAAGAACTCGCACTTCAGGATTATGGCCGCTATCTCGGGACGGCTTTCCAGCTTATCGACGATCTTCTGGACTATAGCGCCGATGGCCAAACGCTTGGTAAAAATGTGGGTGATGACCTGAACGAAGGCAAGCCGACTCTACCTTTACTGCACGCAATGCGTAACGGTAACGCTGAGCAAGCCAAAATGATTCGTGAGGCTATTGAGCAAGGCAATGGGCGTCATTTACTGCAACCAGTGTTAGATGCTATGGCGGCCTGTGGCTCGCTGGAATGGACTCAACTTCGAGCGGAACAAGAAGCTGACAAAGCTATTTCAGCGCTGAATGTTCTGCCTGAAAGCGAGTACAAAGAAGCTTTAATTGCTCTGGCCCGCATGGCTGTTCAACGCGATCGTTAATCTTTATTTAGTGCGCCGTTCAAAGGCGCACTAAGTTTCCAATAAATTTATTCTAGCCCTCAAAACCACTCTCCCTAGGATCCTGTATTCATTGGTTTCATTCACTTTGTGTGCGTTAACACAAATTTGAATTTTTACGCTATTTATTGGAGTCTTTTGGATTCATGCTGTGCTATAACCGCAATTGAGTAAACCGGTAAATAGAAGCGGTTACAGGGAGAAACATGGAAAGTAACAATACTGACTGGCACCCGGCAGATATCATTGCAGGGCTACGCAAACGCGGAACATCACTTGCGGCTGAATCACGGAAAGCAGGTCTAAGCTCCTCAACTTTGGCTAATACGTTGACACGACCCTGGCCAAAAGGTGAATTAATCATCGCACAGGCACTGGAAACTTCACCTTGGGTGATTTGGCCTTCACGCTACTACGATCCGCAAACTCATCAGTTCATTGACCGAATGAGTCTGATGCGGAAAAGATAAAAAAAACCGGGCAAGCCCGGTTTTTCTTTTTAACAACGAATTTTATTCGCCGCTATTGCCTTTCACACGTTCAATCTTCGCACCTAACGCCTGAAGTTTATCTTCAATGCGCTCGTAGCCACGATCGATGTGGTAAATACGATCAACAACGGTGGTCCCTTCTGCGATACAACCCGCCAGAACGAGGCTTGCTGACGCACGCAGGTCGGTTGCCATTACTTGTGCACCGGACAGTTTCTCAACGCCGTGGCAAATCACTGTATTGCTCTCAATCTCTGCATGTGCGCCCATACGGATAAGTTCCGGGACGTGCATGAAACGATTTTCAAAAATAGTTTCAGTGATAACACCAGTCCCTTCCGCCACTAGGTTCAACAAAGTGAACTGAGCCTGCATGTCTGTAGGGAAGCCAGGGTGCGGCGCAGTACGGATTGTCACGCCTTTCGGACGCTTACCGTGCATATCGAGGCTAACCCAATCTTCGCCAACTTCAACATCGGCACCCGCTTCGCGCAGCTTCGCCAGCACCGCATCAAGCGTGTCTGGTTGAGCATTACGGCAAACAATTTTCCCACCAGAAATCGCAGCTGCTACCAGGAAAGTACCGGTTTCGATACGATCTGGCACCACACGATAAACACCGCCACCCAGGCGTTCAACACCCTGGATAGTAATGCGATCGGTGCCTGCACCTGTGATTTTCGCACCCAGCGTGTTGAGGAAGTTCGCTGTATCAACGATCTCCGGCTCACGGGCTGCGTTTTCAATGATAGTTGTACCTTCAGCAAGAGTTGCAGCACTCATAATGGTAACAGTGGCACCTACGCTCACTTTATCCATCACAATATGCGCACCCTTCAGACGACCCTGAACAGAAGCTTTAACGTAGCCTTCTTCCAGTTTGATTTCCGCACCGAGCTGTTCAAGACCTGTAATGTGCAAATCAACCGGACGCGCGCCAATTGCACAGCCGCCAGGTAAAGAAACCTGGCCCTGGCCAAAACGTGCGACCAAAGGCCCAAGCGCCCAGATAGAAGCACGCATGGTTTTAACCAGATCATAAGGCGCACAGAAGATATTTACTTCGCTGGCGTCAATCCACACTGAACCGTTACGTTCAACTTTGGTACCCAACTGGCTTAACAGCTTCATTGTGGTATCAATGTCTTTCAGTTTTGGAACGTTTTGAATCTCAACTGGCTCTTCGGCCAACAGTGCTGCGAAGAGGATCGGCAGCGCGGCGTTCTTCGCCCCGGAGATCGTCACTTCACCACTTAGTCGGGTTGGCCCCTGAACTCGAAATTTATCCATTGCAACTGCTCTCTATTAAATTCAAATCGTTACAACCCGCCGTGGCGAATTGCTCAAAGACCATTAAGTTTACGATCGCGATCCCACTCTTGCGGAGTATAGGTCTTGATGGAAACCGCATGGATACGGTTATCAGCAATCAGCTCCATCAATGGCGCATAAACTGTTTGTTGCTTCTTCACGCGACTTAACTCGGCGAATAACTCACCCACCGCAATCACCTGAAAATGGCTGCCATCGCCTGAGACGTGGACTTCCTGGAGGGGCAGTGCGTTCATCAGCACTGTCTGAATTTCATGATTTTCCATGGGATATAATTCGTCGGTTAAGGAAACAAGTCACACATCTTAGAGGAAAGTGGCGCAGGCTTAAATAAGCAAAAAGCCCCTGATCCAATTAGATCAGGGGCAATGGTAGTAACGCTATGAAAACACTAGCCTGCAAATGCAGGAAGGATGTCTTCTGGCAGGTTATAAAGTTTAGTCAGCGTCTGTAAGTTCTCGCTGGCGCCCTGGAGTTCTATCTCAACATTTTGACGCCTTGCGAAATCCACAAGATGAATCAAAAGCGCTAAACCTGAAGTATCAACACGCGATAAACCAGAGAGGTTTAACACTTTGATACCTGCCATGATTTGCTCACGCTGGCGCCATACTAGCCCCACCGTATCGCTATCTAACTCACCCGCCAGGTGCAACGTTGCGGCTTCACGCTGCCAGTTAAGTTCATCAGCCATTACTTTTTATTTTCCAGGGTAATTGGCAGTTTAGAGATTGATTGCAGTTGAGACGTCAAACCATCAATCCCTTTGGTACGCAGGATATCGCTCCACTCGTTTTGCTTAGTGGTAATCATGCTGACACCTTCAGCAATCATGTCGTAAGCCTGCCAGTTACCAGTTTGTGTGTTTTTGCGCCACTGGAAATCAAGACGCACAGGTGGACGGCCGTTTGGATCAACGATCGTTACACGAATCGCCACAATGGTGGCATCACCCAGAGGCTGCTCAGGTGCGATTTGGTAAGATTGCCCGTTATACATCGCAAGCGCCTGGCCATAGGCCTGTTTCAGATACGCTTCGAAAGCTTTAAAGTAAGCATCACGCTGTGCAGGGGTTGCATCTTTGTAGTAACGGCCCAGTACCAGCGCACCCGCGTATTTCACCTGCACATATGGCAGAAGTTCTTGCCCAACAACTTCACGCAAATAATCGGGATTCTGACGAATTTTAGGCTGCTCATTTTTCAGTCGGTCAAATGTTTTCTGCGCCGCTTCGCCCATCAGTTTGTATGGGTTGCTTTGATCCGCAGCATTCGCCAGTGGCGCAATAACCAACATGGCAATCATAATAAGTCTTTTAAACATAAAACTTTTCCTCTTAGATTAGTGCGTGGTGCCAGGCTGTGGCGCTGCACTATTATTCTCTGAATCCTGCGATGAGGAATCCTCTGATTTCTGATTATCGCCATTACCGCTCTTATACAAGAATTGGCCAATCAGATCTTCCAGCACCAGGGCTGATTTAGTGTCCTGAATCGTGCCGCCCTCTTTAAGGATAGATGAACCGAGTTCAGGGTCATCAAAACCAAGGTTCAGTGCGAGGTATTGCTCACCGAGTAAACCTGAAGTGCGGATAGCCAACGAACTGGTGTCAGGAATATGGTTATAGCGTTCTTCGATATCCAGAGTGACTCGCGGTAAGTACGTTTTTGGATCAAGCGTAATGCCATCAACGCGTCCAATCACCACGCCGCCAAGGCGTAATGGAGAACCGGTTTTCAGGCTACCGATGTTATCAAACGTCGCGTAAACCCGATACGTTGGCTCACTGCGTAGCGAAGTGACATTAGCCACTTTCAGACACAAGAAGACAATGGCTGCTAATGCAATAATTAAAAATGCCCCAACCCCAGTTTCAAATTTCTTAGTTTGCATGAACTTAATTCCCAAACATCAGTGCAGTGAGCACAAAATCCAGCCCTAAAACGGCCAATGAAGCGTGCACAACGGTTCGTGTCGTTGCCCGGCTAATCCCTGCGGACGTAGGAATAGCATCGTAGCCATTGAATAACGCAATCCAGGTAACGGTTATCGCAAACACTACGCTCTTGATAACACAGTAGATCAGATCGGTACGCCAGTTGACGGCATCTTGCATGGCAGACCAGAAGAACCCAGAGTCGATTCCCTTCCAGTTCACACCAACCAGCGCCCCTCCCCATACCCCTACTGCGACAAAGATAAGTGTCAGTAATGGCAAGGAAATTACACCAGCCCAGAAACGAGGAGAAACGACACGGCGCAAAGGATCCACCGCCATCATCTCCATACTGGAGAGCTGTTCTGTTGCCTTCATCAGGCCAATTTCTGCGGTCAAAGCCGAACCTGCGCGTCCTGCAAACAACAGCGCGGCCACCACAGGCCCAAGCTCACGCAATGGCGACAAGGCAACCAGCATCCCCAGGCTTGATTCCGCACTATAAGTCGTCAGAACTAAGTAGCCCTGCAAGCCAAGAACCATGCCGATAAACAGACCAGAAACGATAATAATCAGCAGCGACAATACGCCGACGTTATACAGCTGGCGAATCAGCAATGGCGCATGTTTGCGGAATTCCGGTTTCCCCACCAGCGCATTAAAAAGCATTATCCCGGCCCGGCCGAATGACGCGCAGGTTTTCAGTCCCCGCTGCCCGAACGATGCCAGTGCATTAAAGAGCATGAGTAACTTAACTCCCTGTTTTTGATAATAAGTCATTCCGATAATCCGTTGCCGGATAGCGGAACGGTACTGGTCCATCGGCAATACCATCAAGGAACTGACGAACCCGAGGGTCACAATTTTCGCGTAAGGCGGTTGGAGTCCCTTCAGCGACGATATGCTGATCTGCTGCAATATAGGCGTAATCTGCGATGCTCAGCACTTCAGGTACATCGTGCGAAACCACAATACAGGTAACACCCAATGCGCTGTTTAATTCTGAAATCAGTTTAACCAGCACACCCATTGTAATAGGGTCCTGACCAACGAATGGCTCATCAAACATTATAAGGTCAGGTTCGAGTGCTATGGCACGCGCAAGTGCAGCTCGTCGAGCCATACCGCCAGAGAGTTCGTTTGGCATCAGTTTAGCGGCTCCACGTAATCCCACCGCCTCAAGCTTCATCATAACGGTGCTATGCAGCAACTCCTCCGGCAAGCGGCGATGTTCGCGAAGCGGATATGCCACATTTTCGAAAACATTGAGATCGGTAAATAACGCGCCGGATTGAAACAGCATGCTCATACGTTTACGCACGTTATATAGTCGTGAACGCGACATAGCCGGCACGTTTTCACCGTCGAACAGGATTTCGCCATTGTCAGGCTGAATTTGACCACCAATCAGCCGCAATAATGTCGTTTTACCAATTCCTGAAGGCCCCATGATTGCGGTAATTTTGCCACGAGGCACGTTCAGAGAAATATTGTCAAAGATGCGCCGACTGCCGCGAGTAAAACTAACATCGCGAATTTCGACCAGATTCGTCTGCGTCTGGCTCATCATCTTTCCTTTTATCAAGTTCACGGACGAAGCATTGGATAGCAACTCAGTTCCAACCCAACATTTTCACAGAATGTTATCAGCCCTGATTAGCGAAAACTGGCATTTGTTTTACTTTTCTGCCACATAAAGTCAGAATTAAGAATTCACCATGGCCTACAGATCTGTATGCTCTGCCGGTACTTTCACAGCACGAGACCGGCGATTATACCTGAATAAAGGATTTTGCATGCTGTTAGCTACAGCTCTGTTAATTATCGGTTTGCTTTTGGTCGTCTATGGCGCGGATCGTCTGGTGTTCGCCGCCTCGATACTTTGCCGTAGTTTCGGTGTTCCGCCACTCCTTATCGGTTTAACCGTTGTAAGCATCGGGACATCATTACCTGAACTGCTCGTCGCAAGCTCTGCTGCTCTAAATGGCCAATTGAATTTAGCGGTGGGGACAGCATTAGGTTCAAATATCACCAATATCTTACTGATTCTCGGCTTAGCGGCACTTTTGCATCCATTTACCGTGAATTCCGATATTCTACGGCGTGAATTACCCCTAATGTTAGTCGTCAGTGGCGTGATCGGATGGCTTCTTTTTGATAACCAGCTTAGCCGTGTTGATGGCGTAATACTGATTGCTGTCGCAGTAGCTTATCTGCTGTTTACGATTAAAATAGCTCGCCTTGCCGGAAATGAAGGGGCTGACAACCTGACCCGCGAACAGCTGGCGGAGCTTCCTCGTGAAGGGAGCCGTCCCGTCGCATTTTTATGGCTCGCCGTGGCTTTAATAATTATGCCGATGGCCACTCGCATGGTTATCGATAACGCCAGCGTACTCGCGCATTACTTTGGCGTAAGTGAGTTAGTGATTGGCCTGACGATTATTGCGGTTGGCACGAGCCTGCCTGAACTTGCAACGACCATCGCAGGTGCACGTAAAGGTGAAGACGATATTGCGATTGGCAATATCATCGGCTCGAACATATTCAATATTGTTTTGGTATTGGGTATTCCTGCCTTGATTGCACCGGGTGAAATTGACCCGCATGCCTTTGCTCGTGACTATTGGGTCATGTTGGTAGTCAGTGCCATTTTTGCAGTACTTTGCTGGCGTAAATCACGCTCTATCGGCAAGGCAGCAGGTGCTCTGTTAACATGTAGTTTCTTCGTATGGATTGTGATGCTGTGGTTTATTGCATCACCTGTCGTAGGGTAAAGCGGAACTGAAATTATGTCACAGATAGAATTACAACCGGGCTTTGACTTTCAGCAAGCAGGTAAAGAAGTACTGAAGATCGAACGTGAAGGCCTGGATCAGCTTGAGCAATACATCAACACAGACTTCTCTGCGGCCTGTGAAAAAATGTTTTATTGCCAGGGCAAAGTAGTTGTCATGGGTATGGGAAAATCTGGTCACATCGGTAAAAAGATGGCGGCAACTTTTGCAAGTACCGGTACACCTTCGTTTTTCGTCCACCCAGGTGAAGCAAGCCATGGCGACCTCGGTATGGTTAGCACGCAAGATATTGTTATCGCTATTTCAAACTCTGGCGAGTCTAACGAAATTCTGGCGCTGATTCCGGTTCTCAAACGATTGCAGGTACCACTGATTTGCATCACCAGTCGCCCGGAAAGCTCAATGGGCAAAGCGGCCGACGTCCATCTTTGTGTCAAGGTTCCCCAGGAAGCTTGCCCGTTAGGACTGGCTCCAACATCCAGCACCACGGCAACGCTTGTGATGGGTGACGCGCTTGCTGTTGCTCTGCTGAAAGCTCGTGGCTTTACTGCAGAAGATTTTGCTCTTTCTCACCCAGGCGGTGCATTGGGACGTAAACTGTTATTACGTGTCAGCGATATTATGCACACTGGCGATGAGATCCCGCATGTCAGTAAAGATGCTTCATTGCGCGATGCATTACTGGAAATAACGCGCAAAAATATGGGTATGACCGTAATCTGTGACTCCCTAATGAAAATTGAAGGGATCTTTACTGATGGTGATTTACGTCGAGTCTTTGATATGGGCGTTGATCTCCACTCCCTGAATATCGCAGATGTCATGACTGTCGGCGGAATTCGTGTTCGCCCAACGTTATTGGCGGTTGATGCACTGAACTTGATGCAGTCCCGCCATATAACCTCAGTACTTGTTGCAGATGGCGAGCAACTACTGGGTGTGGTACATATGCATGACATGCTACGCGCAGGCGTGGTTTAACAAAGGATTAGCCTTAATGAGTAACCATGAAGCGTCTCTTGCCACTTGTTATGGGCCGGTAAGCACGCGCGTGATGGAGCAGGCAGCAAATGTGCGCCTGCTTATTTTAGACGTTGACGGTGTAATGTCTGACGGTCTGATTTATATGGGTAATAGCGGCGAAGAGCTGAAAGCATTCAACGTGCGTGATGGCTATGGAATTCGCTGTGCACTAACCTCTGATATCGAAGTGGCGATTATTACTGGCCGGAAAGCAAAACTTCTTGAAGACCGGTGCGAAACGCTTGGCATTACCCATCTTTATCAAGGGCAATCTGACAAGCTGCTGGCTTTTCAGGATCTATTAGATAAGCTCGCCATTCCAGCTGAGCAAGTGGCTTATGTCGGGGATGATTTAATCGACTGGCCTGTAATGGCTAAAGTAGGTTTGAGTGTCGCGGTAGCGGATGCTCATCCTTTACTTATTCCTCGTGCAGACTACGTTACACGTATTGCTGGCGGACGAGGAGCAGTACGCGAAGTCTGCTATCTCCTTTTACTGGCCCAAGGAAAGCTTGATGAGGCCAAAGGGCTATCTATATGAGTAAGACCAGACGTTGGGTTATCATCCTGCTTTCATTGCTGGCACTGGTATTGATTGGTGTAAATCTGGTCGATAAAGATACTGTTGCACCACAAACAGTGAACAGTAACGAGCCAACCTATAAAAGTGAACATTCTACGACCCTCGCCTACAGTCCTGAAGGGGCTTTAAATTACCGGCTGGTCGCAGAACACGTTGAATACTTTTCCGACACCGCTGTTTCGTGGTTCACCAATCCGGTGATGACACAGTATGACGAAAACAAAGTAGCAACCTGGTCATTACGGGCAGATCGCGCCAAACTGACTAACGATCGGATGCTGTATTTGTACGGAAATGTGGTGCTGACAGCCCTGACACCAGATTCACAGCTACGCAAAATTACCACGGACAATGCGCAGGTTAATTTAGTCACTCAGGATGTTGCCTCTGATGACCAGGTAACCTTGTACGGAACCAGCTTTAACTCTACCGGCCTCAAAATGCGTGGAAACTTACGCAGCAAAAATGCCGAGCTGATTGAAAAGGTTAGAACATCCTATGAAATCCAGAATAAACAAACTCAGCCGTAATTTAGTACTGACCAGTACGCTTTTAGCCGCCAGTTTTTCGGCATTTGCGCTGACCGGTGATACCGATCAGCCGATTCACATTGAATCTGACCAACAGTCGCTGGATATGCAAGGCAATGTCGTCACCTTCACCGGCAATGTGATCGTGACGCAAGGCAGTATCAAAATTAACGCTGATAAAGTGGTGGTGACCCGTCCAGGCGGTGAGCAAGGTAAAGAAATCATTGATGGCTACGGTAATCCAGCCACGTTCTATCAGATGCAAGATAGCGGCAAGCCTGTGAATGGCCACGCGTCGACCATGCACTATGAGTTGCAGAACGATTTTGTCGTACTGACTGGCAATGCCTATCTTGAGCAGGTCGACAGCAATATTAAAGGCGACAAAATTACCTATTTGGTTAAAGAGCAGAAAATGCAGGCCTTTAGCGAAAAAGGGAAACGTGTCACCACAGTTCTGGTCCCTTCTCAATTGCAGAAAAAAGACGGCCAGGCTCCGGCGCCAGCCCCGAAAAAGAGTAACTAATTCGTTATGGCTACTTTAATTGCAAAACATCTCGCCAAAGCCTACAAAGGCCGCCGCGTTGTTGAAGACGTCAGCCTGACCGTTAAATCAGGTGAAATTGTCGGTTTACTTGGCCCTAACGGTGCAGGCAAAACCACGACTTTTTACATGGTGGTTGGCATTGTGCCGCGTGATGCAGGGAACATCATTATTGATGACGAAGACATCAGTCTTCTGCCCCTCCATGCTCGTGCACGTCGTGGGATTGGATATTTACCGCAAGAAGCGTCAATTTTCCGTCGCTTAAGCGTGTTCGATAACTTGATGGCAGTCCTGCAAATTCGTGATGACCTCAGCGCAGAGCAGCGTGAAGACCGCGCGAATGAGTTGATGGAAGAGTTTCACATTGAGCATCTGCGCAATAACCTCGGGCAGTCTTTGTCTGGTGGTGAACGCCGTCGTGTTGAAATTGCCCGCGCCCTGGCTGCAAACCCGAAATTTATTCTTTTGGACGAACCTTTTGCAGGTGTTGACCCAATCTCCGTCATCGACATCAAGCGGATTATCGAGCACTTGCGCGATAGCGGGCTTGGTGTGCTGATTACTGACCATAACGTACGCGAAACGTTGGCCGTGTGTGAACGAGCCTACATCGTAAGCCAGGGCCAGTTAATTGCCCATGGTACGCCTGCGGAAATCCTGGAAGATGAGCATGTTAAGCGCGTCTATCTGGGCGAAGAGTTCAGACTCTGATAGGGTAGGAAGTATAATTATTAATACTCTGGGTAATTCGAGTTGCCCACGTTCGGGCAACTCGAAGTATGCCGGGTATATACCTGAGGAAGCTCGCTCTGAATATGAAGCAAGGTTTGCAATTACGGCTTAGCCAACAACTTGCTATGACTCCACAGTTACAGCAGGCAATCCGCCTGTTGCAGCTGTCAACGTTAGAGCTTCAGCAAGAACTCCAACAAGCCCTGGAAAGTAACCCACTGCTTGAGCAAACCGATCTGCATGAAGAAATTGAAACTCAGGAAGTTCGCGAAAATGAAGCTTTAGACACTCGTGAGGCACTTGAACAAAAAGAGATGCCTGACGAATTGCCGTTAGATACCAGCTGGGACGAGATCTACACCGCGGGCACGCCATCAGGAACAGGCTCTGATTACAGTGATGACGAGCTGCCGGTTTATCAAGGGGAAACTACCCAGTCACTTCAGGATTACCTGATGTGGCAGGTCGATCTCACTCCGTTCTCTGATACCGATACTGCCATTGCGACATCTATTGTCGATGCTGTCGATGAGATGGGCTATCTCACGGTTTCGCTGGAAGAAATTCTGGAAAGCATGGGTGATGACGAAATCACCATCGACGAAGTAGAAGCGGTACTTAAACGTGTCCAGCGTTTTGATCCTGTTGGAGTTGCCGCACGCGATCTACGCGATTGCTTGCTCATCCAACTTTCTCAGTACGCCAGAGAAACACCATGGCTGGCAGAAGCACGCCTGATCGTCAGCGATCATCTGGTTCTGCTCGCCAATCATGATTTCCGTAGCCTGATGCGCGTCACTCGCCTGAAAGAAGAGGTTCTGAAAGAGGCAATGTGCCTGATTCAGTCTCTGGATCCACGCCCAGGCCAATCGATTCAAACCAGTGAACCCGAATATGTCATTCCCGATATTCTGGTCAAAAAGATTCAGGGGCGCTGGACGGTAGAATTAAACGCCGACAGCATTCCACGCCTTAAAATTAATCAGCAGTACGCTGCGATGGGTACCAATGCCCGCAATGACAGCGACTCGCAATTTATTCGCAGTAACCTGCAAGAAGCGAAGTGGTTGATTAAAAGTCTTGAAAGTCGCAACGATACGCTGCTACGCGTCAGTCGCTGTATCGTTGAGCAGCAACAAGGTTTTTTTGAGCACGGCGAAGAACACATGAAACCAATGGTTCTTGCTGATATCGCCCAAGTAGTCGAAATGCATGAATCGACTATTTCACGTGTGACCACGCAAAAATATTTGCACAGCCCACGCGGCATTTTTGAATTGAAGTATTTCTTCTCAAGCCATGTGAATACCGAAGGTGGAGGCGAGGCCTCCTCTACGGCGATTCGGGCACTGGTGAAGAAATTAATTGCTGCGGAAAACCCAGCGAAACCTCTGAGTGATAGCAAGTTAACGACTATGCTATCCGATCAGGGGATCATGGTGGCACGCCGCACTGTTGCGAAGTACCGAGAGTCTTTATCCATACCACCGTCAAATCAGCGTAAACAGCTGGTATGACTTAACCGATAAGGAAGACACTATGCAGCTCAACATTACAGGACATAACGTCGAAATCACTGACGCACTGCGCGATTTTGTGAGTACGAAGTTTGCCAAACTGGAGCAGTACTTCGATAGAATTAACCAAGTCTACATTGTGTTAAAAGTGGAAAAAGTCACGCATATTGCCGATGCGACGCTTCATGTGAATGGTGGTGAAATCCATGCAAGCTCTGATGGCCAGGATATGTATGCGGCAATTG
>Ga0105251_10002842_pt1 | contig 13079 bp, 12 predicted proteins | sample KBSS64metaG_FD_80424 | JGI IMG/M metagenome (GOLD analysis project Ga0105251, IMG submission 80424) | Switchgrass rhizosphere microbial communities from Kellogg Biological Station, Michigan, USA - KBS S6-4 metaG | ecosystem: Host-associated > Plants > Roots > Rhizosphere > Soil | place...
ACTGCTATTGGCCGTGGCGCTGTTCATTTATCTGCTGGTTGCGCTGTTACGCGCGGATCGGAACTAGGAGCTGGCCATGCACAGTTATGACTATTGGCTGATCATTGCCTTCTTTGCCGTGGTGCTGGTGCCGGCCCCGTTCCTGGGGCGGTTCTATTACAAAGCAATGGAAGGGCAGCGCACCTGGCTTACGCCGGTGTTCGGTCCCGTTGAGCGCGCCTGTTATCGCCTGTCGGGCGTGGACGAGCATCAGGAGCAAAGCTGGCAGAAGTACATGCTCGCCTTGCTTGCCTTCAACCTCGCGGGCTTTTTGCTGCTGTTCGCGATCCTGTTGTTCCAGGACTACCTCCCACTGAACCCGCAGAAATTGCCGGGGCAGGAATGGACCCTGGCCTTCAACACCGCGGTCAGTTTCATGACCAACACCAACTGGCAGTCCTACAGTGGCGAGGCGTCCCTGAGCTACCTCAGCCAGATGGCCGGCCTGACCGTGCAGAACTTTGTCAGCGCGGCGACGGGTCTGGCAGTGCTGGTCGCGCTTTGCCGTGGGATCGGTCGCAAATCCACCAAGACCCTGGGCAACTTCTGGGTCGACATGACCCGCGCCACCCTCTACGGCCTGCTGCCGTTGTGCCTGGTGCTGGCGTTGTTCCTGGTGTGGCAGGGCGTACCGCAGACCTTCGCCCATTACGTGGATGCCGTGACCCTGCAGGGTGTGGATCAAGTGATCCCCCTGGGCCCGGCCGCCAGTCAGATTGCGATCAAGCAGTTGGGCACCAACGGCGGTGGCTTCTTCGGTGTCAACTCGGCGCATCCGTTTGAAGACCCTACCGCTTGGGCAAACTTGTTCGAAGTGGCGTCAATCATCCTGATCCCCGTGGCGCTGGTGTTCACCTTCGGCCATTACGTGAAAGACCTGCGTCAGAGCCGCGCGATCCTCGGCTGCATGCTGGCGTTGTTCCTGATCGGCGGCGCGACCTCGCTGTGGGCCGAATACCAGCCCAACCCGACCCTGAACAATCCGGCCGTGGAGCAGACTGCGCCACTGGAAGGCAAGGAGGCACGCTTCGGCACCGCCGGTACGGTGCTGTGGTCGGTGACGACGACAGCGGCATCCAATGGCTCGGTCAACGGCATGCAGGACAGCCTCAATCCACTCAGCGGCATGGTCGCGCTGGTCAACATGATGGTCGGCGAAGTGATCTTCGGCGGCGTCGGCGCCGGCATGTACGGCATGTTGCTCAACGTGTTGATCGCGGTGTTTCTCGCCGGCCTGATGATCGGCCGCACCCCGGAATACCTGGGCAAGAAGCTGCAGGCCAAGGAAGTGCAATTGCTGGTGGTGACCCTGCTGGTGATGCCGGTGGGCGTGCTCGTGCTCGGCGCCATTGCCGCCAGCCTGCCTGGCCCGGCCAGTGCCATCAGCAACCCTGGCCCCCACGGCTTCAGCCAGTTGCTCTACGCCTACACCTCGGCCAGTGCCAACAACGGCTCGGCGTTCGGTGGCTTCAGCGCCAACACGCCGTTCCATAACCTGATGCTGGGCCTGGGCATGTTGATCGGCCGCTTCGGCTACATCCTCCCGGTCCTGGCCCTGGCCGGCAGCCTGGCGATGAAGAAGACCGCACCGATCGGCCAGAACAGCTTCCCGACCCATGGCCCGCTGTTCGTGACCCTGTTGACCGTGACCATTCTGCTGGTGGGCGGCCTGACTTTCCTGCCAACGCTGGCGCTGGGTCCCATTGCTGAACACTTGAGCATGGGCTTCTAAGAGGCGATATGAACATGAATATGCCTGCAAAAAATGCGGCCCCGGTCAAAACCCAGGAGCCTGCCAAAACCGCCATCTCGGCTCTGTGGCGCCCGGCGCTGGTCCAGGCGTTCGTCAAGCTGGACCCGCGCCAACTGCAACGCTCGCCGGTGATGCTGGTGGTCGAACTGACCGCGATCCTCACCACTGTGCTGTGCTTCGTGCCCGACACCACCGTGCCCACGTTTGTCGCCGTACAAATCGCCGTGTGGCTGTGGTTCACCGTGCTGTTCGCCAACTTCGCCGAAGCCCTGGCCGAAGGGCGTGGCAAGGCCCGCGCCGACAGCCTCAAGGCCGGCAGCGAAGGCCTCAGCGCACGCCGCAAGGAGGCCGATGGCAGCTTCAAGGTCGTGCCGGCCACCAGCCTGCGCAAAGGCGATGTGGTGCGCGTTGCCGCCGGGGAAATGATCCCCGGTGACGGCGAGGTCATCGAAGGCATTGCGGCAGTCAACGAAGCGGCCATTACCGGTGAATCGGCACCGGTGATCCGTGAGTCCGGTGGTGACCGTTCAGCCGTCACCGGCAATACCCGCCTGGTGTCTGACTGGCTGCTGATTCGTATCACCGCCAACCCCGGTGAGTCGACCCTGGACCGCATGATCGCCCTGGTGGAAGGCGCCAAGCGCCAGAAAACCCCCAACGAAGTCGCGTTGGATATCCTGCTGATCGGCCTGACCCTGATCTTCCTGTTGGTGGTGGTAACCCTGCAGCCGTTCGCCCATTTCGCCAGCGGCAGCTTGCCGTTGGTGTTCCTGGTCGCACTGCTGGTGACGCTGATTCCTACAACTATTGGCGGCTTGCTGTCGGCGATCGGCATCGCCGGCATGGACCGCCTGGTGCGCCTCAACGTGATCGCCAAGTCCGGGCGTGCCGTGGAAGCAGCGGGCGACGTGCATGTGTTGCTGCTGGACAAGACCGGCACCATCACCTTCGGTAACCGTCGCTGTGCGGCGGTGGTCGCGGCGCCTGGCGTCAGTGGCAAGGAAGTGGCCGAAGGCGCATTGTTTGCCTCCCTGGCCGATGACACGGCGGAAGGTAAATCCATCGTTGAATACCTGCGCGCCTTGCACCCTCAAGCCGAGCCGACCGCAGACGAACTGACGGCCGTGCCGTTCAGTGCTGAAACCCGCTTGTCCGGTGTCGACTACCAGGGCCGTGTGTTCCGCAAAGGCGCGGTGGATTCGCTGCTGGCCTTCATCGGTCAACAACGTCGCGATTTGCAGCCTGCGCTGTCGCGGGAAATCGACAAGATCGCCCAGAGCGGCGGCACCCCGTTGCTGGTGTGTGCCGACGGCAAGTTGCTCGGCGCGATCCACCTGAAGGACGTGGTCAAGCCGGGCATCCGTGAGCGTTTCGCCGAGCTGCGCAAACTGGGAATCCGTACCGTGATGGTCACCGGCGACAACCCGTTGACCGCCGCCGCGATTGCCGCTGAAGCGGGCGTGGACGACGTACTGGCCGAAGCCACCCCGGAGAAAAAACTCGCCCGCATCCGTCATGAGCAAAATGATGGTCGCCTGGTGGCGATGTGCGGCGACGGCGCCAACGACGCCCCGGCGCTGGCCCAGGCGGACGTCGGCATGGCGATGAACGATGGCACCCAGGCTGCGCGCGAGGCCGCCAACATGGTCGACCTCGACAGCGACCCGACCAAGCTGTTGGACGTGGTGCAGATCGGCAAGGAATTGCTGGTGACCCGTGGCGCATTGACCACCTTTTCCATCGCCAACGACGTGGCCAAGTACTTCGCGATCCTGCCGGCGCTGTTCGCCTCGATCTATCCGCAACTGGGCGTGCTCAACGTGATGCACTTGCAGAGCCCGCAGAGCGCGATCCTTTCGGCCATCGTGTTCAACGCGCTGATCATCGTGGTGCTGATCCCCCTGGCGCTGCGCGGTGTGCGCGTACAGGCAGCGAGCGCGGCGGCATTGCTGCGGCGCAACCTGCTGATCTATGGGCTGGGCGGGATTCTGGTGCCGTTCGTGGGCATCAAGGCGATCGACATGCTGCTGACTGCGTTGCACCTGGTTTGACCCGATTCCTGTGGGCGCCCGACGGGTGCCCACAGGTTGCAATGACCGACTTGAGGAATCCGAAATGTCCAACATGATCCGCCCGGCCCTGAGCCTGCTGGTGCTCATGACCCTGATCACCGGCGTCGCTTACCCACTGGTGGTGACTGGTGTCGCCCAAGTGGCTTTCCCTAACCAGGCCAATGGCAGCCTGGTGCGCGACGACAGCGGCAAGGTGCGTGGCTCCAGCCTGATTGCCCAGGACTTTACCGGTGCCAGCTGGTTCCATCCGCGCCCATCGGCCGGCGCGTTTGCGACGGTTTCCAGCAGCGCCAGTAACCTCGGCCCCAGCAACCCGGCGCTGGCGACGCGTATCTTCGATGACGCGAGTAAACAGCTGGTGCCGAGTCAAGGGCCGGTGCCTCTGGCATCGCTGACTACCTCTGGCAGCGGTCTTGATCCACACTTGCCACCCCAGGCGATTGCCTATCAACTGGCGAGGGTGGCGGCGGCGCGGAATGTGCCGGTGTCGACTTTGCAGCGTTTGCTCGATGAACACATCGAAAGCCCGCTGGTAGGCCCGCCGGTGGTGAATGTGCTGGCGCTGAATATGGCCCTGGAAAAGTTGTAGGCAGTGGCGCCGCCATCGCAGGCAAGCCGGCTTCCACAGGGGAATGCATTCCAAATGTGGGAGTGGGCTTGCCTGCGATGACAGCCTGGGGCGCAACCCATAAACATCTGAAGGAACCCCGAGCATGAGCGACTCCGGCCGCGCCGATGCCCTGTTAGCCGATCTGCCCCGGGACGGCCGTGGCCGGCTCAAAGTCTTCCTTGGCGCCGCGCCGGGTGTGGGCAAGACCTACGCCATGCTCCAGGCCGCGCACACGCAACTGCGACAGGGCGTGAAGCTGATCGCCGGTGTGGTCGAAACCCACGGCCGTGCCGAGACCGAAGCCTTGCTCAGCGGCCTGCCGCAGCAACCGTTGCTGCGCAGCGAATACCGTGGCGTGATGCTCGAAGAAATGGACCTCGACGGCCTGCTCGCCGCCAAGCCCAAGCTGGTGCTGGTCGACGAATTGGCCCACAGCAACGCCCCCGGCAGCCGTCACGAAAAGCGCTGGCAAGACATCCAGGAACTGCTCGCTGCCGGCATCAACGTGTTTACCACGGTCAACGTCCAGCACCTGGAAAGCCTCAACGACCAGGTACGCGGCATCACCGGCGTGCAAGTGCGTGAAACCCTGCCGGACTGGGTGCTGCAAGAGGCCGACGAACTGCTGCTGATCGACCTGCCGTCCCGCGAGCTGCTGGAGCGCCTGCGCGACGGCAAGGTCTATGTGCCTGAGCAAGCGCGGGCGGCCATCGATGCGTTCTTCACCCAGACCAACCTGATGGCCTTGCGCGAGTTGGCCATGCAAACCGCCGCCGCCCACGTCGATGACGATTTGGCCCAAGGCTATCGCCAGCTCGGCCAAGCCGCGCCGGCGGTGCGTGGGCGCTTGCTGGTCGGCGTGGATGGCGATGCCCAGGCCGAGCGCCTGGTGCGCCATGCCAGCCGGGTTGCCCAGCGCCGCCATTTGCCGTGGAGCCTGGTGCATATCGATAACGGTCGTGCGCGGGACGAGCAGTCGCGGCTGCGCCTGCAAAATGCCCAGCAGTTGGCCGAGCGACTGGGCGGCGAGGTGGTGTTGCTGCGCGCAGGGGAGGTGGCCAAGACGCTGATCCAGCACGCCGCCGAACGCCGCGCCAGTCTGCTGCTGGTGGGGCAGTCGCGGATGCGTTGGCGCCGTCGCTTGTTCGGCGGCGGCCTGGCGGCGCGTTTGTTGCGTAATGCGCGAGGTTTGGAAATCAACGTCCTCGACAGCGATGATATCCCGGCGCCGCCGCGCTTGCCGGATGTACGCGGGCTAGTGTGGTTCGACTACGCATTGGCGGTTTTGGCCACGGTGGTTGCGGCGGCGGTGGCCTGGGCGGTGTCCAGCGCCTTGCCGCTGCCGAACATCTCGCTGGTGTTCCTGGCGGCGGTATTGCTGGTGGCAGTGCGTAGCAGCCTGGGGCCGTCGCTGGTGTGTGCGGCGTTGTCGTTCCTGACCTATGACTTCCTGTTTATCCCGCCGAATTTTTCCTTCGCCATCCAGCGTGAAGAAGACGTACTGACCCTGTTGTTCTTCCTGTTGATGGCGGCGCTGACCGGCAATCTGGCTGCGCGCCAGCGCCGCCAGTTGCAGGCGTTGCGCGACACCCAGGAAGAAACCAGCGAGCTGCTCGACCTGTCGCGCAAACTCACGGCCGCCACCGATCGCCAGGCGGTGATCAGTGCTGCCGCACATCACCTGGAAGGCTGGAGCGACCTGGACCTGTGCCTGGTCAATCGTGATGGCCAAGGCGGTTGGACAATCGAGACCGGCGGCCCGCTGACGCTTACCGAAGCCGAGCGTGCTGCTGCCGATTGGGCTTGGCAACATGACCAACCAGCGGGCATGGGCACCGGGACCCTGCCGTTCGGACGTTGGTGGTGGTGGCCGTTGTCGGGCGAAGAAGGCCCGCTGGGTTTGCTGGGGGTCAGCCCCAAACCGGGCCTGGAATTGAGTGGCCAACGCCGTCGCCTGCTCACCGCCTTGAGCCAGCCATTGGCCCAGGCGCTGGCGCGGGCGCAACTGGCCCAGGAGTTGGAGTCTGCAAGGTTGCACGGCGAAACCGAGCAACTGCGCAGCGCCTTGCTGGCGTCGGTGTCCCATGATTTGCGCACGCCGCTGACCTCCATGCGTGGCAGCATCGACAGCTTGCTGGCACTCGGTGAAGCGATCCCGCTGGAGGATCGTCGCGAATTGCTTGAAGGCACTCGCGATGAGGCTGAGCGTCTTGACCGTTACATTCAGAACCTGCTGGACATGACCCGCCTCGGCCACGGTGCGTTGAAGCTGGCGCGGGATTGGGTGTCGCCGGGTGATATCGTCGGCAGCGCCCTCGGCCGTCTGCGTGCAGTGCTGGCGCCGTTGCAGGTGAGTACCGACGTACCGCCCGAGTTGCCATTGTTGTATGTGCATGCCGCGTTGATCGAGCAGGCGTTGGTGAATGTGCTGGAAAACGCCGCGCGTTTTTCGCCGTCGCAAGGGCGTTTGCAACTGAGCGCCGGCGTTGCCGATAACCAGCTGTTCTTCGCCGTGGCCGACGAAGGCCCCGGCATTCCCGAGGATGAGCGCGCAAAGATCTTCGATATGTTCTACACCGCAGCGCGCGGTGATCGAGGCGGGCAGGGCACGGGCCTGGGCCTCGCAATCTGCCAGGGCATGGTCGGCGCCCACGGTGGGCATATCAGCGTGGCCGACGGCATTGACGGGCGTGGCACCTGCATCACCTTGTTCCTGCCTTTACCGACACAGCCTGGCCTGGAGCGCGAGGCATGAGCTACCCTGTTTTCTTCACGGATTTTGATTGGAAGCCATGAGCCAGACCGCGACGATTTTGGTCATTGATGACGAACCGCAGATCCGCAAATTCCTGCGCATCAGCCTGGCCTCCCAGGGCTACAAAGTGATCGAAGCCGGTACCGGCAACGAAGGCCTGGCCCAGGCAGCGTTGAACAAGCCGGACCTCTTGGTCCTCGATCTTGGCCTGCCCGACATGGACGGCCAGCAGGTGCTGCGTGAATTTCGCGAGTGGTCGACGGTGCCGGTGCTGGTGCTGTCGGTGCGGGCCAGCGAGGGGCAAAAGGTCGAGGCCCTGGATGGTGGTGCGAATGACTATGTGACCAAACCCTTTGGCATCCAGGAGTTTCTCGCCCGGGTGCGTGCATTGCTACGCCAGGCGCCAGCGGGGGAAGCCCAGGAAGCGGCCTTGCGTTTTGGCCCGCTGACGGTGGACCTGGCCTATCGCCGGGTGCTGCTGGACGGCGCTGAAGTGGCGCTGACGCGCAAGGAGTACGCGGTGCTGGCGCAACTGGCACGGCACCCTGGGCGGGTGATTACCCAGCAGCAATTGCTCAAGGATATCTGGGGGCCGACCCATACCGAGGACAGCCACTACCTGCGCATCGTCGTGGGACACCTGCGCCAGAAGCTGGCGGATGACCCGACCCAGCCACGGTTTATCGTGACCGAGGCAGGGGTGGGGTATCGGTTGTTGGGCGGATAGATCTCAGGTGCTTCTCTGTGGCAAGCGGGCTTGTTGTGGTGAGCGGGCTTGTCCCGCGTTGGTCTGCGAAGCAGCCCCAAAGCCAGCCCCTCAGGAGTGCCTGACGCTCCGGCTGCTTATTGATGAGGGCCGCTGCGCAGCCCAACGCCGGACAAGCCCGCTCGCCACAACGGCGTTAGTGACGCGCCTGTTTCAGCGCTGCTCACTCTCATAGCGGTCCAGCGTATCACTGGCAATTTCCCGCCCCAGGGCGATTAATTCCGGCGCTTTGTAGAACTCGAAAAACCGGCACACCCGCTTCGGCACGTTGATCAGCACGTCGGGCGGGTAGCCGGCGATCTTGTACTGCGCCAGCGACGTCTGCATCACCTCGAAGCTCTGGTTGATCAGGTCCAGCAGCGAAGCCGGGCCGACGTTATCAATGATGAACGACCCGGTTGCCGACTTCGGTGCGCCGGGCTTTTCCGGTGCCGCGGCGGGTTGTTGGGATTCCGGCTCGGCAGATTCCAGCCACGGGTTGATCTCCGCCGCCTGCGCTTCCAACGCCTCCTGCTCGAGTTTCATCAGTTGTTCGGCCTGCTTACGACGAAAGGGCAGGTGCGAACCGAGTGATCTCGCCAGGTTGTTGAAGCGGCTCTTGAACGCGGGCGGGCGTTGGATCACCGGCAACTGGTAGTGCTTCTGATTGGTGGCGTTGAGGTTGACCGCGATGATCAAGTCACAGTGGCTCGACACCACCGGCACGATGGGCAGCGGGTTGAGCAGGCCGCCGTCCACGAGCATGCGGTTGCCTTGCATCACCGGGGTGAACAGGCTGGGAATCGCCGCCGAGGCGCGCATGGCCTGGTGCAGGCAGCCTTCCTGAAACCAGATTTCCTGCTGGTTGGTAAGGTCGGTGGCGACTGCGGTGTAGGGGATGCGCAGTTCTTCGATATTGATCTCGCCGACGATCTTGCGGATCTGCCCGAAGACTTTCTCGCCACGAATGGCGCCCAGGCGGAAGCTCACGTCGACCAGGCGCAACACGTCGAGGTAGTCGAGGCTTTCAATCCAGTTTCGATACTCATCCAGCTTGCCAGCGGCGTAAATGCCGCCCACTACCGCTCCCATTGAACAGCCGGCGATACAGGCGATGTCGTAGCCGCGCCGCTCGATTTCCTCGATCACCCCGATATGGGCGTAGCCCCGGGCTCCACCGGAACCCAGCACCAAGGCAACACGTTTCTTCATGGTCCATGTCCTCCCCAAGGCAGGTGCCCACAATGCACCCATGAGAGGCCGGCTTCAATATTCGTGGGAGCCTGCAATATTTTTCCAGGATAGCGCTGCTGCTCGGGTATGCTCTGGTCAATAGGTACTATCGATTTCAGGCTAAGGACAGGCACTTTTCCCTGTAGGCAACGTCTACAACGTACGACTGTTTTTTCTTTTTGAGGTGTCATTGATGAAAGCCTGGATGTGTGTGCCTGTGATCGTGTTGGCCCTGGCTGGTTGCGCCGGGAAAACCGCCTACCGCGACAGTTGCGGCAGCCAGTTGGACGCCGCCTGGAAAGAACTTGACCTGGCCAAGGCTGAAGGCTTTGCCGGCACCGTGAGCTACTCTAAGGCACTGTCTTTGTTGACAGGCGCCAAGACCCAGCAGCAATTTGAAGCGTTTGAAGGCTGCTCCAACAAGGCCGAGAAAGCGCGGTTCTATATTCGTGAGTCTCGCGCCGGGCGTTGACCTGTAGCAGCGAGTAGGATTTCTCATCAGGTAGTGGGGGCAGGATGTCAGCTTTGGTCGATCAGTTAGTCGCTCAGGTCATTGGCCTGGAAGTAGGGTTACTGAGCTGCCAGGCTCGTCTTGCCGCCGTCACCGACGACGAAGCCCTGCATGACCTGCGCACCACTGTGCGTCGTCTGCGCAGCCTATTGCGCCCCTTGCGCGGCTTGCCAGGGGTGGAGCAGCTTGAATTGGCGGCCAGCACGGTCGGCCAATTGACTACGCCGCTACGCGACCGCGAGGTGCTGGCGGCGTATTTGCACCTGCACGGCCATCATGAGGCCGCAAACCGACGACTGCGCCTGCAACCCGAGGCCTATCGTCAGGTGGCGCAAAGCCCGGAACTTGCGCACTTGCTGCTGATCCTCGACGCCTTCCCGCGTTTCATCCGTGCTTCTGAGCACCAGAAGTTGCTCAAAGGCCTGCGCCCACGCATCGAAAAGCGTCTGGCCAAGCAATGGCAGGCACTCGATAAGGCCTTGAAGGATCCGGGCCATGATCGCCATCGCCTCCGCTTGCTGATCAAGCGCGTGCGCTACGCCGCCGAGGCCTATCCCGAGTTGGATAAATTGCCCGCCAACGCCATGTCGCACCTGAAAAAAGCCCAGGGCGCCCTGGGGGATTGGCATGACTGCTGGCAGTGGTTGGCCCAGGCTGAACACCAGGCTGATCTGCAACCTTGTGTTGCCGTATGGCATCGCACCATGGCCAAGGCGGAAGGGCAGGCGGATCGAGTGCTGGATAAACTCAGCACTGATTGTTTCTAAGCCGGTCCGGCTTTTGGCCGGAATAGGCGCTGTACCTGACTGGCCTGATGATTAAGATCCCTCATCTGTTCCCTTTGATGTGAGACCGCCATGCGCTTTAGTGATTTGCTCGACGCCGCCCGCAGCAACCCGCTGGATGTCACCATCCCCGCCGAATGGGCCCAGGGCCGTGCGACCTTTGGTGGCCTGGTCGCCGCATTGCAATACGAAGCCCTGCGTGCCCAAGTACCCGCGGATCGTCCTTTACGGTCGCTGGCAATCACCTTTGTTGGCCCGGTAGCGCCGGACGTCCCCGCCAGTTATCAAGTCGAAGTGCTGCGCGAAGGCAAAGCCGTCAGTCAATTGCTTGGCCGTGTGGTGCAGAGCGGTGAAGTGGCGACATTGGTACAGGCCAGTTTCGGTGGGGCCCGTGAGTCGCAAATCGTGGTCGAAAGCGAAGCGCCGCCGGTGTTCAAGCACTGGGATGAGTGCCAGGAACTGCCTTATATCAAGGGCGTCACCCCGGAATTCATGCGCCATCTGGCGATGCGCTGGAGCGTCGGCGGCTTACCCTTTACCGGTAATAAATCCCGCGACATGGGCGGTTGGGTACGGTTGCGCGGCGATGTGAAGGAAGAGCCTCTGACGGAGGCGCATATCCTTGCCCTGGTCGACGCCTGGCCCCCTGCGTTGCTGCCGCACCTGAAAAAGCCGGCACCGGGTAGCACCCTGACCTGGACCATCGAATTCATCCAGCCGTTGCAAGACCTCACGACCCTCGACTGGTGCCAGTATTACGTCAATATCGAGCACGCCCGCGACGGCTACGGCCATGCTGCCGCCGCCCTGTGGAGCCCGACCGGCGAACTCATCGCCATCAGTCGCCAGACCGTGGTGGTCTTCGCCTGATCTCAATGCCTGTGGCGCTGCCGCCAGGCGCGCCACCAGCCACCGCTCAACACAAAGCGCGGAAAGGTCACGAACTGCTCGACCACTAGGCGTTGGACCGCATCTTTACGATCACTGAACGGTTCACTGGCCTCGGCCTCCAGGCTATGACCATGACGCTGCAACGCCAGGCCAGCCAGGATACCGACCACACCGACGGCAAAACTGGCCAGGCTCAGGCTGAACACCCCGGATACAATCAACAGAAACCCAATGATGAACAGCGGCACGGCAATCAGGTGCAACGCCAGATTGGTCGGGTGCTGATGGTTCTGCGGGTAGTGACGCCATTGCCAGGCGGGGAGATTGGGGTGACGTTTGCCCATGATGATGAATCCTCTGTCCGTTGAAATAACTTGAACAGAGTTTAGGTGGGGGCGGGCGGGGCGGCGAATTGGCGTTTGCTATAGCATTCATAGAGATCGATTGTGTAAATCACGCTTTTGATTTTTATAGAGTATCGTCTGACCAATTACAGTCTCCTGGTTCTGGATGATTTATATAAACTGTCGGACCTTCCATGGAAAGCCACTTAGCTTTGAATTCAATAGAGGCGTTTTTTGATTTTGCGGTGAATAAAAAGTACCCGGTTTCTCGCTTTATATTTATGCTGAAAATCTCTTTTCGCGGAAGATTTACTATTTTTAAGTTGCTGATTTCATAACAGGTCAGGCCAATTCTGCACGTGTTATATCCTTTGTTTTTCCATTTTTCAGGCAAGACATCAGGAAAGTCAGGTATGTCAAAACCAACCCCGAAAGAGGGTTGATCATTCTCTATACCCAGTGAATGAATGTAAACGTTGCCGATTTCAATTGGTTGACTGAACACTTTGTTGAAAAATATAGTTCCATCAAGATTGTTCCAGTATTTCATTTTTTATCCTTGAATATGTAATGGTCTTTTGTTCCTGGGACGCTACCGGTTCGAGGTGTATCAAATGGACGCAAATTGAAGTGAGCGCCTTGATCTCCAACTCCGTTTGGAGTACCGAATTTATGCCCAGCCGAATGATCTTGTATTAACACTTTGGACCCATCGGCCCTCGTATATTGGTAGACCCTCGTGTGAACCGGTTTTCCTGAGCTATCTAAAATGGCTTTTCCATTTATGTCTGACATTTTCACAATGCTGTATTGTCTTTTTGCACCAGATCTTGGGGCGGTAATTACATCAGGTTGTTGTGCCATCGGTATATTGGCGTCTCTTTTTGCTTCGCGGAACGCTCCTTTACGAGATACGTCAGGTACGTCAGGTTCAACATGTATAGCGCAGGTCGGATTTTTCTTTACTGAACCAGTGCAATTAGCATTTAGCCCAAGGGGGTCCACCCAACCCATAGGGTTTGGCACGTACTGGTATGTGTTAATCCCACCCGCCAGCTTCACTGGATCAGGCGTCAGGTAACGACCAACATCCGGATTGTAGTAGCGATGGCGGTTGTAGTGCAGTCCGCTTTCCTGATCGAAATACTGACCCTGGAAGCGCAACGGGTTGTCGACTTTTCCGATGTCGAGTCGGGTGATTTCCCCGTAGGCACGGTAATGCGCCGACCAGACGATTTCGCCATCCGGGGCGGTGAGTTCCTGCGGCGTGCCGAGGTGGTCGAGTTGGTAGTGGTAGGGCTTGGTTTCCTTGGGGCCGAAGCCTTCCAGCAAGGCTAGCGG
>Ga0105251_10002843_pt1 | contig 13074 bp, 13 predicted proteins | sample KBSS64metaG_FD_80424 | JGI IMG/M metagenome (GOLD analysis project Ga0105251, IMG submission 80424) | Switchgrass rhizosphere microbial communities from Kellogg Biological Station, Michigan, USA - KBS S6-4 metaG | ecosystem: Host-associated > Plants > Roots > Rhizosphere > Soil | place...
ACCGTAATTTTGTTTCACTGGCAGCGCCGCTGAGTGCCCACAGCACTCACTCGCTGAAGCAGAAAGGATTTTTTCCGAAGGGTCCCGGCGTGAGCCGTACTCAGAAAAACGGATAAATCATGTATCTGGGTTCGCTTTCCCGATCAACTCATCTGCCTGAATTCTCGCGCGAAGCGTGTTTGCAATGACAGTTAACCTCAGTTCTGTGAACTCTTGCGCGAAGCGTGTTAATACTTACAGAAAAACGCTGTAGCAAAGTACTGAAGCCCAATGGCGCAACATACAGGTGCGCAGGATTCACTTAAGAATTGATATTACGTAATAAAAGCAACGATAGAAGTGTTTTCATCAGGCACACCAAGGATTTGAGTATCGGTCTAATGCAAAACTGTGGTTTCTTATTTCTTTATCACTCTTTTATCTTGCAGATCAAAATCGAAAATTAACCAATAAAATCATGTAATTATATAAACTCTGCTGTTATTAATTTCAGCACCAAAAATTATTAATAACATAACAGGTGATGGTGAAATTCAGCACCCTTCGTTTTAAACCTGATAACCCATTATCCCCCCCAAAAAAACAAATGAAAAATTTAAAAGCCAATATTTTAAATTATTATCATCACTACCATTGACAAACAAATTAAATATGCCATAGGTGTAATCACACTATTAAAAAGGAGCTATTATGTCAAACACAAGCGTTGTATTAACAAAAAAACAAAAAGCCATTATTGCAGAAGCTTTAGAGGTTATGCCCGAAGATCTGGAAGAAATAAAAGTTAAAGCAAGTAGCTATAAAAAGACGTCCTTTAGGGACGATTTCTCAATGATCTTTAAAGGTAATATGGCCACACTCGCCAGAATGGATTTGACTCCCACAGCATTCAGAATTGTGCTTTATCTCTTCTCCGCCATTGATTATGGCAATATTATTCCTGATTTTTCACAGTCTCGTACTGCCAGAGAACTTGGACTGAATAAATCTAACGTCTCACGTGCATTCAGAGAATTATTTGAGAGAAAAATACTGATCCGTGACACCATAGACAATCAGGTTTACCTGAATTCTAATTTGTGTGTAAAAGGTATCCCCCGTCGTTTCAATGAAGATTTGATGGATAAATTCAGGAAATCCAGACTGGAAACCGAATACTTTGCCAATTCATTCAACTTTTATCGTGCAGGGAGCAAAACGAAGCCAGTTAAAAACTCCAGAAGAAGATATCCTGCAGACGACATTCCATTTTAAAATAGATTATATCGCGACTGATTTTACTCCACGCCAGAGAAAGTTAACAATAAAGGAGAACCTTATGAAACAAAGACTTCCCACTTACCTTTACCAGTATAAATTATCAGATAAACAGCGGGATCTGAATGATACTGTTCACTATGTATTCTGGTTGTTCACATTAATCGCTTCGTATACGTCAGATAAAAGCATTGTTTACCTCAGTTTTCATCGTGCTGCGTCCATTACACAGCAGGAAGGGATACATATTACAACCGCCCGATTTTATCAGGCCATTGACGAATTGATTGATACAAATGTTATTGTCGCAACTGAATTTAAATACCACTACCGTTTAAAACCTGAATTTTTCAGCTTTATCCAATAAAATAAAAAACCATACCCAAGACATTATTACCATGAAATATTTTCTGTATCAAAACCAACATAAATTTGTGTAATTACAATTAAAAGAATATTCATTTTTATATTAAATTGCCATTGAAATAAAAGTAAAAAGGTACAGAACTATACTGTCTGTACCCATGATAATTCATTGCAGATTTACGCTTTTTTATCTGCGTTATTCTTTCTGATAATATTTTTTTCATTGATAAGGTGCTCAATACCTATCAGAACTTCTTTATTAATGGAAACCTCCGTGTTACCTGCTTCCATTAGCGCACATAGAATAAATGTAAGGACATGATGCATCTCTATCACCTCAATCTGATCTGCACAGCGTCGATAGCACTCCATGGCCTCAACAATGCTCTCCTCTGAAGCTACAAATGCACATACAAAATCTTTATCTTCCGGTACTCTGATTGAATTATTCATTTTAACTCTCCTGTGTTCATTAATTTCAACCCTGACTATTCAAACAATACTCAGGTTCATTTATTACTTATATTTTCACTACTTCATACTTTATATCTATAAAATCCATGTCATTACTCAGGGGGGCCCCTTGCATCTTCTGAATAATGGAGTTCGTTTACATACTCATATTTTAAAATATTCATGATTATCTCCACTGTCAGGCTGCATTTTTACGCGAACGTTCAATAGCAGACACTATCCATTCGTCGATTTCACTTTCAATAAAAGCAATGGCACGAACGCCAATCTTTACTGGTTGTGGAAATAATCCATCCTGAATAAGGCGATAAATCCAAGCCTTTCCATAACCGGTTTTATTCATGACTTCAGGAAGACGGAGCAGACGAATATTTTTATTGTTCATTTTATTTTCCTCAATATTGTGTCAGTGAGGAGAACAGTACAGGAGAAAAGAAATAAAAAGCAGTGAACTTCGGGGATGCATCCTGAGGGTGTTATGCGTGCTATCAGTTTCGGGGAATTTCGTTCAGCCGAAATTCCCCTTTTATGGTATCAATGACCGGTTAGCTCTGGTCACGCGCTGCCAGTTTAAGAACATCAGAGACCTTCATATCTGTCAGGTGACTGTTTTTATTTATAAAAAAGTGAAACTGTCGAATAAAATCAAGTGTTGCTGCTTTCATTGCCAGTGGTCTGTCAGTATCTTTAATATGCTCTTCAGAGCGCATGTCTTCATCATCTAGCGAGTACAACAAACGGGACAACACGATATCTGAGACACGAACCCCCTGCTCCTGTGCCCAGACAATAATGTCAAGCATAGGTATGATACGGTTGTTGATAATTTTTTTAATCGTGCCATATCCGAATCTGATGGCCTCAATAGGATCAGGGGAAATATGTTTCACTTTACGCCATTGTGGCAAAACGGCTTTCAGAGATTCAGCTATTTCCTCATCGGTACCACTGGCTAAATCCACTTCAAACATGACAGTCCGATCAAAGAGATCAGGCATGCCATCACCAATTAGCTTTTTTGCAAAATGCCTGTTCAGTATATATTCGTCATCTCCCTGCCATAAAAAGATCCCGCGCTGCATAGCAACAATACTGAGTTCCGCAAGCCGTTCAGTTGTGGGCAGCAGCAGGTGAGGAGGCTGAAAAAGGCGATAAAAAGGATCCATATATCCCAGTCGTTCAGCTGGAACAAGAAAAGGGTTACCGTTGTAAATGCTGTTCCGGTTATTCATGACAATCTCTTCTTCATAGTCTTCATACAGCTCTGTGAAAAAGAATGTCCTTACCCACAACTCGTGAAACAGAAGTATCAGAGTCAAATCTTCAAATTTTTTGTAGGTTTCAATGTTAAACCACTTTTTAAGCTCTTTTGTGTGTGTCGTATTCCAGTTTTGCATGTGATCTCCATGTTCAGGACTACCCGGCCCCATCACAAGTAACTTACACAGAGACCAGAAGCCAGTATCTGTGCGTGTTCACAATTTTTGTAATACTGTTCTGCCCATTCAACACTAACCGAGCCTACTGTTTATGCAGTGAAAGCGATCCACTTGCATGACCATAACCTGTTGGCGTAAATTTACTGCAGGTTTTTCTGATGTATCCACGGGTGGTTTGTTGAAATTTTCTTCCGCACATCATGGACACCTTTCCCCGCTGTTGCATTTCACAGAATTTCTGATATCTAATGAATTTAAACATTTTTTCATTGAGGTGTTTATGGAGTTATTAAGGTACTTATCAGGAAGGGGATTAACCGAAAGGGCTGTCGACTTCGTCACATCACAATTATTCTTCAATGCAGAGTCACCTGATAACCTAAAGTACGCTTTAAAAGCGGGTTATGATATTAATACTGTTGATAGTATCGGCAACAATGCTATTTTTGGCTGCAGGACACTGGAAGCACTGGATTTTCTGCTCAGCCATGAAATTAATATACACCATATCAACAAGCAGCGACAAAATGCGCTCTTTCATCAAAAAAATCCCGAAATACTAAATAAGCTGATTGAGCTGGGTTTAGACACTTCACATACAGATGCTAAAGGCTATACCTGCATTTTTGAACATTACAGGGATGCTGAGGGACTACAAGTATTACTTAATGCAGGTTGTGATATAAATCACGTAGATAACAGAGGAAGAAATATTCTCTTCCTATCCCTTTCCCCGGAAGTTTTATCCATAGCAATAGATGCCGGATGCAATGTCAATCAAATTAATCATGCGGGAAAAGGTTTTATAGAAGAGGAATATGACGATGAACTGCACGATATCATTCTCTCGAATATAGATAACTTTGACAGAAGAACGCTACATGTAGACTATTGTAATCTCGACTCGACCTTTTTCTTGTATTTTCTTTCTGAACATGGATTCAAAATTGAGCTTAATAAAAACCGTTTCAATATTAACAGTCACATTAGCGATTACAAAGAGATTCTAAGCATTCTTGATTTTATCAGTGACATTAAAGATGTGAATTTCTATAAGTATAAAGGTGGTCCTCTTTATAAAGATATCGATAAGCGAATTGTAAAATGGATGATAAGAAATAAGTGCCTCATTGATCTAACCAAAATTTCTGATGATAAAAATTATGATGACATAATAAAATACAAAACCAGTTACGAACAAAAAGAAATATCCAGACATTTAAAACCTGCTAAAAATAAATCTGCAACAGTCAAAAACGGCGGAAGGCTGTGAGATTTTATATATGTGATTCATTCGTATTCTTTCAACATACTGCCTCAGTATGAATAATGAAATTCAGCATCAACTATATTGGGAATTGATCTATGATACGTATGATACTAAGGGTCTGACTCCTCTGATGGGTGATGTGGAAGTTGTAGGCAATTTGAAAATATACCTTATCATTTAGTGAACTTGCCTATCATTCTCCGGACGGTGTTTGTTATAAGTAGTCACACTGAATCATCGAACTTCTGGAAATAAAAAATGAGATTAAAGCTTGTTAGATGCATTCAGCTACAACCCATCGCTGATAGCCAGTATAAATGTCATGCCAGGTTCTGATCTCCTGTGATCTGTTCCCCGTTGATTAAAACGCTGCAATGTTAGTAATGCGACTATTAGCTGCGAGATCAACTGCGAACTTCCGTTCTTCGCTCATAGCAGACATGACTTCTCTATTGATTGGCTACTACAATATTTGAGATAGAGCAGTTCCCATTACCCGCGCCTAAGTGATCAACGCTAAATGTCCCGTTGCACTTACATTTAGTCTGCCATAGAGCGTGTTATTTTAAAGCCGCAAGGCATGTTGGAACCATGCGACGTGCTGTGGTTATACTTTATGGTTCCTTTTTGGAACCCACCACGAAAATAATTTTAAAAAAAATATTAAATATCAATTAACTATAATGAAAAGCACAGTACCCCCAGCTCCACCAAAATTCTTTGTTGATGGTCACCAGAGCCTGATATGAAGTCCTGAAAGCCCGCACGGCGTAAGCCCTGCGGGCTTTTTTGTATCTATGATTTGTCCGCAACCATCCGAGAAGATCCGCCTGAATCCAGAGAGAATTGGTACACGTTTAGGTACACGGTAAGATGTAGGCCTAAAAACGTATACCAATTCACGAAGGAGCGGCCATATGGCACGGACAACGCGCCCCCTCACTAACACCGAAGTTCTACGAGCTAAAGCAGGCGAGAAAGAGCTGACCCTTCATGACGGCGAAGGTTTGTTTCTCATCGTTAAGACGACCGGAAAAAAGCTGTGGCGATTTCGATATCAAAGACCGACCACCAAAAAAAGAACGATGGTTGGTTTAGGTTCCTTCCCTGCCCTTTCTCTTGCGGATGCCCGAGCATTAAGAGCTGACTATCTTTCATTGTTAGCCAAAGGCATCGACCCACCGGTTCAAGCCGAAACCACAGAGGAACAGCAGCAAATTGCCCTGGATAGTATTTTCTCGACCGTATCCGCAAACTGGTTTCAGCTCAAAAGCAAAAGCGTTACCCCGGATTACGCAAAAGATATTTGGCGTTCTCTGGATAAAGACGTGTTCCCAGCCATTGGGGATATCCCTGTTCAGGAAATCAAAGCCAGAACGTTAGTTGAAGCACTGGAACCCATCAAATCGCGTGGAGCACTTGAAACAGTTCGCCGCCTGGTGCAACGCATTAACGAAATCATGACTTACGCAGTTAACACTGGTTTGATTGATTCAAACCCAGCATCTGGTGTTGGTATGGCTTTTGAGAGGCCTAAAAAGCAAAATATGCCAACGCTGCGACCAGAAGAACTGCCAAAGTTCATGCGCTCGCTAGTAATGTCTAACCTTTCAGTTTCGACTCGTTGCTTAATCGAATGGCAGCTCCTGACACTTGTACGCCCTTCTGAGGCTTCAGGTACTCGATGGGAAGAAATCGATCTCGATGCAAAACTTTGGACAATTCCAGCAGAACGGATGAAGGGCAAACGTGAGCACGTTGTTCCCTTATCTCCTCAGGCGTTAGATATTCTGGAAGTAATGAAGCCTATAAGCGCTCATCGTGAACATGTATTTCCAAGCAGAAATGATCCAAAGCAATCTATGAATAGTCAGACGGCCAATGCCGCTATAAAGAGAATTGGATACGGTGGTAAGTTAGTTGCACATGGTTTACGTGCAATAGCGAGCACAGCTCTGAATGAAGCGGGTTTTAACGCAGATGTTATCGAAGCTGCCTTAGCTCATACAGATAAAAATGAAGTTCGAAGAGCCTATAACCGTTCGACATATTTAATACAGCGGATTGAATTAATGGAATGGTGGGGGAATTTTGTTCCCCCACAGTAGTTATTTATATTTATCAAGGTGTTCCTAATGCAGTTTTAAAACCAGCATCAAGGAACATCTGATTGTCAGACAGACTATCCATTAGTGCTCTTTTCCAATGATTACGACCAAAGCGTGTAGTATAATTATCCCTCGTTTTTTTCAGCAAAATCCTTAAACCTTCAATTCCTGATGATTCATATGCCATTTCAAACGATGTATACATACTACCTAAAAAATCATTCACCTCAGCTTTTAACCTTTCATTTAGATTTATTCTTTCAATTTGAAAACATAAAGAATCATAAATAACTTGGCTCATACCTTCGAGTTGAGTAATATGAAAATTAATTAACAAAGCACCATTAACAATATCCGTTTCTGCTATAAAAAATATACCATCTGGTTCTTCAAAATAATATAAATGTAGGAAGCCCACTCCATTTGCTGCAACAGATGCTCTTTTTTTATTATTGCATTTATGGCATGTTGGTATTAGATTCCTAGAGTAAATAGCTAGACACTCATATTTTGACTCTGGTAAATAATGGTCCAAATCAGTCGTAGCTTCTATTCCACACAATGGGCATTTCTTTGCACTTAAAAACAATCTTGACCGCAGATTTGATAGCCGACCTGAATCCTGAACTTCCGAATAGGCTTTTTTAAGGGCAAACTTTGTGTCAGCGCTAATCGTGGCACCTTCAAGTTCTACACATGGAAAACCTTTTTGTTCATGGTATAACGTGTACAAGCCATCAATAACATCTAACTCACCCTCCTTTAAAGTATATTTAGCTAAACCACTTTTAAAAGTTAAAGCAGTTGTAATTTCAGTCCTTCTATCAGAATCATCAGGCAGTGTTATTTTCCACATAAACATCAACCCTTTGTTGCTAGCTTTGACATTATATAAGCCCTAGCTTGAATGCTTAGTCCTTGTTCGAAACATGTTTCAATCAATTCCAATGCATTTGGTCGGGAGCGATACTCTTTAATAACCTTGTCAAGTTCATTATGATAATCAGTAACTTGTGTTGTAAGAGAAAAAACAGATGATGTTATACTTCCAATATTTTCCCCGAATGTCTCAATATCAGGCTTCTGAAAATCGGTCAAGTTACCACTTCTAGATATTACATTAACATTTTTACTCAAAGTTTCTTGAACCACAACTGGCGAGTGAGTAGCTATTATAGCAAATGCATCTACAGCATTTAAAACTATCCTTAAAGAACTCATTAATACAGCTAAAAGAGGGGGGTGCAAATGTGTTTCCGGTTCATCAAATAAAACAAGACATCTTTTTTCAGCATATGCAATTATATGAATCATTGAATGCAGAACAAATTTATGCCCTGTACTTAACCCATGGAAATAACTAACAGGATTAATGGAAAAATCATCCATAAGAAGATCATCAACAATTTGTGATAAAGATGCCTCTTCTTTTAATTTATTCATTGCCGAAATAAATACATTTCTTTTATATTCGTTATTACGCACATCGTAATATGCCTGACAAAACTCCTCACTCAACACCTGCAGCGATTTTAATATAGTCTGCTCCTGCCTGTCAGTTGCTATATAGTTTTCAGAAATAACACCATCATTAATTTTTTTAAGTTCCAAGTCCAATTCAGAACAAACATCCCTAACACCACAATACAAATACCTACCTTTCCCTTCTAAAATATCATTCCTTAATTGAAGCTTTTCTTTGTATGTAATCCCCGGTATTTGAAAGCTATCAAAAGCACTATAAGAAACATTAATTACCTTAGGAAAACCCATCCCATCAGGAAATATTTCACCTATATTTTTTATAACATTCCCTTTCCTATCTTGGGTTGAAGAATAAGCAACCTTTGATAACCTTGCCAAAGTTGTGCTTTTTCCCGAGCCGTTTCGCCCAACAATAACAGCCATCCTACAAGGTAATTTTTGATAATTAAAAAACCCATATTGAGCTGAGTCAAAATCAAGGCATAATGGGTTAATCATACCTGAATGCGAGAATATAAATTTTACATCTATACTAGGTATGGAAGAAAACTGATGCTTTAAAATATACTGAGGAAGAGTAAATATGTCATCATCATCTTTAAGATCTCTCATGACTGATTTTTCCCATACCTTTTCGTTCTTAAACCCTTCTAATTGATAATCAAATGTATTTATATCACGCAGTGCATTAAGAATATCATCGCGCAAATCAGGCTCTAACTTCGACAGTCTGTCATAGTAATCTAATGATTGCCCAACTGAACAAAATTGATTACTTAAAGCCTCTAACTCTCCCACCGCAACCATAAATGAATAATCATCAACCTGCCCCTTTTTAATTATTTTTACAGCACCCGCATACTCCACCGCATCTGATTTTGTTATTTTTTTAGTTAAGTACAAATCATATTTTGTTATAAAACTAAAATCATTCCAATCATCCTGCTGTAATATTAAATCATATACATCATTGTTAGCAGGTGCAGATTTCCTTGAGGGAGAGGTGACTAAAATTTTCATCCAAAATCCTTAGTGCATGATTGTAGTTAATTAACCACATCTGATACTTCTTTCTTCAACCGGTTTCAAGTATTAGATTTTTTCTCACGCGCAATGCTATCCCCGCCACGCCTGCCCGCTTCATGGGTGGGTTTTAATGCAGGTGCATGAACACCCCGGAGCCGCGCCAGCTCTGGGGTGATGAGGTGTGAAAAATACGGGGTTTTACATGCAAAACCATGCACCGTAATGCATGGTTTAATTGATTTAAATGGCGGGATTTTCAGGTTAATTTTATGCGGGTGGTTGCTGGTTCAGTTCTGCCAGCCGGTGCGCGTAAACATGGTTTTGTGCTGGTGTATATTTCTGCTGAGTATCAGCCCGCGAAGCCTTATCAGGCCTGAATCCGATGGCTGTCAAAATGTCGCTGTTTTCCGCTGTGTAATGAATTTCCGGACCGGTCGCCAGATAATCCCGCAGGGCTTCCCCGAGGTAATGCGTCGCTCGCCGTATGGCCATCTCACGGACTGACGACTGAAGCTGATTAACCCCCATTAATTCCGGTGCCAGCGTACTGACCAGCGCGGCCCCGTTCTGCTTCATAAACGCATCGAGTGAATGACAAATATCGGTGTGCTATACCGCTTCATGAGAGCGAATATAACGCCCCGCCGCCCACCAAAATTCTCCCTCAACGATTACCAGAGTAGTCCGAGGAAGTCGAAAGCCCGCATGGCACAAGCCTTGCGGGCTTTTTTGTGTCTGCGATTTGTGCTCTGTACCCTTCCCATAAAACAAAAAGCCACCGGCAAATGCCAGTGGCCATCCATAAACTCAGAAACAATTAACGATAATTGATCTTAACTACCCCGATAAGTTGAGTAACCGTATTGACTCAACAACAAAGGGATATGGAGCTTTTGATTCGTCTTGGTGACGTTGAAAATCACAGGAACGGACGGGAAGAATGTTTCCTGATTATTTGCCTTGAAATATTCCCCCACTTTAAAGGTCACTTTATAGATGCCTGGTTCCATATCACCGTTCTCCGGGAAAAGTGATTTGATTCTGCCGCCGGTATCCGTTTTTGAAGTCGCAAGATGCTTCCACGAAGAACTCTCTTGTTTGTCCAATTCGACGACTACGCCCTGGGAAGGTAAACCAGTCTGTTGATTGAGAATATGAACACTAAGTGTGCCTTCTGGTGCTGCAAGTGCACTGAAGCTGATCAAGGAGAGAATAGAAGTCGCTAAGATTTTCATCGCGTTAACCTGTTGTGAATTTGTTAACGGATTATATGAACCTACATACATAATAAAATTAAACTTTTTGTTATATATCTGCGCCTTTGAGACTGAAATTGCCGTTGAGCAGCGATAGCCCTGGTGTAAGAAAATTATCAAGGGTTGGAAGGAGCGCGTGAATAGTCTGCAATTCCTGAAACTCATAAAAATTCTTTGGAAAACAGCTCGCATTCCGTCTGTTAGCGGATTGGTTAACACTCCTGATTTACGTTATAGTCAGCGCCGCTGCGGCAAAATCCGCAGCCGGGATTTGCACCCCGCCAGAAACTACAAGGATTCACTTAATGTTATGCATTGAGTGTCAATGCCTCTGCACACCCGCTGTTTGAACAGTTCAAAAACTGTACATACAACTTCAATGGTGGCTCAGGCAGGGCAATCTTCGGATTGGCCGGTGTCCTTGTAGGCCGGTAGTGCAAACCCTGTCTGGGCTACCACCAAGAGATTTGCACCTCTGGTGGTAGTCGTTATCACTACAAGGAGATGTAAATGACACTTTCACACAGCCCCACTTTCCTACCTTTTCAACCAGACTGGCACAAAGCCGATATCATCGCGGCGCTGCATAAAAAAGGCACCTCGCTAGCGGCCGAATCCCGCGCCGCAGGCTTAAGTTCTTCAACTCTTGCCAATGCGCTGATACGCCCATGGGCGAAAGGTGAATTGATAATCAGCAAAGCGATTGGCGTACCCGTCGAAATCATCTGGCCAAGCCGCTACATTAATCCAAAAACAAACGAACCAATCGTCCGATTAATGCGCACCCGTCATCCGAAATAAACAATTAGCGTCATCTGCCTGAATCTCTACGCAGGTGGCGCTGTAATTAGAAGGGATGAAAACATTCAGCTGGATTTACAATTGTGATCATAATAGACCCCATTCAAGCCAGTAGAATCATTACCCTATATGGAACTTGTGATACTATAAATAATGTTTTTGTACAAAAACAGCCCACATGTTAATAAACACCAGCAAATGAAAAAAAGAGTAATGATATTATGAATTATGATGATGCTATTGATGAAGAGAGACGTAAAATGATCTCCCTCAGTGGCGCATGGTTTATCATTGTGACATTAACACTGTCGTCTTTCGTTCTATTTTATTCCTATTTTTTGGATGATGAAAAATATATAACAGTAAATAGTTACAGTAAAAGCCTTGCAATGATTTATATTTTATTTATATCCACGCTATGGGTTATCCGCACATTGAATCCTGCTTATCTCGATAAAAACTGGATGAGAAATGCATCAATGCTTATTTTTATTAATGGACTCATATGGGGAGGTATCGTTTTTTGTTATATCATGGAAAACCGCCTTCTCGGGCCAGTTTTTCTTTGCGTAATTGTTTTGTTTTGTGGCGTTGTATCTGGTTATCCCTTAAAGCTAATTTTTATTTATTGCTTACCTATTTTTAGCTCATTATTGTTGGCAACATTTTTAAAAAATGGATTACTGCAATCCCTGTATATGTCTATCATACTATCAGGAATTTGGTTCATTATAAAAACCAGCGACTCTTTAATTAAAAAAAGAATAAACAAGGAGATTGCCACTTCATTAATTTTAGAAAAAAAAGCATTTAATGCGTTTAACTATGCCCAAACGGATTATCTGACAGGTGTTTTTAATCGCCGGGGCTTTGAGGTCGAGTTTAAAAAAGCCGTTTCGCAATGTGTGATCCAACAAAAACCTTTCGCAATCATACTTGTTGATATCGATTTTTTTAAGAAGATAAATGACAGTTTTGGTCATGTCGCTGGCGATGATTGTCTTATCACCGTTGCCGATAAAATTAAAAGTTGTATTAAACCTTTGGTATCAAGTGTTTCTCGATATGGTGGAGATGAATTTATTATTATCATCAATGATGCATCCTCTACAATGGTCGAGATAGTCTGTATGCATATCAAAAAATCCATCAATGAAAGTCGCTTGAAATCCATAGGAGACAAGTGCGTTTCAGTCACTCAGGGTGCAGCTATTTGCCACAATGCAAAGTATGTAAATGATATTATAAATTGTGCTGATAAAGCTCTTTATGAGGCAAAGGAAAATGGAAGAAACTGCTACCGAATAGCCGAATAATATATACCTATCAGTAAGAGACAATGACTCCAGGTACAGACAAAACCAAAGGCTCTTAAAGGTGGCTGTTCACCTTTAAGAGCCTTTATATTAAACTTGTTCTCTTGAAAATGAGAATGATTTCAAACCCTATTCGCCAACTATTTTCAACATAGTCTAATCATCGCTAAAACAATTCGACGCATTACATTTAACATATATCAATATCAATTAAACGCACTTTACTATTCTGAAGATAAAGTGTGCGAACTTTTATTTTTTAAGTATTTTAAGAAA
>Ga0105251_10002848_pt1 | contig 13065 bp, 15 predicted proteins | sample KBSS64metaG_FD_80424 | JGI IMG/M metagenome (GOLD analysis project Ga0105251, IMG submission 80424) | Switchgrass rhizosphere microbial communities from Kellogg Biological Station, Michigan, USA - KBS S6-4 metaG | ecosystem: Host-associated > Plants > Roots > Rhizosphere > Soil | place...
GCCGAGGCAGCAGCGGCCAGGCCGACCGGGCCAGCGCCGGCAACGTATACGGTACTGCCTGGGCCTACGCCAGCAGTCACTGCGGGCGTTGGCCCGGGCAGCACGGTCTACATCGCCGGTGCCGGTCCGGTGGGCCTGGCGGCTGCCGCTTCCGCTCGCCTGCTGGGCGCTGCGGTGGTGATCATCGGTGACGTCAACCCGATCCGCCTGGCCCACGCCAAGGCCCAGGGTTTTGAAATTGCCGACCTGTCGAAAGACACCCCGCTGCACGAACAGATCGCTGCGTTACTGGGCGAGCCGGAAGTGGATTGCGCCGTCGATGCCGTGGGCTTCGAAGCGCGCGGCCATGGTCATGAAGGGGCCAAGGCAGAGGCTCCGGCCACCGTGCTCAACTCGTTGATGGGCGTGGTGCGGGTGGCCGGCAAAATCGGTATCCCGGGCTTGTACGTGACCGAAGATCCGGGTGCCGTGGATGCCGCTGCAAAAATGGGCAGCCTGAGCATTCGTTTCGGCCTGGGCTGGGCCAAGTCCCACAGCTTCCACACCGGGCAAACCCCAGTGATGAAGTACAACCGCCAACTGATGCAGGCGATCATGTGGGACCGTATCAACATTGCCGATATCGTCGGTGTGGAAGTCATCAGCCTGGATGACGCGCCACGTGGATACGGTGAGTTCGATGCGGGCGTGCCGAAGAAGTTTGTGATTGATCCGCACAAGTTGTTCAGCGCGGCGTAGGCAGTGACGTGATTAATAAGGGCGTCCTGAGGGCGCCCTTATTATTTATGATTTGTAAATCAGTGTTAATCCCGAAAGGGTCATTATTGCGGCGGATACCCACGTCAATAATGAAGGCAACACAATCCATAGCTTCAATTTTTTAGGAATGGCTTTAACGTCCTCGGCCAGCACGAGGCGCCTCCACTCGAATACGTTTGGCATCAGAATGATGGTGGCAGCGGCAAACAGGCGCTGGTGCTTGCCCTTGAATGTGTCGTTGCGGAATATATGTTTGTTCATGGCGATATATACGCTGTATCGCAGGTAACTTTCCGCGGTTTCGAGCTTTGTAAACATGACATAAAAGTTGAGGGGGAGGCTCAGTATCATGATCAGGGCGGCGTAAATTCCAATCGACTCCAGATTCATTTCAATCTCCTGAGGCTTCATAGAGTCGTGTGCCAAGCGCTTCACCAAGTGTGCCTCCGGCCATACCCAAGGCCAACGCTCCCACCGCTCCGCCAACAATCGCACACGCCAATACACCTGCTCCTGCCGTGGGGATGCCAAACGCTAACATGCAAGCCCCCGTACCGGCAGAGGCTCCTATTTTTCCTCCCGTGTATGCGCCGCCCACACCCAGCACCAGCTTCCCTCCTTCCACATATTTCGCCTGTGTACATTCCTGCTCGCGGCCCAGCGAACAAGCTTCCTTGATTTCCAACGTAGTCACGCCAACATCCAGCGCCAATCCGATATATGTCCCGTTTTTAAGCATTTGCGAAGCCTTGGCTACGCGCTTGACCGTTTCTTCATACCCGCGAATTTCTCCATGATGCCAATAGCTTTTACTGGAAATACCCAACATTTTCTTGATGGAGCCTTCATTTTTCAATCCGCTCCCGAAGCGTGCCATGCCGTGGAGTTGACTCTCGAGCCGGGAGAATAAGGTGCTTCGTTTAACCACGAATTCACCCCTTGCGGCCACAGTGCCCTTACTCAAGTACTGCTTATGCAGACCGTCGATTTCCTGAAGGGTCTTTTCGATTCCTTCCAGGTGTTTACTCCATGCGCTGGTGGCACTCCCGACACCGATCGAAGCGTAGGTCATGATCTTCTGTAGCTGGTCGTAGTTTTTGATCAGGAATTGATCAGTTGCGGAGTGTGCCAACAGGGCATGTTTTATGTTCTGCGCCGAACTCATCAACCGCGCTTCTTCGACGGTACAAGAAGCCGTACGGCTGTCACCGATAATCACCAGCTGCCCAGGTAACACCACGGCGTTGCGGATATGTTGGTTAAGGATGTCGAACTTGGTTTGAACATGAGGATTAAGCGAGAGGCGTTGTTTCAGTAGCGGATAAGGCTGTGATCGATCATTGATAAATGCGTAAGGTCCCTGCATCGCGTGCACCTCCAAGTGACTGAGGTGCACGACTATAAGAAAGCGCTGCAGGCGAGGTAAGACGCGTGCAGGGACGTTTTTAGTGTTTCGGAAATGGACTACTTAAGTGTCGGCGTATGCCTACTCCTGCAGCCGCCGACCGATCACATCCATCAAATCGCAACCGTCGCGCAGCGGAATGGCGCAGAGCAGGGCGAAGTCCTTGAGGACGATGGTGTCGGTGATGAGGGTGTCGCGAAACGCGAGGTTTTCCAGGACTTGGGTCACCGCGCGGATGCGGTAGGCGGCGGCGTCGTGGAGCACGTCCAGCGGGGTTTGGGTGTCGATGAGCAGGGAAGGGACGGTGCAGTCGTGGCCGGTTAGGGGCATGTAGCGGTTCATGTGTGCAACCTCATTTCAGATAATGGGGCTACCACTCACCCGTCGCCAAACGAATGGGTGGCAGCTGTACGCAGGTTGGCGAACCGGTGAAATGAAGCAAAGCCGGCAGACCCGAAGGTCTCCCGCGCACAGCCGCCATAAAGCGCAGCTTTGCGGGTGCAAAAAGACCTGCAAAGAAACAGGTGCTTTTGCATGCATTATTTCAATCGAGTCGCCAAACCCGTATCGCCATGTGGACGACCGCCGGACTATAAGCCTCCTTGTTTGGCCGAGGCAAGACGCAATGCCGAACACATTTCCCGACACAATGACGATCAACTGTAGGAGCGGGCTTGCCCGCGAAAAACCTGAGGGCGCCGGGCAAAAAGAAGGCGACCCCGGGGGTCGCCTTCTTTGCCTGCGTGGGTCACTCAGCGAATCGCCAAAGCTCCCTGATACACCGTTGGGCCCGTCGGCTGCTTGCTCACCGAGCCGCCCTTGGTTTCCGAGCTGACCATCAGTGTCACCGGCTTGCTGATCGACTCCTGCTGGCGAGGGTTGATGCCGATAATGCCTTTGCCGTCTTCCGGCAACAGGCCCAGTGACACCGGCGTACCGTCAGCCGGAACCGCCCACAGCTCCAGGCTTTGGTCCGGGGCCGGTGCCGTGGCGGCAATCGGCTGCACTTCGAGGTAATCCTTGTGGGCCACGATTTGCGTGGCCGGTTGCTGGGTGGTGTTCACCAGCAGTGCGGCAGCCTTGACGCTGTCCTGGGTGTAGAGGGCGCCGCCGACGCCGGCGACTACCACCAAACAGGCACCGATGAACAGGCGTGGGCGGTTCCAGAATGAAGGCTTGTGCTCAATCACTTGGGGGTTGATCGCAGTCATTAGGCTCTTCCTGACATGTTTTGTAGTCTTTCATGGACCCAGTTAACGGCGATCGGTTCCTCATCTGTCGTCTTGAACCTTGGGGCAGTGTGATGTCAATTGGCCCTGAACCGTGGAGCGACCGTCAAGGGTGCTGGGGTGGGAGGACCAGTTCCTTGTACGTGAATGCGCATTGTTTTTCCGGATGCTGCTCGGTGGAATCGGCATAGCAGTATTGGACCTGCTTGGCTTTTTTGTAGGCCCCGGCCTTGGCTTTGCTCTCATCCGTTTTCGACTCATCCACCCATTTTGTCCCGGGCACGGGTGCCCAGCCTTTGAAGGAGTACAGCGTCATCCTCAAAAAGTCGAACCAGCCTTCACCCTCGTAGTCGCAGGACACTACGTATGCATTGCCTTCTGAACTGATATCCCGGTACAGCGCCCCCGTGAAGTGGAGCTTTTCGAGCAGGTTCTCGTCGCCAAAGGGGTTCTCTCCCACCCAGATGCCCTTATGAGGGCCGGGGGCATAAAAAATATCCCACGGCCCCCATGGCTCTTGCGGTTTGATACTTGCCTTGGGCGGGCACATGGCAATTTCATCTGCCAGGGCATTGCCCACAAGGGTCGAAAATACCAGCGCGTTCAGTGCGATGTTCATCAGCTTCATGTCGTACTCCCTTACGTGATAGGAGTCTTCATGGTGGGCGTGCGGAGGCGTTGCAGATACTGTCAATATTGACAGCGGGGTAGATCAAGTTCGGATTAAAAAAAGCCGGGTTATTTCAAAAGGGCAATCCACTGTAGGAGCGAGCTTGCTCGCGAAAAACCTGAGGGCACCGTGGGCTTTCAGGTTTCCCGCGTTATCGTTGACGACCTTCGCGAGCAAGCTCGCTCCTACAGGAATTAGAGTGAGGCCAATTGGCCTTGATACAACACCGGCCCCGTCGGTTGTCCGGTTGGCGAGCCGCCCTGAGGCTCAAGAGTCACCGCCAGGGTCAACGGTGCCGTCAGCAATGCCTGGTGTTCTTTGCTCAACTGGATCCGGCCTTTACCCGACACCGGCAACACCCCCAGGGAGATGGGTTTGCCGCCCGCCGGGATTGCCCACAGTTCCAACGCGCGGGCCGGCTCCACGGCCGCCAGGGTCAGCGGTTCCACTTGCAGATGATCCGCGTAGGCCTGGATCTTCAGCGCGGGCTGTTGATTGGCCGCCACCAGCGTGGCGTTGTACTCCACCCCAAGATCACGCTGGTACAACACGCCCACCAACACCGCGATCACCACCCCGCACGCCACCACCAGCAAACGCAGGTTCATCCAGAACGGCCTATTCGCCGGCATATGCAGCGCTTGCGGCTCAATGCGGGCCTTGATGCCTTCCCACACGTGATCCGGCACCGGCCGTTCAGGCAGCGGCCCGGTGAGGCTGGCGAGGGCGTCCTGCCAGTGTCCCAGTTCCACGCGCAGGGCGGCATCGTCCAGCAGCAGCGCTTCAAAACGTCGACGGGCGGTGGCGGGCATCAACCCGATGGCGTAATCCGCCGCGAGGGCGCGGCGCAGGGAGGTGGTCTGGTAGTTCATGATTCAAGGCACCTGCGCAAGCGCTCCATGCCGCGGCGAATCCAGGATTTGACCGAGCCCAGCGGCGCGGCCAGGTGGTCGGCCAACTCCGAGCAGGACAAGCCCTGGAAGTAAGCCACGGTGATCGATTGACGCTGCATGCCTTCGAGGCTGTCGAGGCAGCGGTTCAGGGCGTGGGCTTCGCGCTCGCTGTCGAGCAATTCATGGGCGCTGGGGCTTTCGTCGGCCATGGCGTCCTGCTGGCCGTCGGCCAAGGGTTGTTCGCGGTGTTTACGCAACTGGTCGATGGCCAGGTTGCGGGTGATGTTGATCATCCAGGTCAGCGGCGCCGATAAGTGGGCTTCATACCGCGAGGCGTTGAACCAGATGCGCACGAAGCTTTCCTGCAATATGTCTTCAGCCAGGTCCTGGCGCCCCATGAACCGCAGGGCGACACCGTGCAAACGCGGGGAAACGCTGCGATAGAGCGTTTCGAACGCCTGGCGGTTACCCAGGGAACACTGGGCCAGCAATTGCCGTAGCTGATCTGCATCGTGGGTCGAAATGGGGCTTCTCCAGGCGCTTGCAACAGGGCGATGGGGCGGCACACGGTAAAGAGGGCAGGCTGAGGTTAGTCCAGCTTGGGCATTCATTCCATCTACCTCCGCGCGGCTCGTGGTGGTTATACGCAGCGCAGGGCGGTTCGGATGCAGTGGTTTTCTGAACTAATCTGTGAGGTGGGAACAATCTTTCGTAACACCCAGTCAAACCCCTGCTTTCAGCGCTTACTTTCAGAGGTTGTCTTGATGAAGATTTCACGCGGTTTTGCCCTGTCCTGCCTGTTGACCGTGGCGGCCAGCCCGGTGTTTGCGGCAGGTTTCAGCCTCGGCGACGTAGCCAATGCGGTATCGGGCGCACAGGGTGGCGACAAGGCGGCAGCGGCTGCGCCGACCTCACAGACCGCCGGCTTGCTGAGCGCCCTGACCTCGCAATTGAACGTGACCCCGGAGCAGGCCGTCGGCGGTACCGGCGCGATGCTGGGCCTGGCCAAGAATAAATTGGGCGGCGGTGATTACTCGCAACTGACCCAAAGCGTACCTGGCCTGGAAAAGCTCTCCGGCAGCAACTCCCTGGGCAGCCTCGGCGCCCTGAGCGGCATGCTCGGCCAGAGCGGCGGCAGCAAGACCTCGGGCCTGGATGGCTTGCTGGGTAACGTGAAGAACACCAACGACCTGAACACCGCGTTCAGCGCGCTGGGCATGGACAGTGGGATGGTTGGCCAGTTTGCGCCGGTTATCCTGAAATACCTGGGCGGCCAAGGCGCCAGCGAGTCGGTGCTGAGCAAACTGGCTTCGGCCTGGGGCACTGGCGGCTAAGACCGCTCCGCGCGCAGTTGGGCGATGCGCGCATCCTTCTCCCTCCAGAGCTGGTTGACCCAGTTCTGGACGGTCTGGCGAAACACCGGATCGTTCTCGTAATCCCCCTGCCACAACGCCGGATCCAGTTCACGGGTGCGGATATCCACGATCACCTTCGGCACTGCGCCACTGATCAAGTCCCAGAAGCCCGGAATGTTTTCCTGTGGATAAACCACGGTGACGTCGAGCACCGCATCCAGCTGTTCACCCAACGCCGCGAGCACGAACGCCACGCCACCCGCCTTGGGTTTGAGCAGACGTTCGAAGGGTGAAGCCTGCTGTTTGCGCTTGGCCGGGGTGAACCGCGTGCCTTCCAGGTAATTCACCACCGTGACCGGCTGGCGCTTGAACAGCTCGCAGGCCTCTTTGGTGATCTTCAGGTCCTGCCCTGCCAGCTCAGGGTGCTTGGCCAGGAACGCCTTGCTGTAGCGCTTCATGAACGGGTAATCCAGTGCCCACCACGCCAGGCCCAGGAAGGGTACCCAGATCAATTCCTTTTTCAGGAAGAACTTGAAGAACGGCGTGCGCCGGTTGAGGGCCTGGATCAAAGCGGGGATGTCGACCCAGGATTGGTGGTTGCTGATCACCAGATAAGACGTGTCACCCCGCAGGTCGTCGCCGCCGCGAATATCCCATTGGGTGGGGATGCACAGGGCGAAGATCAGCTTGTCGATCTCGGCCCAGGTTTCGGCGATCCACATGACGGCCCAGGAGGCGTAGTCACGAAAGCGACCGGGCGCCACCAGCTTGAGCAGGGCAAACACCATCAGCGGCCCGAACAGCACCAAGGTGTTGAGCAATAGCAGTAGTGTGACGAAACAGCCGGTGAGCAGGCGGCGCATAAGTAACTCTTGGAATCATTTTGGCCCGCCATGATAAGCAGCTTGGGTCTAGAGGCCAAATCGCAAATAAGCTTACGAATGTTTCACAGCGGGCTGGGTATGCTCTGTGATCTAACTAAGCGGCGTTTTTGCAGTCTAGAATTGGCCCATCTATTTCAAGGAAACCTCCTACGTGAAATCCATCCTTGCCCTGCTAGCACTTGTGGCCTTGCCTGTCATGGCCGCCGAGCCGACCCTCTACGGTCGCTACGAATACATTCAACTGCCGGAAATCGGCGAGACCTTCAAGGCCAAGATGGACACCGGCGCGCTGACCGCCTCGCTGTCGGCCCGGGACATCGAGACCTTCACCCGTGATGGCGACGACTGGGTGCGCTTCCGCCTCGGCGGCAAGGACGCCACCAACAAGGTGTATGAGCACAAGGTCTCGCGCATCAGCAAAATCAAAAGCCGCGCCGACGAAGATGACGACAAGGACGAAGCCACCGTGGCCAAGCGCCCGGTGATCGACCTGGAAATGTGCCTGGGCAACGTCAAGCGTACCGTCGAGGTCAACCTCACCGACCGCAGCAGCTTCAACTACCCGCTGCTGATCGGCGCCAAGGCCCTGCGTGAATTCGGCGCTGCGGTAAACCCGGCGCGCCGTTACACTGCGGACAAACCGGACTGCTGACGGACCACCATGCCGCATATCCTGATTGTCGAAGACGAAGCGGCCATCGCCGACACGCTGATTTTCGCCCTGCAAGGCGAGGGCTTCACCACCACCTGGCTGAGCCTCGGCCAGGCGGCGTTGGCCCATCAGCGGCAAACCCCGGCGGACCTGATCATCCTCGACATCGGCCTGCCGGATATCACCGGCTTTGAAACCTGCAAGCAACTGCGGCGCTTCAGCGAAGTTCCGGTGATGTTTCTCAGTGCCCGGGACGGCGAGATCGACCGCGTGGTGGGCCTGGAGATCGGCGCTGACGATTATGTGGTCAAGCCGTTCAGCCCGCGCGAAGTGGCGGCCCGGGTTCGGGCGATTCTCAAGCGGGTTGGCCCCGGTGTGGCACCGGCGGTGTTCCAGGTGGACCTGGAGCGCATGCAGATCAGTTATCGCGGGCAGCCGCTTAACCTTACGCGCCATGAATTTCGCCTGCTGCAAAGCCTCTTGGAGCAACCCGAGCGGGTGTTCAGCCGCGAGCAACTGCTGGATGCGGTGGGCGTGGCGGCCGACGCAGGCTACGAGCGCAATATCGACAGCCATATCAAAAGCGTTCGCAGCAAATTGCGTACGGTGGCGCCCGAGTCTGAGCCGATCCAGACCCATCGCGGCCTTGGTTACAGTTACAGCCCGGGCAACAGCTGATGCGCCTGGGGATCCGGTTCTTCCTGGTCTATGCGCTGTTTATCGGCCTGACCGGCTACTTCGTACTCAGCACCGTGATGAAGGAAATCCGCCCCGGTGTGCGCCAGTCCACCGAAGAAACCCTGGTGGACACCGCCAACCTGCTGGCGGAAATCCTGCGCAGCGATGTGAAGAACGGCACCCTCGGCCAGAGCCATTGGCCCGAGCTGCTCAAGGCCTACGGCGAGCGCCAGCCCGGCGCGAACATCTGGGGCCTGCCGAAAAACCAGGTCAACCACCGCATCTACGTCACCGACGCCAAGGGCATTGTGCTGCTGGACTCCAGCGGCGAGGCCGTGGGCGAGGATTACTCGAAGTGGAATGACGTGTACCTGACCCTGCGCGGCGAATACGGTGCGCGTTCGACCCGCAGCGAACTGGATGACCCGGCCTCGTCGGTGATGCACGTCGGCGCGCCGATCCGCGATAACGGGCAGATCATCGGTGTGGTCACGGTGGCCAAGCCCAACAGCTCGTTGCAGCCGTATGTGGACCGCACCGAAGACCGGCTGCTGTGGTACGGCGCCGGGCTGGTGGGCCTGGGCTTGTTGTTTGGCGCGTTGTTGTCGTGGTGGTTGAGTGTCGCGCTGCGCCGACTCACGGCGTATGCCCAGGCCGTCAGCGAGGGCCGGCGTGCCGAGTTGCCGCACTATCGCGGCGGTGAGCTGGAGCAGCTGTCCACCGCCGTGGAACACATGCGCACCCAGCTGGAAGGCAAGGCGTACGTCGAGCGTTATGTGCACACCCTGACCCACGAACTGAAAAGCCCATTGGCGGCGATTCGTGGGGCGGCGGAGCTGTTGCAGGGCGACATGTCCCGGGATCAGCAGCAGCGTTTCGTGAGCAATATCGACAGTGAAAGTGCGCGCTTGCAGCAATTGATCGAACGCCTGCTGAACCTGGCGCAGGTGGAGCAGCGCCAGGGCCTTGAAGACCAGAGCAGCCTGTCGCTGGCAGCGCTGGTGGACGAAGTACTCAAGGCTCAATGCGCGCGTATCGAAGGCGCCGGGTTGCAGGTCGAGGGGATTGCCGCGGATGTGCAGGTGTACGGCGAGCCGTTCCTGCTGCGCCAGGCCCTGGGAAATCTGCTGGAAAACGCCCTGGATTTCACCCCGCCCGGTGGCACCTTGCGGTTCAGCGCCAAGGCTGTGAATGACGGCGTCGAATTCACCCTGTTCAACCAGGCTGAGCCGATTCCCGAATACGCCTTGCCGCGCCTCAGCGAGCGCTTCTATTCCCTGCCGCGCCCGGCCAGCGGACGCAAGAGCACCGGCCTTGGGCTGAATTTTGTCGAAGAGGTGATGAAGCTGCACGGCGGCTCACTGCAGATCGGCAACGTGCCTGGCGGCGTGCAGGTAAAACTGCATCTCCACACAGTCTCCACATTCCCTTCATAAATCCCCCTTAAGCGCCCGCCAGACTCTCCCCATCAAAACAGGGAGAGCTTCATGAACCGCAATCTGCTTTTCAAACTGGGCGCCATCGCGCTGCTGATCGTGTTGTTGTTGATTCCGTTGCTGATGATCCACGGGGTGATTACCGACCGTCAGCAACTGCGCGACGACGTCTTGCAGGATATCGCCCGCAGTTCCAGCTACAGCCAGCGCCTCAATGGCCCGGTGCTGGTGGTGCCTTATCGCAAGACCGTCCGGGAGTGGAAGCTCAATGAAAAGCTCAACGAACGCTACGAAGAAACCCGTGAGGTGCGCGGTCATCTGTATTTCTTGCCGGAGCAATTTGCCCTCGACGGGCAGGTGCAAACCGAAGTGCGCGCTCGGGGCATTTACCAGGCACGGTTGTTCCACGCCGACAGCCGGATCAGCGGGCGCTTTGTATTGCCGGAGCAATTGGGTATCAAGGAAGACTTCGCCGATTACCGGTTTGACCCGGCGTATCTGGCGGTGGGTATCAGCGACATTCGTGGCATCGAAAACGCGCTGAAGCTGGAGCTGGGCGTTGAGCAACTGGCGTTTTCACCGGGCACCCAAGTGGCGTGGCTGGGGGAGGGCGTACACGTGATGCTGCCCGAGCAGGACAGCCAGAAGCCGGCGCCTTTTGACTTCGCTTTTGACCTGCGCCTGCAAGGCACCGAGCAGTTGCAAGTGGTGCCGGTGGGCAAGACCAGCCAGGTCAAGTTGGCGTCCAACTGGCCGCACCCAAGCTTTATCGGCAACTTCCTGCCGGCCCAGCGTGAGGTCACCGCGCAAGGCTTCAGCGCCCATTGGCAGACCACATTTTTCTCCACCAATTTGGAAGAAGCACTCAGCAGTTGCCTGGCCGAGCGCGGCTGTGACGACTTCAACAGCCGCAGCTTCGGCGTGAGCTTTATCGACCCGGTGGACCAGTACCTCAAGAGTGACCGGGCGATCAAATATGCGCTGTTGTTTATCGCGCTGACCTTTGCCGGTTTCTTTTTGTTCGAGGTGCTCAAGAGCCTGGCGGTGCACCCGATCCAGTACGCGCTGGTGGGGTTTGCCCTGGCGTTTTTCTACCTGCTGCTGTTGTCGTTGTCCGAGCATATCGGGTTTGGCCCGGCGTACCTGATATCGGCGGCTGCCTGTGTGTTGTTGATCGGGTTTTACGTCTGCCATGTGCTGCGCAGCGTCGCTCATGGCCTGGGGTTTTCGGCGGCGCTGGCGGCGTTGTATGGCTTGCTGTACGGGTTGCTGAGTGCCGAGGATTACGCGTTGTTGATGGGGTCGTTGCTGCTGTTCGGGTTGCTGGGCACGGTGATGGTGCTGACCCGCAAGCTGGATTGGTATGGCGTGGGCAAGCGCAAGGAGGTGGGTGATGAGTAGGTCGTTGGGGTTGCGGGAAGATCAGCAGGTAGGGGCGACGTTGATGATGCGGATCAATGCACTGTTTCCTGCTCCGAGCGCGATCAATGTGGCAAGCGGGGCTTGTTGTGGCGAGGGGGCTTGTCCCCCGTTGGGCCGCGCAGCGGCCCCAGTGCAGCCAACGCATATCTTCAGACAAACTGTGTTAGCAGGTTTTGGGGCTGCTTCGCAGCCCAACGGGGGACAAGCCCCCTCGCCACAAGAGGCTGTGTGCAACCATTAAACCGGTGGCTGTGTCTGGAGCATCGACGGCCGCTGACTCACCTCGGCATACCACGCCGCCAGCTTCGGATGGCTCGACCGCCACTGCATGTCCGGGTGGCGGAAGTCCAGGTAAGCCAGTGCACACGCCACGCTGATCGCGGCCACATCAAACGGCCCGGCCAGCTCGGCAATGGCGTCCTGTTCCAGCATGTCGAGGGCGCGGCGGATCTTGTCCCGCTGGCCTTCCAGCCACAGGTCCCAGTGTTTTTCCTCGGGGCGCATGGCGGTTTCATAGCGCACCAGCACGGCGGCATCCATGATGCCGTCGGCGGTGGAGGCCAGGGTCAGGCGGCGCCAGCGGGCCGGGCCGTTCCGGGGGATCAACGGGGTCCCGGTATGTTGATAGTCGAAGTAATCGAGGATCACCCGGCTGTCATGCAATACGTTGCCATCGGCCAGGCGCAGGGCGGGGATCTTGCCCAGCGGGTTGTCCTGGATCACCTCCGCGTCAGGCTTGACCGGCGTCGGCACGCAGGCGTGCAACGTCACGCGATCCAGTTGGCCGGTCTCGTGCAACAGCACCCGTACTTTGCGAACAAATGGCGAGGCAGGGTTGTGGAACAACGTCATGCAGGGGGTGGACATGGGCATTCCTCTGTAGGAGCGAGCTTGCTCGCGAAAGGCGTCAACGATAACGCAGCGCGTCTGGTTTAACGCGGCGCTCTCAGATTTTTCGCGAGCAAGCCAGCGCCTACAAAAGCGCCCATACCCCAATTACAGCCGGAATGCCCAGCCCCACCCAGCTCAACGAATCCCACAATCCATCCCCCAGCAACGCCGCAAACAACCCGCCGGCACTCAGCAGCCCGATGGCCAGCGGGATACCGAACACCTTCCAGAAATTCGACTGCCGCGGCTTCATGACTTGGCCGCCTTGCGCCGCACCAGCCACAGGTACACGCCACTGCCCAGGACGATGATGGTCAGCACATCCAGCACCGCCCAGAGAATTTTCATCGGCATGCCGCCGTAGTCACCGAAGTGCAGCGGCTGGGACATGCCCATGGCGTCCATGTACCACGGCCGTTCGGCGATGGCGGTGACCTGCAGGTTGCTGGCGTCGATCAACACCGGTGTCAGCAGGTGCGAGGTCAGGTGCGTGCTGCCTTTCATGAACACCGCGTAATGATGCTCGCTGGAAAAGCGCGTGCCGGGGAATGCGATAAAGTCCGGCTCCATGCCCGGCGCGGCCTTGGCGGCGATCGTCAGCAGGTCGGTGGCGGGGGCGCGCAAGGTCAGCGGCGGGACGTCTTTGTAGGGTTCGATCATCGCGCTGAGGCTGTCGGTACGCCAGGCAGCGATGATCAGGTCGGCGCAGGCGCTGATCACGCCGGTCACGCCCACCACCAGCGCCCAGGTCAGGGTGACCACGCCGATCAGGTTGTGCAGGTCGAGCCAGC
>Ga0105251_10002849_pt1 | contig 13064 bp, 14 predicted proteins | sample KBSS64metaG_FD_80424 | JGI IMG/M metagenome (GOLD analysis project Ga0105251, IMG submission 80424) | Switchgrass rhizosphere microbial communities from Kellogg Biological Station, Michigan, USA - KBS S6-4 metaG | ecosystem: Host-associated > Plants > Roots > Rhizosphere > Soil | place...
CGAGGAGAAAGCAATGCAGCACCGCGCCCTCGCCCTGCGTGCGTCGATAGCGAAGATGCCGCGCCTCGAAACGCATCGAGCGCTTCGCGCGCAACGTGGACAGCCAGTCGATCGACGCGCTCGCGTCACCCTCGCGCGCAGCGTAGCGGCCTTTCGTGCGCGATTCGTTCCATCGAAGGCGACGCCCTGCGTCGAGGGCATCCGCGTCTCGCCTTCGATGGATCAGGCTTTTTTTGCGGCGAGCGGCCTCACTTCCTTGACCTTCGCGGTTCCGGCCGGCTCCGGCGGCATGTAGCCCCAGTCCGATTCCGCCGCGCTCGCATCCCGCGGCGCGGGTTCACGTCCGGCCGGTTCGCGTGAAGGCGATCCGGCTTCTCGCCGGCGATGCTTCAACACCGCATCGGCGACACGCTCGACATGCGTTACGGCCACGTTCGCTGCATTCTCCAACGCGGCCAGCGCCCGCGCCGCGCGCAGCATCACGATGTCCGCACGCAAGCCGTCCACATGCGCCTCGATGCAAAGCTCGCTCACGCGCGCATGAACCGCATCGTCGAAATCGAATTGCGTGAGCGCCGCGCGCGCCGCATGAATGCGCTCGGCCAGCGACGCCTGTTCGGTCGCGTGCCGCGCGCGAAACGCATCGGGATCGGTATCGAATGCAAGCCGCGACTTGACGATGCGCTGCCGCACGAGCGCATCGAAGCAATTGCTCATCTCCACAGCCAGACCAAAACGATCCAGCAGTTGCGGGCGCAACTCGCCCTCTTCCGGATTCATCGTGCCGATCAGCACGAAGCGCGCGTCATGCCGGTGCGAAATGCCATCGCGTTCGACGATGTTGACGCCGCTCGCCGCGACATCGAGCAACTGATCGACGAGCGGATTCGGCAGAAGATTCACTTCATCGACATACAGCACGCCGAGATGCGCCTTCGCGAGCAGGCCGGGCGAAAACTTCACGCCGCCGTCACGCAATGCGCTTTGAATGTCGAGCGTGCCGATCAACTGCTCTTCGCTTGCGCCGAGCGGCAAGGTCACGAGCTTTCCCTCGGGCAACAGTTCCGCGAGTGCGCGCGCCGCCGTGGATTTTGCCGTGCCGCGCGGCCCGCTGACGAGCACGCCGCCGATCGAGGGATCGACTGCCGCAAGCAAAAGCGCTTGCTGCAAGGGCGCTTGCGCGACTAACGCGGTGAAGGGAAAAGTGAGCGGGTTCAATTGTGTCGGCCCTCGATGCATTGTTCGACATCGAGCAGATGCCGTTCTATCTGCTCGCGGTAGCCGGCGGGTTCCTGCCACAGGCCGCGTTGCATCGCTTCGAGCAGGCGCTCGCAGATCGATTGCAGCGCGTGCGGATTGTGTCGCGTGATGAAGTCGCGCGTGTCGGCGTCGTTCACATAGGCGTCGGTGACGAGCGCGTATTGATGATCCGACACGACGCGCGCGGTGGCGTCGTAGCCGAAAAGATAATCGACGGTTGCGGCGAGTTCGGACGCGCCCTTGTAGCCATGCCGCTTCACGCCATCGATCCACTTCGGATTGACGACGCGCGAACGCACCACGCGCGCGATCTCTTCGTTCAATGTGCGCACGCGCGGCGCGGCGGGATTGCTGTGATCCGCGTTATACGCCTGCGGCTGCAAGCCCGATAAATAACGCACGGCCGCGACCATGCCGCCCTGAAACTGATGATAGTCGTTCGAGTCGAGCAGATCGTGTTCGCGGTTGTCCTGATTCTGCAGGACGACATCGAGCGTCGAAAGCCGCGTGCCGAAGGTCGCGCGCGCTTCGACGCCATCGCCCGTCTGCGAATACGCGTAACCGCCCGTGCTTTGATAAGCCGCGGAAAGATCCGCGTCGGATTGCCATTGTCTTGCGTCGATCAGTTCCTGCAAACCCGCGCCATAGGCCCCCGGCTTCGTGCTGAACACGCGCCAGCCCGCGCGCCGCCGCGCTTCCTTGCCTTCGATGCCGCGTGCGATCAATTCGTCGCGTTCGCGCAGGATGCGCGCGCGGATCGGGTTGACGTCGTCGGTCTCGTCGTCGAGCTCGGCTACGGCCTGCACGGCGGCATCGAAGAGATGGATGAGGTTCGCGAACGCATCGCGGAAAAAGCCCGATACGCGCAGCGTCACGTCGATGCGCGGCCGGTTGAAGATCGATATCGGCAGAACCTCGAAGTCGGTCACACGATGGCTGCCCGCCGCCCATTTCGGCCGCACGCCAATCAGCGCGAACGCCTGCGCGATATCGTCGCCGCCGGTGCGCATCGTTGCCGTGCCCCACACCGACAAACCGATCGCGCGCGGAAAATCGCCGTGATCCTGCACATGACGCTCGACCAGCGCGTTCGCCGACTTGAGCCCGAGCGACCAGGCCGCTTGCGTCGGCAATGCGCGTGTATCGACGGAATAGAAGTTGCGGCCCGTGGGCAGGACATCGGGCCTGCCGCGCGATGGCGAACCGCTCGGACCCGGCGGCACGAAACGCCCCTCGAGGCCGCGCTTGAGTTGCAAAAGCTCTTGCGGGCCGCATGCGTCGAGGCGTGCGAGCACGTCGCCGCGCAAGCGTTCGAGCACGAGCGATGTATGCGAACCGGGCGCGGCGGCATCGTCGGTTGACAATAGTTGCGTCGCTAACGATTCGAGGCGTTCACGCGTATCGCCCTGATGACGCCACGGCGCATCGTTCACTTCGACGAGCGCGCGCGGGCGCGGCCCGCTCCACGGCGCGGCCCAGTCGGCGTCGAGCGGATCGAAGTGATCGGGCAGTTGCAGATCGCGCGCGATCGCCGTGATGAGGCTCGCGTTCGCGCCCTGTCCATCGCCGATCGGAAAGCGGCCGAGCGCGAGCAACGTGTCGCGGCGCTGCACGCCTTGCGGCGATACGCCGAACACGTGCAGCCCGTCGCGAATCTGCGCTTCCTTCAACTCGCACAGATACGCATCGGCGCGCGTGAGCAAGGCGTCTTCGCTCGTGACGTCGCGTGGCGCATCGAGGCCAAGTTCTTCGTGCAACCTGTTCTCGACGATGGTCGCGAGGATCGACTTGCGCAACAGCTTCGCGCGGCGCGCATCGACCATCAGCGCTTCGTAGTATTCGTCGACCTGACGCTCCAGATCCTGCAACGGCCCGTAGTTCTCGGCGCGCGTGAGCGGCGGCATCAGATGATCGATAATTACGGCCTGCGCGCGGCGCTTCGCCTGACTGCCTTCGCCCGGATCGTTCACGATGAACGGATAAAGATGCGGCATCGGTCCGAGGATCGCATCGGGCCAGCACGACGACGACAACGCGACGCTCTTGCCCGGCAGCCATTCGAGATTGCCATGCTTGCCGACATGCACGAGCGCATCCACCTGAAAGCGCAGACGCAACCAGAAATAGAACGCGAGATACGAATGCGGCGGAACGAGTTCGGCGTCGTGATAGCTCGCGTAATCGTTGCGTTCGCGCGAACGCGAAGGCTGAATCCCCACGAAGACTTCGCCGCAACGATAGCCCGAGATCATGAAGCGGCCGCGTCTCACCGTAGGGTCGTCTTCGGGCGCGCCCCAGGTCTTTTCCAGCGCGGCGCGCGCATCGGCGGGCAGCGTGCGGTACGCATCGAGATATTCAGCGACCGAAAGACTTTGCAGCGCGGGCCGCAAGTCGCGCACGATGGGATCGTTCGTGACGCCTTCGGTCAGCGCGGCGATGAGCGCATCGCCAGTCTCTGGAATGTCGCCCACGCGATAGCCTTCGCGCGCGAGCATCGACAGAATGCCGATGGTCGATGCGGGCGTGTCGAGTCCCACGCCGTTGCCGATGCGCCCTTCGCTTGCCGGATAGTTCGCGAGCACGAGCGCGATGCGCTTCTGCGCGTTCGGCGTCTGGCGCAGCCTGCACCAGCGGCGGCTCAGTTCGGCGACGAAGCGCACGCGTTCCGCATCGGCCTGATAGCGCACCACGTCCACCTGCGTATGCTTGCAGTAATACGCGAGTCCCTTGAAGCTGATCGCGCGCGTGATGATGCGGCCATCGACTTCGGGCAGCGCCACATGCATCGCGACGTCGCGCGAGTTCAGGCCGTGATTGTCCTTTTGCCAGTCGTCGCGATTGCCGCCGCTCAGGATGACCTGGAGCACAGGCGCATCGCCCGCGACTTCGAACGTTTCGTCTTGCCCGATCACGCTCGCGGCGAAGGCCGTCGTATTCAACACGAGCGATGCGCGATGCTCCGCGCATAAACGTTCGACGACTTCGCGGCTCACGCTTTCCTTCAGCGATGAAATTGCGATCGGCAGCGGATTCATGCCTTCTTTCTCGAGCGCTTCGATGAGCGCATCGAACACGGCGGTATTGCCCGACTGCAAGTGCGCGCGATAGAACAGGATCGCGGCGACGGGTGCGCCTTCTGTCCATCGTGCCTGCCAGTCTTCGATGGCGGCGGTATCGCGTTCGGGATGATAGATCGCGACCGCGGGCAGCGGCCTCGGCGGTTGCGGTTCGCGCCCGAAACCGAACGCGCGATGCGCAATCGAGCGCAGGAATTCTTCCGCATTGCGCGCGCCGCCTTCGCGTAGATAGCGCGACAGCTCGCGGCAAAACTCCGCGTCCGCCGTGCTCTTGCCGATGAGATTCGGATCCTCCGTGAGATCGCCTGAAAACATAGCGAGCATCTGTTGCTCTTGCTTCGCGAGCGCGACGAGCCGCTCGATGCCATAGGGCCAATACGATTCGCCGCCGAGGTGATCGACGATCACGACCCTCGCGTGACGCAACACGTCGTCGACATAGAAATCGACCGATGCCGGCTGGCGTAAAAACGATTGATTCGCGAGCCGCACGTCGGGAAAGCCCGCTTCGAGTCGCGGAAAGACGCTCGCGAGCAACGCAAGCGTCGTGTCGGCGGAACTGAGCACCACGATCGGCGCACGTGTCTGCTCGATGCGCATGACGCCTTGCGCATCGTCGACGAAGCCTCCCGGTGTCGTGCGAAGCAGATGCATGGCTGTTACGCCTGCACGGAGGCGCTTGCGAGCGCCGCGTCGAAGGCACGTTGCAGCGCGTCGCGATCGAGGTCTTCGCCGATCAGCACGAAGCGGCTTTGCGTCTTCGCTTCATCGGCTTGCCACCGGCGATCGAAATAGCTGTCGAAACGACGTCCTACGCCCTGCACGACGAGCCGCATCGCCGCGCCCGGCAATGCCGCGAAACCCTTCACGCGATAGATCGTGTGATGCTCGACGAGCGTGTGCAACGCCGCGATGGCCTGCTCGCGGGATTCGACCCTGCCATGAACGACGACCGAATCGAACGCGTCATGATGATGATCGGCATGGCCTTCTTCGTCGGGCGAGCCGTGATGATCGTGCCGCAGATGGATCGTTTCTTCCGATGCAGCTCCGAGGCCGAGCAGCGTATGCACGTCGAGCCTGCCCATTTGCGCGGGCACGATCTTCACTTCAGGCGGGATCTCGGGGCGCACGAGCGCTTCGACTTTGTGCAGCGCTGCCTCGTCCATGAGGTCGGTCTTGTTCACGATGACGAGATCCGCCGACGAAAGCTGATCTTCGAACAACTCATGCAACGGCGATTCGTGATCGAGATTCGGATCGGCCTTGCGCTGCGCATCGACGGCGACGGGGTTCGACGCGAACTGGCCGCTTGCGGCAGCGGGGCCATCGACCACGGTGACGACCGCATCGACCGTGAACGCGTTCTTGATCGACGGCCAGTTGAACGCCTGCACGAGCGGCTTCGGCAACGCGAGACCCGATGTTTCGATCAGCACGTGATCGATGCCATCGCGCCGCTCGACGAGCTGCTCCATCACCGGATAGAACTCTTCCTGCACGGTGCAGCACAGGCAACCATTTGCGAGTTCATACAGATTGCGGTCTTTTGAGCCGGCTTCGTCGTCGCAGCCGATGCCGCAACCCTTCAGGATTTCCCCGTCGATGCCGAGCTCGCCGAACTCGTTGACGATGACCGCGATGCGCTTTCCTTTCGCGTTGGACAGGATATGGCGCATCAGTGTGGTCTTGCCGCTGCCGAGAAAGCCGGTCACGACCGTGACGGGGATCTTGCGGGTTTGCATCGTAGCTCCGTGGCTTCGTATGCGTGCGCTTCGTGTCGCGCGATGCGTGGCAACGCTGCGGCATGAAAAAGGAAAGCACACGCTTGAATGAACATGGGCCGCGCCGCATCCCCGCGACAGCGATCCTCCGTGAAAGTCTGGCCGGTATCCGGGCTGACGACCGCGCCGCTTCGCCTTCCCGCGCGTTACTACGCGCAGTGGCCTCGAAGCCGGCTTCCCGATCGTGCGATGAAAACATCGCGCGCGCGGGGAATCGCTTACCGTTGCGGGGGCAGCGCAGGTTGACGTCCGCTCGATCGGTCGAAAGGAACGTGTCCTGCTTCCCGTTTAACTGCGCACGAGAGAATCCGCGCGCGAGCACCAAAACTGCGTGAAAGTCTAGGCCCGGCGCGCGCGAGCGTCAAGAAATGACGCCGCTCGCGCGGTGTCATAATGTCGGCCCACGCAGCGCACTCTCGTCATTCACCATGAAATCTTCGATCGTTCGCATGAATGTGCCTGCAATCATGCGGCTCGCCGTCGGCATCGGCTGCAGGCGCGACACGAGCGCCGATGCGATCGAACATGCGGTGCGCGTCGCGCTGGGCACGCTCGAATTCGGCGACATCGCGATCGTCGCGAGCATCGATGCGAAGCGAAACGAAGCGGGCTTGCTCGCTTTCTGCGCACGTCATGGCCTGCCGCTGCGCTTTTATACCGCCGATGAGATCGCGCGCACGCCTCGCACGGCGATGTCACATCACGCGGCGAAACATATGAACGTCGATGGCGTATGCGAGCCATGCGCGCTGCTTGCAGGCAACGCGCACACGCTCATCGTGCCAAAGACGATCGGTCGCGGCGTAACTGTCGCGGTCGCAATGGCGCATGAACCCGATGCGAACGGAACATGAACACCGGTTTGGCCGTGGTGCGCGGGCGCGCCGTTTCGGCGAGCGGCTTTGCAACGGGTGGCTTGAACTTATCGCGGCAAAGCCAGACGAGAACGACCAGCGCCACGAGTTCCAGATAGAGATAGAGCGCGTCCATTTCCTTTGCTCCTGAAGGCGGTGATTGCGTGACTGCATGATGCCCACCGTCTGTTAGCGCAGAATTAAGCCGAAAACGCGGCCGCTGCTGATGTACGATACGGCCGTCTTTCGTCATGCAAAGACCCGCTGCAACCCCATTCGAATGGAGTCGATGTGAAAACCGATACCGAATCGCATCTGCGCATGACCCAGCGTCGCAAGGAAGGTCACGAGAAAAAGCAGGCCGCCGCCGATCATGAAAAAGGCCTGCTGATCGTGAATACCGGCAACGGCAAGGGCAAGACCACGGCGGCGTTCGGCATGGCCGTGCGCGTGCTCGGTCATGGGATGAAGCTCGGCGTCGTGCAGTTCATCAAGGGCGCGCTGCATACGTCCGAGCGCGATTTCCTCGGCGCGATCGCGCATTGCGATTTCGTCACGATGGGCGACGGCTATACCTGGAACACGCAGAACCGCGAGGCCGACATGGCCACTGCGCGCAAAGGCTGGAACGAGGCGCGGCGCATGATCGAAAGCGGCGATTATCAGATGGTCGTGCTCGATGAACTGAACACCGTGCTCAAGTATGAATATCTGCCGCTCGATGAAGTGCTCGACGTGCTCAAGGCGCGGCCCGCGATGCTGCACGTGGTCGTGACCGGCCGGCATGCGCCCGATGCGCTGATCGAACTCGCCGACCTCGTCACCGAGATGCGGCTCGTGAAGCACCCCTATCGCGAGCAGGGCGTGAAGGCGCAACGCGGCGTCGAGTTCTGAACGCAATGCCCGACTGCCCCGCTCTTTTCATCGGCGCAAGCGCGTCGCATCAAGGCAAGACCACGGTGACGGCCGCGCTTGCGCGCCATCACACGCGCCGTGGCCTGAACGTGCGCGTGTTCAAGACCGGCCCGGATTTTCTCGATCCGATGATCCTCGAGCGCGCATGCGGCGCGAGCGTGTATTCGCTGCATCTGTCGATGGTCGGGTTCGACGCGTGCCGCGCCTTGCTTGCACAGGCCGCGCGCGAGGCCGATCTCATTCTCATCGAAGGCGTGATGGGTCTTTTCGACGGCACGCCGAGCAGCGCCGACCTCGCCGCCGCGTTCAACGTGCCCGTGCTCGCGGTGATCGGCGCGCACGGCATGGCGCAGACCTTCGGCGCGATCGCGTTCGGGCTCGCGCGTTATCGCGCGGACGTGCCGTTTCATGGCGTGCTCGCCAATCGCGTCGCGTCGGCGCGCCATGCGCAGATGCTGTCGGAGACCATTCCAGAGGGGCTGCTTTATTGCGGCCATCTGTCGAACGCGGACGATATCGCGCTGCCCGAGCGTCATCTCGGTCTCACGCAGCCTGACGAAATCGCGGGCCTCGACGCGCGCCTCGATCGCGCCGCCGACGCGATCGCGCAAACCGCGCTCGCGGATCTGCCGCCGCCCGTTCATTTCGACGATACGACCCTTCCCGCGCCCCCGCGTCTGCTCGACGGGATGCATATCGCGATTGCGCGCGACGCAGCGTTCTCGTTCGTCTATCCGGCGAACGTCGATCTGCTCGCCGAGATGGGCGCGCGCATCAGCACATTCTCGCCGCTCGCCGACGAATCCGCGCCCCACGATGCGGATGCGCTCTATCTTCCCGGCGGTTACCCCGAGCTGCATGCGGCAAGTCTCGCGGTAAATGCGAACGCGCGCGCGTCGATCGCCGAACACGTTGCAAAAGCGAAGCCGGTCGTCGCGGAATGCGGCGGCATGCTCTATCTGCTCGACACGCTGACGGACATCGAAGGCACACGGCACGCGATGCTCGGCATTCTTCCGGGCGATGCCGCAATGCAACGCAAGCTGTCGCGCCTCGCGATGCAGCGTATCGACACGATGTACGGCGCGATGATGGGCCACACGTTCCATTACTCGACTCTGCACACGCCGATGCAGGCCGTCCTCGAGGCGAAACACGCGACGACGGGCACATCGGGCGAAGCGCTCTATCGACACGGGCCGGTCACGGCCACTTACATGCACGCTTACTGGCCGTCGAATCCGGCCGCCGCTGCCGCGCTCTTTCGCGGCGAATCACTATGACGACGACGCAAGACATTCGCACGCCGCTCGATCTCGCATTCACGATCGAGCGCGCAAAGACGCAGGAACCCATCGGCTCGCCCTGCACCGACGTCTGCAAGCTCGATCCGGAAACGGGCTTATGCCTTGGATGCTTCAGAAGCCGCGAAGAAATCAAGACCTTCAAATCGATGGACGAAGCCTCGAAGCTCGATTTATTCGACGCGTTGCTCGCACGGCGTGCGGCAAGCGCGAAATAGCAAGCCCACGCTTCGATCGAAACGTGGGCCGGACAATCGAGCCTGCAAGAAGCGTCAAGCCGCCGCCATTCTCCTGACAGCCGGCCGGTCCAGTTCACGTGCGGCGAGTGCGCCGAACACGAGACCGAGCGTCGTCCAGATCAGCGCCTGAATGCCGATCGCGGCCAGGCGGAAGTTCCACAAGAGCGACGCGGAGAAATCGGCGGGCACTTCGTCGATGCGCGGCAGTGCAAGCTGCGCCACCACGATCACGACGAGATACGCGGCCGAGGCGATAAGCGTCGCGTTCCAGCCGTCATGTCGCGCCGCCATGCGCCGCCAGAGCCACAGCGCGAACACGGCCGCCGCGATGGAAATGGCCACCATGCCGAAGAAGAGCGCCGTGCGCGGCCCGATGGTGTCGGGATTGCCGACCGCCGGCGGATTCGGCGGGTACTTGAGGAACGGCACGATGGCGACGCTCACGAAGCCGAACAACGCCAGAAGCGCCGACGTGCCGCGCGCGTGCAACGCGCCGAGGCGCCCATAAGCAAACGCGAACACGAGCGAGAAGAGACCGCCCAATGCGGTGCCGAACACCGCAACGCCCGTCAGGAGGCCGAGACCCGCTTGCGTATCGCGGGAGACGAGTTCTTCGTCGCCGTGATCGTGCGAATGCGCGGCGCCTCTCGCGGCATCGGCATGCTCATGGTCGTGCGCCTGCTCGTGATGTTGCTCGAACGCGATGGCGCGCGCCACCGACGGCTCCCCGAACGCACGAGCGAAACCGAAGCCGATCAGGCCCGCGATCAGCCCCGCGATCATGCCGCGTATCAGCAAAGTGCGAATCATGACGCGTCCTCAGTGGCACGGAAAGCCGAGCAGATGCCGGCCATCGTGAACGAACTCGTGGACGTACATGCCCGAGAAGATCGACGTCGCGCCCTGCTCCGCGCCGACGAAATAGATTGCGATCAACAGAAGAAGGCCGATGAAAACGGCCCACGGGAGCACTTCGCGCACCGGAAGGGGCACGGGTGCGTCGAGCGACGGGGAAACCGGAGCGGAAAAGGCCGGCGTGTTGGAAGCATTCATGGTGGTTCTCCAGGGAAAAGCGCGTCCCGATTGACGAAGAGCATGCAGCGGGGTCTGACTCGCGGCGCAACGCTTTCACGCTGACGAACGCATACAGTGGCGCGACCGTGCCGGATTTGCACCGGCTTCCTCGCACTGCAAGCTTGCCATTCTATGATGATCGGCGGCAAAGTAAAACGATTCCGATTCGCCCGGCGACTCCCTTGGAACTCATTCTGTTGTGCCACGCCGCTACGCGCGCGATGAAAACCGGCCACTTTCCCGGAGGCGACGATCATGCCGAGCATGATGCACGCATTCAACTCGCGCCGCTGCGGGTGGGGCCGCGCTCCGTGCGGGAAACACGCGTGATCGCGAGCCCGGCGCGCGTAGCGCGCCAGACCGCGCAATGGATCGCCGATGCTTTCGAAATCGCGCCCGCGTTCGACGATATCGACTATGGCCGCTGGCGCGGGCACTCGATACGCGAGACAGCCGAGCGCGAGCCCGAGCAGGTCGCCGCGTGGCTTGCGGATCCAGAAGCGCGCGGACACGGCGGCGAGAGCGTTGCCATGCTCGCAGCGCGCGTCGCGCAGGGGCTTGCATTCGTCGATCGCCTGAATGCGCGCGAGCGCTGCATCGTGGTCACGCATGCGATCGTCGTCAAAGTGGCGCTCGCGCATATGCTCGGCATGCCGCTCCAGTCCGTGTACGGAATGAATTTCGCGCCGCTTTCATCGACGGTGCTCAAACGCGCCTCGCCCGCCGACGCATGGACCGCCGAATCGCCGCATGAAGCGGCCTGAACTTCGTTGCTGACACATCGCTCAAACGAGCAGCGCATCGCACGCGCGGTCCGCTCTCGAACCGATTCAGGAGACTCAGATGCCGCATTACGTGGATGGATTCGTCGTACCCGTGCCGATCGACAAGATCGACGCCTACCGCACCATGGCCGAGGCCGCCGGCAAGATCTGGCTCGAGCATGGCGCACTGCAGTTCGTGGAGACCATCGCCGACGACGTCAAGCCCGGCAAGCTCACGTCGTTTCCGCAGAGCGTGCAAATGAAGGAAGGCGAGACCGTGGCGTTCTCGTATATCGTCTACGCGTCGCGCGAGCAGCGCGACAGCGTCAACGCGAAGGTGATGGAAGACCCGCGGCTCAAGGCGATGATGGAATCCGGCGAGCCGCCATTCGATCCGCAGCGCATGTTCTTCGGCGGTTTCACGACGCTCGTGGAACTGGGGCGTAGCTGATTCTTATGTTTTTGACCTGACGAGAAGGAAACGCTTCGACATGTATATCGCCATGAACCGCTTCAAGATCGTGCCCGGCGCCGAAGCCGACTTCGAACGCCTCTGGAGCAGCCGCGACACGCATCTCAAGGATGTGCCGGGGTTCGTCGAGTTTCATCTGCTCAAAGGACCGGTCAAGGACGACCACGTCCTCTATTCGAGTCATACGATCTGGGCGAACCAGGCGGCCTTCGAGAATTGGACACGATCCGACGCGTTTCGCGCCGCGCATCGCAACGCCGGCGGCGAGACGCGCCAACTCTATCTCGGCCACCCCGAATTCGAAGGCTTCGAAGTGATTCAGACCGTCAAATAAGCGCTCCGAGCGTGCCCTCGAACGACCGGGCGCTTTTCCGTGAGCACGCGCGTTTTACACTGATGTGAAAAAACGCGCGTTCAGCGAACTCTCGTCAGGCCTTTGCGCCGCGTGCCATGCGCTGCAACGTCGACGAATCGATCGCTGCGGCGCAGATGCGCACCGCTTCTTTCAGCGTGCGCGGCCGGCCCTCGCCGAACTGCGATTCGAGCATGGCCACGGCGCGCAGACGCTCGTCGTTGCCGAGCTTTTCGCCTGTCGCAAGCTCCAGCACGGAGATGAAGTAGCCCGCGGGCGGCGCGGCGCTCGCCTGGGGAGCCGCCGGGCGCTTCCCTTTAGCGCTTTCGCGCCCGTCACCTTGCGCCGGAATCCACGGGTGCCATTTGCTGTCATATCGACTTGTCATGGGTCAGTTCGCTGGCTTGATTGCTGTGGCGCACATTGCGCGCCGTTAGTCTCGGGACGCTGTCGCCCCTCTTTTCAATAGACAAACAATTAGCAAGTCGCGTTCCAAGCAGCATTTCCCTCGTGCGGTCTATCGCACCTGCGAGCTTTCCTCCGACAAAACCGCCCGCGCCACGCGACAGGTCGCGAGATCCCACGCCGCACAGCCGACCGATTTGAACACGACGGGCCGCTCGGCCTTTTTCGGAGCGGCGAGCGCTTCGGCGAGCGCATGCACCGCGTTCCAGTCGACGCCCGCGAGAATGAAGTCGCCCGCTTCGTGACGCGCGCCCGCGAGGTCATCGACATAAAGCTCGCTCGCGTGGACGGTCGCGGCGGCGATCTCTGCGGCATCGGCGGTAAAGGCGCCCACGCCGATCACGAGCCGCCCCGCACGCGCGGGCATCGTGTAGACGGGCGTCTTGCTCGTGGTGGCGGCGATGACGACATCGACCGAATCGGGAATCGTGGTGTCTTCGAGCACGGCGAGATTGCCCGAAGCCGACGCATGCGCGGCGCAAAAATCGCGTGCGCGTTCAGGAC
>Ga0105251_10002850_pt1 | contig 13057 bp, 11 predicted proteins | sample KBSS64metaG_FD_80424 | JGI IMG/M metagenome (GOLD analysis project Ga0105251, IMG submission 80424) | Switchgrass rhizosphere microbial communities from Kellogg Biological Station, Michigan, USA - KBS S6-4 metaG | ecosystem: Host-associated > Plants > Roots > Rhizosphere > Soil | place...
GTCGATCCGATCTCCCTCGGCGTGCTGGCCGCACCGATTGATTTCGGCGCCGACATCGTGGTGGGTACCACTCAGCCGCTCGGCGTGCATATGAACTGTGGTGGCGGGGTCAGCGGCTTCATTGCAACCCGCGACGAAGAACTGTACGCCCACCAATACCCGACGCTGTTCATCAGCATCGCCGAAACCACCAAGCCCGGCGAATATGGTTTTGGCCTGAGCTTGTTCGAACAATCGTCCTACGGCTTGCGTGACAAGGGGAATGACTGGACCGGTCATTCGGTCTACATGTGGGCCATCGCCAATGCCGTCTACATGGCGATGATGGGACCAAAGGGCTTCGAGGATGTAGGCAATCTCATCCTGCAACGTGCTCACTACGCGGCGAAGTTGCTGAGTGAAGTTCCCGGTCTGGCAGTGACATTCCCTTCCGGTTTCTTCAAGGAGTTCGTGGTGAATTTCGACGCTACCGGGCTGAGCGTGAAGGACATCAACAAGCAGTTGCTCGCGCTCGGAATCTTCGGCGGCAAAGATCTGACTCACGACTTTCCGGCGCTTGGGGCCAGCGCCCTGTACTGCGTCACCGAGATTCACACACAAGCCGATATTCAGCGCCTGACTGCTGCACTTAAAGAGGTAATCGCACAATGAGCACTCCACTCAAGGAATACCATGCTCCCGTCTGGAGCGAACCCGTCATTCTGGAGATGGGCTATCCCGGCCGTCGCGGTGTGATCTTTTCCGACGTTGAGGCTGACGTGCAAGCGGCTGTCGGCAGCGCCGTCGATTTGATTCCCGCGAACATGAGGCGCTCCAGCAAACCGGCGTTGCCGGAACTGTCCGAGCCCGAGGTGTTGTACCACTACTTGCGCCTGTCGCAGCAGACCCTGGGCATGATGAACATCAGCCTGTTCGGCACCTGCACCATGAAGTACAACGCGCAGATCAACGAGGCGATGGCATGGCGCCCTGAAATTACTCACGTGCATCCACATCAGGACGAGGACACCCTGCAAGGCGCGCTCGAAGTCGTGCATGGCATGGACACGATTCTGCGCGAGTTGTCCGGGATGGACCAGTTCATCTTCCAGGCAGGCGGCGGTGCTGACGCGGCGTACACCAGTTGCGCGGTGACCCGTGCCTACCATGCTTCCCGCGGCGAACTGGAGCAGCGTGACGAGATCATCACCACCATCCAGACGCACCCCAGCAGCGCCGCGACGGCAGCTGCCGCCGGGTTCAAGGTCATCACCCTGATGATCGAAGAGAACGGTTACCCGTCGCTCGAATCCCTGAAGGCCGCCGTGTCCAACCGCACGGCAGCGCTGATGGTGAACAACCCCGACGACATGGGCGTGTACAACCCGGAAATTCGTGAGTGGGTGCGCGTGGTGCATGAAGCGGGCGGTCTGTGCTTCTACGACCATGCAAACTTCAACGGAGCGATGACTAAGATTCGTGCGCGAGAGCTCGGTTTCGACGCGTGCATGTTCATGCTCCACAAGACGTTCGGCGCACCGAAAAGTGGAGTGGGAGGCCCGGCAGTGGGCGCCTATGGTTGTTCGGCAGAACTTGCACCGTTCCTGCCGGCACCGGTGGTGGCCTTTGACGGTGAACGATACAGCCTGGATTACGACCGTCCGCAGAGTGCCGGCAAGATCCGCGAGTTCTGGGGCAACGTTCCGGTCATCCTCAAGGCCTACGCTTGGTCCCGCGCCATGGGCGCAAAAGGGATGGCTGAAGCGTCGGACATTTCGGTACTGGCCAACAACTACATGGAAAAAGGCTTGCTGGCGATTCGTGGCGTGACTCGTTCACACCCTGAGGCTAAAAGCCACCGGATGGAGATGACGCGCTACAGCCTTGAGCAACTCAAGGAGGAAACCGGAGTCGACGTCCATGACGTGCAAAACCGCATGAGCGATTTCGGTATTGATCCGATGTGGAGCAGTCACCACCCGTGGCTGGTACCGGAGCCGTTCACCCCCGAGGCAGGCGAGATGTACGGTAAAGAGGCGCTGGACACCTGGATTGCGGTGCTTGCGCACATATCCGACGAGGCTTACTCGAATCCGGCGATCGTCAAGACCTCGCCGCACAACCAGGCGATTCACCGGTTGAAGAGCGCTCCGCTGGAAGACCCGGCTCATTGGGCCATGACCTGGCGTGCGCACCTGCGCAAAACCAAGCAACAGACTGCTTGAACCTGGCGTTTGCACGCAGCGGCCCCGTTGATCAGGCGGGGCCGTTTTGAAACCTGATCAGAGCTAACAATCAGCCATCGGAGGTTTCCAGCACAGTAAAACAGGCTGGTGATTTCCCCCACAGGATAACCTCATGTCGATTTTCGAAACGGGCCTGGCGCCCTCGGCAGTCAACCATATCGCCCTTTCTCCGCTGAGCTTCATCGAGCGCACAGCCTCTGTCTACGGTGAGTATCCCGCCGTGATCCACGGCGCCATCCGCCGCAACTGGCAAGAGACCTATGAACGTTGCCGGCGCCTGGCTAGCGCACTAAGCCAGAGGGGTATCGGCAAGGGCGATACCGTGGCAGTGATGCTCCCCAACATCCCGGCCATGCTCGAAGCCCACTTTGGCGTGCCGATGATCGGCGCTGTACTCAATACCCTGAACGTGCGGCTGGATGCGCAAGCTATTGCCTTCATGCTTGAGCACGGCGAAGCCAAGGTGTTGATCACCGATCGGGAGTTCCACGCTGTTATTCGTGAAGCCTTGAGCTTGCTCTCTCATCCGCCACTGGTTGTCGATGTGGACGACCCGGAGTACGGCGAAGGCAGCGCGGTTAGCACGCTGGACTATGAAGCCTTCCTCGCTGAAGGTGATCCACAGTTCGCCTGGCAATGGCCTGAGGATGAATGGCAAGCCATCTCGCTCAACTACACATCCGGCACCACGGGGAATCCCAAGGGGGTCATTTACCACCACCGCGGGGCCTATCTCAATTCACTGGGAAATCAGATGACTTGGGCCATGGGGCACCACCCGGTGTATCTGTGGACCTTGCCGATGTTTCATTGCAACGGCTGGTGCTATCCATGGACGGTGACTGCGTTGGCTGGGACTCATGTATTCCTGCGTCGGGTCGATCCGCAGAAAATCCTCACTTTGATTCATCAACATCGCGTCAGCCATTTGTGTGGTGCGCCGATTGTCCTCAATGCGTTGGTCAATCTGCCAGACTCGTCCAAGGCTGCCTTCGATCATCCGGTCGACGCCATGCTGGCGGGCGCCGCACCGCCGGCCAAAGTCATCGGTGCGGTCGAGGAGATGGGCATCAAGGTCACACACGTTTATGGGCTGACTGAGGTTTACGGCCCGGTGACCGTTTGCGCCTGGCATGACCAGTGGGACGAGCAACCGCTGAATGAGCGTGCAAGAATCAAGTCGCGCCAAGGCGTGCGCTATCCGACCCTGGAAGGGCTGATGGTTGCCGATCCGAAAACCCTTGAACCGGTCCCCTTGGACGGCACAAGTGTCGGCGAAATCTTCATGCGCGGGAACACGATCATGAAGGGCTATTTGAAGAACACCGAAGCGACAAGTGAAGCGTTCGAAGGCGGCTGGTTCCATACCGGCGACCTGGCGGTGCGTCACCCTGACGGTTATGTCGAAATCAAGGATCGCCTTAAGGACATTATTATCTCGGGCGGCGAGAACATTTCCACCATCGAGGTCGAAGACGTTCTCTATCGTCACCCGGCAGTACTGGAGGCCTCAGTGGTCGCCCGTCCAGACGAAAAGTGGGGCGAAACTCCTTGCGCCTTCATCAAGCTCAAAGTCGATTATCAGAACACCCGGGAAGCCGATATCATCCTGTTCTGTCGTGAACATTTGGCGGGCTTCAAATTGCCGAAAACCGTGGTGTTCATCGAGTTGCCGAAAACATCGACAGGCAAGATCCAGAAGTACTTGTTGCGCGATTGGGCCAAGGCACTCTGAAAAAGTACCCAGCTTTAGAGGGTGTTTGATGGAGTAGCTGGCAAAAGCCATCAGCCGTTCTCCAGTTTAAATGGAGAGGGCTGATGGTTGGCTGAAGACTTCAGCGTTTGCAGATCGTGTTCGCAGGTTTTATTGGCGTGGGAGACGCCAAGCTCGTCGACCTCTTCCTGCATCGACGTATCGCAGGGTTGGGTGGATGACGAACCTTGGCCGTTGGCGGCAATCCACCCGATTGGCATCTGCTGTTGTCCGCGATCAGGAGTACCAGCAGCTAACGGCTTTGGAGCGGCTCATCTTCCTTGATGGGCTCGGCGTCAATTGGACGTGATCGTGTGCGCGGCAAACATGTCAGCGATCGTGTCGGCCTATGCAGTCATTTCCGAGGGGCATTGAATTGCCCAGCGTTCGCGCAAATGGCTGATGCCGATCAGCTAGACTCAGCTCCGCGGGGGAATTTTACGTAAATTTTACGGCTAGCCCTGTTGACTCAATTGATACTGTGCGGCGCTCATCAGCCAGGCGTTTTTTATGTCCATTGCAGTGCTGCGTCTTATCGGATTTATCCTGGGTATTTTTTTGATCACGCTGGCCGTAAGCATGGTGATTCCCATGTTTACACTGGTGGTTTATGACCGCAGTGATGATCTGTCGGCGTTTCTCTGGTCGAGCCTGATCACGTTCGTCTGTGGGCTGGCGCTGATTATTCGCGGGCGTCCAGAGGTTGCCCAACTTCGTCCACGAGACATGTACCTGTTGACCACGGCCAGTTGGGTTGTCGTCTGCGCCTTTGCGGCTTTGCCGATGGTGCTCATCCATCACATCAGCTATACCGATGCATTTTTTGAAACGATGTCCGGCATCACCACCACCGGCTCGACGATTTTGACGGGGCTGGATACCGCGTCACCAGGATTACTGATTTGGCGCTCGATGCTGCACTGGCTCGGCGGAATTGGTTTTATCGGCATGGCCGTGGCGATCTTGCCTTTGTTGCGAGTCGGCGGCATGCGTTTGTTCCAGACAGAATCTTCAGACTGGTCAGAGAAAGTCACACCACGCTCTCACGTCGCGGCGAAATATATCCTGGTGCTCTACCTCGGGCTGACCGGGGTGTCCGCTCTGGCGCTATGGGTCGCGGGAATGACACCTTTCGAAGCGATCAATCATGCGATGTCATTTATTTCAACGGGTGGCTTCTCAACCTCGGATGCCTCCCTGGCGCACTGGCCTCAACCGGCCATTCATTGGGTATCCGTGGTCGTCATGATCGTAGGCAGCCTGCCTTTCACCTTGTATGTCGCCACGCTACGGGGCAACAAAAGTGCATTATTTAAAGACCATCAGGTGCGAGGGTTCATTGGATTTCTGGTGATTACCTGGCTGCTATTTGGTACGTGGTTGTGCATTAACAGCGACTACAGCTGGTGGGAAGCGTTTCGTATCGTGGCCGTCAATGTAACCTCGGTGGTCACGACCACGGGTTTAGCCCTCGGGGATTACACCTTGTGGGGCAGCTTTTCTGTTCTGCTGTTTTTCTATTTGACCTTCGTCGGCGGATGCTCCGGGTCTACGGCGGGAGGGCTTAAAATATTCCGCTTTCAGGTTGCCTCCTCCTTGCTGATGGGCAGCCTGAAACAACTGATTCATCCTCGTGCGGTGATTCGAAAAAAATACAACGGCCATCCCATTGACGAAGACATCGCACGTTCGCTGTTGACCTTTTCATTCTTTTTCACCATCACCATCGGTGGCATTGCCCTGGGATTGGCGCTGATCGGTCTTGATTGGACGACAGCCTTAAGTGGTGCTGCCACCGCAGTGTGCAACGTGGGTCCCGGCCTGGGGACGATCATCGGTCCAGCAGGCAACTTCTCGACCTTGCCGGATGCGGCAAAATGGCTGCTGACGGTCGGCATGCTCTTGGGAAGGCTGGAAATTCTGACGGTGCTGGTGCTGCTCACACCAGTCTTTTGGAGGTACTGATCAAGTCGATAACGACGGCCTGGCAGCCCGGGTTCAGAATCAAATCAGAGCCAACAACTTGGCGTTACTGGCTCATCAAGTACTTGGCAACGGCATCATGGGCCGGCTAGGAAGTCGCATCGTTAGCCACGTTGGCGGCGGGATGGCTGGCGAACCGCGCTATCACGACCTCGGCCTTCGGCTCAACATACAGTGCCTGGCCATAGACTCCTGGGGCCATGAAGGCACGATGCTCATTATGGGTTTGCCACCACCTGTCGTGGTAGCTCCAGCCAGCCAAAGACCTGTCGTTCGCTCAGATTGCGGAAGGTACCGGCCCAACCTATGGCCTGATAAACATTCCACGATATCTGAAATTCAGGAGAACATAACAGATCATGGTGGCTGTCAGGCCGACCAATATGTACTGGACGCGGGGCAGGAATATAACCAACCCACCCAAAGACAATACGATCAAGGTGTTTTGTATTATGTATTTCCTTATTTTGGGCACGGCTACGAAATAGCCATATTGCTTGCCCAGGAAAAACAAGGCCATGCCGATGATTGACATAATCTGGAAATCGCGTATCGCAATGTCATTCAGGATCGCATGCCTGATCAAATTGGCGAGGAGTGCTAGCCCCATAAACAGAAAAAGGTGCGAGTAGATCAGGGAGTGCCCACTCATACTGCTTTCTTTGTTGCTCAGCAGGTAAAAGCTTTCAAAATAGATCCACCAGATACTGCAAACCATGATAAATCCGGTGATTGCCGTCATTACGGTATAACGATCCCATTCAATGTTGGATAACCCTGCAGAAAGGCTAATGACTGACTCGCCCAATAAGATGAGGGTGAGCAAGCCCAGTCGTTCAACCAAGTGTTCTGTATGTGCTGGCAATGGCTTTAGGTTGCTCCCGACAATTACAGGCAAGAGAATGTCAAGAAAAATTCCAAGGTAAGCAACAAGGTAACGCATGGGTGGGTCAAAAAGAATGGATGAAAGACTAATAACTGCGCTGACTAACAGGGCGAAGCCAAGCCTGGCGGAGAATTTGCCACGGTCATCGTGTTTTCTTCTGGACGATATGTACAAAATGCTGATGATGACACGGATACCAAAATAACAGGCCATAACAAGCGGATAGTTTACTTCTGGTATTTTCTCAATCAGTGCAGAGAGCACAATGAGCAGCAACATCATAAACAATGTTGCCAGGCGGTGAGGGTTACTGTCTGTATCAAACCTATTGGCGTAAATCGTGTGACTAGACCAGATCCACCATAATGGAACAAAAAGCAGTAAAAACGTCCATACTTGCTCAGGCTCAAAGTGCCCGTGATGAACATGACCGAGAATGTGCGTAACCTTGCCAATTGCCACAACAAAAATCAGGTCAAAAAACAACTCTAACCATGTGGCGTGTCGATTTTTGTCATAGTACTTCAAGGACTTCATTCGCTGCTGGCTCCGTGTGCACCTCTTTAATGTAGAAGGAAACTAACGGATAAGCGAACGGGTGGCCGGGAATAGCTAGCGATTGTTACGATAGCGTTCGGTCAACGACTGCACGAGGGTGACGTAGGATTGCGTCTCGGCGTAGGGAGGCACCCCGTTGTGCTCGACCACGGACGCTTCGCCAGCGTTGTAACCGGCCAACGCCAGCATCTGGTTGCCGTTGAAACGCTTGAGCAGCCAGGCCAGGTAGCGCACGCCGCCACGAATGTTCTGCCGGGCGTCGAATGGATCGTCCACGGCGAAGCGCTCGGCGGTGGCGGGCATCAATTGCATCAGCCCCTGGGCGCCCGCTTCGGAAATGGCGTTGGGGCGAAACGCCGATTCGGCATGTATCACCGCGCGGACCAGCGCTCTGTCGACCCCATATTGACCCGAAGCGGCTTCGATTTCCCGCCGATAGGAACGGGTGTCCAGGCGCAGTGAGGCGACCTTGAAATCCTTCGGCGCCCTGCACAGATAGCAACCCTTGATGTAATAGACTTCAAGGACATCGACCCGCGCGGAAATGCCTACCGGGCGCCGGCTCACATATTGACGAACACCCTTGTGGAGGAAAGTGAACACCCGAATCCGCATCGCGCCGGAGTCGTTGTCTTGCACAAGCCGTGGCAGGGCCATGGGCTTGGCGCCGGCAGCGCCAGCCATGCCATTCACGCGAGTGCAGCGGGCGCTGGCGATGGCTTGACTGGTGTAGCTGATGGCTCCGTCCCCGGCTTGGCACTTGAACATGGCGCTGGCGCACAGTGGCGTGACCAGCAAGGCCAGCTCAATGCCGCCAATAAGGCTCTTGCGAGCCCATCGCCATGCCCTGGAATACATCACATCGCTCCGCGCCGCAGGCGCCGATCAGGGGCGCCTGACCCGAATGTTGCCTTTGGAGGGCCTGGGGTGACCCGCCTGCCGTCCTGACAGTTATACCCCTTGTAGCCGGCGTTGGGACTTGCGTTGACGTACGGGCTGGAACCAGCCCCTCAGCAACCCCACCAACGTAATCCCAAACACACCATCAACTTTATGTTGCTACTAAAAAGTTATTAGCTAATAACAAGAGGCTTATAGCTTTTATCTGGATTTAATAGCGGGACAGGTATATCGGGCTTAATCTATCTTTAGAATAATTTGTGATTAGTCATCGCAGCTTTTATGACTTTATGATCTGTCCCACAACAACTCGTGAGACAGGAGGTAGCTCGATGACTATTCAAATCAAACCGGTCGCCGGTCGAATTGGGGCACAACTGGAAGGCGTGAAGTTGGGGGGAGGCATCAGCGCCGAGGCATTCGAATTCATTAATCAGGCACTGTTGAAATATAAAGTGCTGTTCTTTCGCGACCAACATCTGGATGACGCCGAGCACGAGGCTTTTTCCCGCCGCTTCGGCGATCAGGTCCCGCACCCGACCGTGCGTTCCGCTGAGCAAGGCGCTGCGATCCTGCATTTGGACGCCAAGGAAACCCGCGCCAATTCCTGGCACACCGATGTGACCTTCGTGGCCAACTACCCGAAGATTTCCATCTTGCGTGGTGTCGTAATTCCGCCCTTTGGCGGTGATACGGTATGGGCCAATACTGCAGCAGCCTATGCTGATTTACCCGACCCGTTAAAACAATTGGCCGATAATCTTCGCGCATTGCACACCAACGTGTATGACTACGCGGCGCCGCGTAATACCGACGAGTCGGGACTCAAGCGTTATCGTGAACAGTTCACTGCTGAAGTCTACGAAACCGAACATCCATTAGTGCGAGTCCATCCGGAGTCGGGTGAAAGAAGTTTGTTGTTGGGGCACTTTGTTAAACAAATTCAAGGTGTCAGTAGCAACGACTCCAAACAACTGATTCGCCTGTTCCACGACCGTATCACCCATGTCGACAACACCGTTCGCTGGCGCTGGCAGGAGGGCGATGTGGTGATCTGGGACAACCGCGCCACCCAGCACATCGCGATCAACGATTACGGCGACGCCCCGCGCATCGTGCGCCGCACGACCATCGACGGTGATGTGCCGGTCGGGGTGGATGGTCGCTTGAGCCAGGCGCTCAAGCCGAGCCCCGAGGCGCGTTCGCCGAAAACCGAAGCCGACAAAAAACACCTCGCCGCCTGACGAGTGACTCTCATTGGTACAAGGAAGGCTGACATGAAGCTCAATGGCATTCGCCTGTTCAAAAAAGGCAGCATCGCTGCAGCGATGGTTGCGGTTCTTGCTGTATCCGGGGCCGAGGCCGATGTCTTGCGCATCGGTGTCGCCACGGCCGGTGGCGGTGACCCGGTGACCTTCAGCGGCTCGCCTCTGGGCATCGTGCGCAATCAGCAATTGCTGGAAAAAGCCTTCGCCGGAACCGGGACCGAAGTGCAGTGGTTCTTCTTCAAGGGGGCAGGGCCGGCGGTCAACGAAGCCTTCTCCAACCAGCAACTAGACTTCGCCTACCAGGGCGATCTGCCTGCAGTCGTCGGGCGCTCCAACGGACTGGACACCAAGTTGCTGGCGGCGTTAGGTGTGCGCGCCAACCTCTACCTGGCGGTGCCCAAGGGCTCCCCCCTCAAGACCATCGAGGACCTCAAAGGCAAGAAGGTCGCGATCTTCCGCGGTACCAACGGTCATCTGGTGATGATCAATCTGCTGGCGGAGCACGGGCTGACCGAGCGCGATATCAAGGCCATCAACCTCGATACCGGCAGCTCTCAGGCCGCATTGATTTCCAATGGCGTGGATGCCGCATTCGGTGGGCGTGAGTTGTTCAAGCTGCGTGACAAGGGCCTGATCGACATCGTTTACGACAACCCTCAGCAGGACGTGCGCTACACCCGGCAGACGGCGCTGGTGGTTCGCGGTGAATATGAAAAAGAGCATCCGGACAAGGTGCAAAAGGTCGTCGACACGCTGGTGGACGCGGCGAAGTGGACATCGGACGAGAGCCATCGCGACGACGTCTTCGCTGAATGGGCCAAGAGCAATGATCCCGCCGATTCACTGCGTGCCGACTTCACCGGGGTTCCTCTCAGGGACCGGGCCTCGCCTCTGGTCGACAATTTTCTGATCAGCCGCTATCAGGCCGTGGCGGATCAGGCCAAGGAAGAAAAACTCATCCGTCGCCCGGTCAGTATCGATGGCTGGTTCGAAAGCAGTTATCTGCAGAAAGCCCTCAAGGCCAAGGGACTGGAAAACTACTGGACGCCCTACGGCCCGGATGGCAAGCAACCGGCGGGTAACGCGGTAGCGGCCACCACGACCAGCAAGCAAGGGAGCTAGGGAAATGGCCAGGGCACAGACCGCAAGACTCGAGAAGTATGGGGCGCCGGCATTGCCGAGCGACAACGTCAAACGTCTTCCACCGTCGCCCGCTCGCCCGGTCCGCAAGGTCGAGGTACCGCGCACCTCAGCCTGGTCCGTGAACCTGGGTGACAAGGCCTTGCCCTGGCTGTTGCCGTTGCTGTTGCTGGGTTTGTGGTACCTGGGGGTGGAACGCGGCTGGCTTTCGGAGCAGGTGCTGCCACCGCCAGCCTACGTTTACCAGGCGCTGTCGGACCTGTTTGTCAGCGGGGATCTGTGGCTCAACGCATTGGCCAGCCTGCAGCGGGTTGTCGTCGGGTTCAGCCTCGGCGCCTTGCTCGGTGTAGCGCTGGGCCTGGCCATGGGACTGTCCCGGACGCTGGAGGATTACCTGCTGCCGACTTTCAACGCACTGGTGCAAATTCCGGTATTGGGCTGGCTGCCGTTCGCCTTGTTGCTGTTCGGCATCGGCGAGACGCTCAAGTATGTGCTGATTGCCAAGGCCGCCCTGGTGCCAATCACCCTGTGTACCTTGCAGGCGTTCCGCCAGGCGCCCAAGGGCTTGTTGGAAGTCGGCCGGACCTACGGCTTCAACCGTCGGCAAAGCGTCACCTCCATTGTTCTGCCGGCGGCAATCCCGACACTGTTTACCGGGTTCCGCCTGGGCTTCACCAAAGCCTGGCTATCGCTGGTGGTGGTCGAATTGGTGGCCTCGAGTGAAGGGCTGGGCTACCTGATCGTCTATGGGCGCCAGCTGTTTCAACTGGACCTGGTGATGGCGGCCGTCGTGATAGTGGGGGCGCTCGGCCTGCTGATCGATCGCAGTTTCGACTACGCGCAGAAACGCCTCGATCACGGTCGGCCAACGGTTGGAGGGCGCCAGTCATGAGTGCGACGTTGTCGACAGGTAGCGGTAGCCACCGGTATCGCGGTTGGGTCTTGCCAATCTCGGTGATTGCCCTGTGGTGGTTGGTTTCGAACCAGGGCTGGAGTGAATCGGGGCTGTTCGTTTCGCCGGAAAAAGTCGCGGCGACAGCCTGGGGTCAAATCACCTCGGACAAATTCTGGCGGGCGATTTCGGCGAGCCTTGCGCGCAACCTCAGTGGCTTTTTCATCGGCACCGCGCTGGGCCTGGTACTGGGTTGCCTGCTGGGTCTTTCGCGGCATGTCGAACGCTTGGTGGGGCCAAGCTTCAACACCTTCAAGCAAATCTCCCTGTTCGCCTGGATCCCGCTGATCTCGGTGTGGTTCGGCCTGGGCGATGTGGCCAAGGTGGTGTTCCTGTCACTGGCCGCACTGGTGCCGGTGGTGGTCAACACCTGCGACGGGCTGCGCAACGTCCCGCCCAACTTGTTGGAAGTGGCGCGGGTGTACGGCTTCACCCGTTGGCAAACCATTATCGGGGTGATGCTGCCTGCTGCCTTGCCGTCGATTTTCACCGGGCTCTACCTGGCGCTGGTCTACAGCTGGCTGGCAACCATCGGCGCCGAATACCTGCTGGTATCGGGGGAGGGGATCGGCAACACGCTGATCGATGGCAGCGAGCATTTCATGATGGACCTGGTGCTGTTTGGAATGGTGGTTATCGGCCTGGTGGGATGGGGCCTCAACGCCCTGGCCCGGACACTTGAGCGGCGGATGCAGCGCCTGTATGGCATCACGACTAACTGATTGCCACATTGAAAAGGATCGCAACATGAGCAACGGCCTGACCCTGGAACACATCAGCAAGCGGTTCATCTCCAAACCTGGCAGTTCGACGCAATTGCAGGTACTCGACAACATCCACCTCGACATCGCCCCTGGCGAGTTCATCAGCATCGTCGGCGCCAGCGGTTGCGGCAAATCCACGCTGCTGCGGCTGATCCTCGGCCTGGACGAGGAATTCGACGGGCGCATCCTGCTCGATGGCACACCCATCAAGGGCACGGGCCTGGAACGCGGCATCGTGTTTCAGGACCACCGATTGTTTCCTTGGCTCAACGTCGAGCAGAACGTCGCCGTGGGCCTCAAGAATTCACCGCTGAGTGCCGGGCAGAAGCGCGACACCGTGCGCGAGCACATCGAACTGGTCGGCCTGCAAGACTTCATCGAGTCCTACCCGCATCAGATTTCCGGCGGCATGGCCCAGCGCGTGGCCATCGCCCGCGGCTTGGTCAATCGTCCGAGCGTGCTGCTGCTGGATGAACCACTGGGTGCCCTCGACGCCTTGACCCGCGCGCGGTTGCAGGGCGAGCTGCAGAATATCTGGGCCAAGGAAAAAATCACCATGATCCTGGTCACCCACGATGTGGACGAGGCGGTATTCCTCGGCGACCGGGTGGTCGTGATGCAGCCCAAC
>Ga0105251_10002851_pt1 | contig 13057 bp, 16 predicted proteins | sample KBSS64metaG_FD_80424 | JGI IMG/M metagenome (GOLD analysis project Ga0105251, IMG submission 80424) | Switchgrass rhizosphere microbial communities from Kellogg Biological Station, Michigan, USA - KBS S6-4 metaG | ecosystem: Host-associated > Plants > Roots > Rhizosphere > Soil | place...
CTGTCCCACAACCAGGACCTGGTGCAGGCGCTTGCCAACGTCGAATCAGCGCGGGCGCTGTACCGCGTCGGTCGGGCAGACCTGTTTCCCGGGATCGATGCCGAAGCCAGCCTCACGGAGCGAGGGTCCGCCGACGGAGGGCAAACGACCAGGAGCTATCTGGCGCAGGCGAGGCTGCCGATATGGGAAATCGACTTGTTCGGACGGCTCCGCAGTCTGAGCAACTCCAACTTCAGACTCTATCTCGGTCAGCAGGCAGCCGCGCGGGGCACCCGTCTGTCGCTGGTCGCGGAAGTGGCCGCGGCCTACTTGCAGCTCGCGGCCGACCGGAGCGTGCTCGTGATCACCCGGGACACGTTGCGCGCGGCAGAGTCCAGCGTCGCCGTTACTAAGGTCCGGCTCGATGGCGGCATTGCGCCGCGCACCGACTTGCGTCAGGCGGAGACGGTGCTCGCAACGGCGCAGGCGAATGAGGCCCGAGCGGTCACCGCCATCGCCCAGGACCGTAACGCGCTTGAACTGCTGGTGGGAGGTTCGGTGGCGGACGCCCTCTTGCCGCCCTCGATCGAAGCGGTCGAGGGGCAAGTGGGGGAACTGCCCGCAGGCCTCGACAGCACCATATTGTTGCGTCGCCCGGACGTGGCGCAGGCGGAATATCAGCTGTGGGCCGCGAATGCGCGCATAGGTGCGGCGCGAGCAGCCTTTCTGCCGCGCATCAGCCTGACCGGCGTCTTAGGATTCGCCAGCACGGCGCTGTCGGGCTTGTTCGATGGAGGGGCAAAGTCGTGGACGGCGACGCCGCAGGTGACGCTGCCGATCTTCGATGGCGGCGCGAACTCCGGCAATCTGGCTTACGCCAAGGCGCAGCAAGCGGTCTATCTGGCCGGTTACGAGAGGGCGATACAGGCCGCGTTTCGCGATGTGGCCGATGCGCTTGCCCGGCGTGGAACAATCGAGCCGGAGCTTGCCGCAGATCGGCGGAACCTGGGTGCGGCCGAGGATAGCCACACGCTGGCGGAAGCGCGATACCAGCAAGGCATTGATCCCTACCTTTCGGTATTGGACGCGCAGCGCACGCTCTATGCCGCGCAGTTGCGCCTGGTGTCGTCGCGATTGAGCCGAGTGCAAAATCTCGTGGATTTGTACCGTTCGCTCGGCGGTGATCAAACGCTCGACGTCGCCACCGACACGTCCGGGATGGCGCACTGATGCGGCGGGGCGACCGCAAAAGTTTTCAACCACTAGCGCAGGGGATCTCGCGTGCCTGATACCTTCGATCTCGTCATTCTCGGTTCCGGTCCGGGCGGCTATGTGGCTGCGATCCGCGCAGCGCAACTCGGCCTGAAGACCGCGATCGTCGAACGCGACCAGCTTGGCGGCATCTGCCTGAACTGGGGCTGCATACCGACCAAGGCATTGCTGCGCACGTCGGAAGTCCATCACTACATGACGCATGCCGATGCCTATGGCCTGAAGGCAGAGAATGTCGGCTTCGATCTGAGCAAGATCGTCGAGCGCAGCCGCAAGGTGGCCGGGCAACTCAATTCAGGCGTGAAGGGCCTGATGAAAAAGAATAAGGTGACGATATATGAGGGCGTCGGTGCGCTGACCGCGGTGGGCAGGTTGACCGTGACGAACGACGGCAAGAAGACCGAGCTTGAAGCGAAGAACATCATCATTGCCACGGGAGCACGCGCGCGCGAGTTGCCTTTCATCAAGGCCGATGGACAGCGGGTGTGGACATATCGCCATGCAATGGTGCCCAAGGAGATGCCAACCAAGCTGCTGGTGATCGGATCGGGCGCGATCGGCGTTGAGTTTGCCAGCTTCTACAACGACTTGGGCGCAGAAGTCACCATCGTCGAGATGCTGCCGCGGATCCTGCCGGTCGAGGACGAGGAGGTGAGCGCCTTCATGGAGAAAGCGCTCACCAAGCAAGGCATCAAGATCCTGACTGGGGCGGCCGTGGAGAAGATCGAGCCTGGCGCCGGATCGGTGAAAGCGAGCATCAGGGACAGGGATGGCAAGCTATCGGATGCCGACTACAGCCATGTCATCGTCGCGATCGGAATCGCCCCCAATACCGAGAATATCGGGCTCGAGACGGTCGGTGTCGAGACGGAGCGGGGGCACATCAAGACCGACGGTTATGGCGCGACCAACATCCCGTGTATCTGGGCGATTGGAGACGTGGCAGGCGCGCCATGGCTCGCGCATAAGGCGAGCCATGAGGGCGTGATCGCGGTCGAGAAGATCGCCAGCGGTTCCGCCCACCCCATGAACAAGGGGAACATCCCCGGCTGCACCTACGCGCGCCCCCAAGTCGCATCGGTTGGGCTGACGGAAGCGAAGGCGAAGGAAGCGGGATACCAACTGAAGGTTGGCAAATTCCCGTTCATCGGAAACGGAAAGGCGATCGCGCTCGGCGAGGCGGACGGATTCGTGAAGACGGTGTTCGATGCGAGGACCGGAGAACTGCTCGGCGCCCACCTTGTCGGTGCGGAAGTAACCGAATTAATCCAGGGATTTGTTCTCGCCCGCCAGCTCGAGGCCACCGAGGCCGAGCTTATGGAGACGGTGTTCGCTCATCCAACGCTGAGCGAGATGTTGCATGAAAGCGTGCTCGGCGCCTACGGGCGCGCGCTTCACATCTGACCCGACCGGAGGGAGCGATCGGCGCTCCCCCCTTTGAACCGTCGGGCTGGATCAACGTGAGCGTTCGTCGGAAGTCACGCTGCAAGTTGATTTGAAAGGCTGAAGTGATCGACTAAATCTTCGAGCGCTAGGTGGGACTCACCCGCTTCGTCGACAGTGGCGGCATCGAGCCGAACTCCGGCATTGTCGAGCGCGGCCTCAAGGCCCAGGCCGTTACCCGGGAAAGCGCGTGATTCCCTGGCAGGTCCGAGAGCGCAAGCAACCGGGAGAAGGGGGCGGGGCATGGCGACGTTCATGGAGACCCGTCGCAACGCCCAATCCTTACCGTGGCGCCCGACGGACGCTCACCGATCAGCTAGCGGACTTCGCCTTCGCAGGAACGGGGTCGGGATAGTAGAACTGTTTGTGGCACATCTCGCATGCCTCATCGAGCTCTCCACCCAATTCTGAGATCTTGTCTGCGTTCCGCGCCTTGATCGCGGCTAGCATGTTGCCGGCCGCCTGACCGAAGGCGTCGGCTCTGGCGTTGAACGCTGGCCGCTCGGCAGCGATCAAGGCGTGAATCTCCGCGACCTTCAAAGTCCCTGGCGTAATCACACTCCCGGACGCCGCGACGGCGCGGTCTCCGGCCTTCAGCATTTCCGCTGCAGACAACAGCACCTGCGCTTGTCGTTAAGCTCCGCCCATTCCTCGCTGGTGGATGGACGGTGTTCGTGCATCCCCGTCTCGTTGGAGATGACTTTGACGGAATCCCAAATTGCATCGGCCGCCGGATCGACGTGCAACGTCATCAACTGATTGATGGAAGCATCAGCTTCGATTCCGCTCGACGAGACGGACGCGGCTGGAGCATCCGACCCAGCGGGTTTTTGATTGCAAGCCGTGAGAGCAGCGGCAAGAAGGGACGCAGCGACTACCATACTGACTTTCACGATTCTCTCCCAAGCAGATTGTCCGGCCGCCCTGAAGCGACCTCTCTGCACCGCGACGTGATAGACGGGCGGCACCGAATGATCGCGGGGTAGAGGAGGCTGATTTTGGCGAGTGGCACAACCTGCTCTCGCACCCGCTTTGCGCCGACATCTTTACCGCAGAGACGCAGCAACTGGGTGTGAATTACCGTTATAGGAACGTTACCAAATGCCCGCGCCGTGGCCGAGCGGCCGGAAGGGTCATTCGGCATTGCAAACGGCTCCCCAGGCTGCCCTGTAACGTTACGTTATGGCCGAAAACCGTTTCAGAAAGGCTGTCGCGATTGTCGGCTTTCAGTCTGGATTTTATGTTTCGACCATCATCGATTGATTTAAGAACGATGTTTACGACGTAAGTAATGGAAAAATATTGGGCGCATGCACTGCCTTCAGAGCATCGGCTTGCTTCTAATGGACTAGATAATTCTTGGAGAGTTTTCTGTGAGCATTAAAAGATCACGACTAATCCTGGGCGCGCTTTCGGTCATGATGGTGCCGGCGGTCCCGGCCGTGGCGCATCATTCGTTTGCCATGTTCGACAACACCAAGACTATTATAGTCTCTGGCAAGGTGAAGGAATTCCAGTTCACCAACCCTCACGCGTGGCTGCTGGTGACGGACAGCAAAGGGGCCGTATGGTCTTTTGAGTTCGGCGGCGGCCCGTCGGCGCTGATTCGTGCGGGCATAAATAAGAGCTCTCTGGTCGCGGGTGAGGCAGTGACGGTCACGGCCCAGCCGCTCCGCGACGGGCGCAATGGTGGGAACTTGATGCTCATCAAGAAGAGCAACGGCGTAGAGCTGTCGCCGCGTCTGGGGCCGCCGCGCGCTGCGAAATAATCGCGTCCCTGTATGGCCCCAAACCGGAGCCGTACAGGCAATTTGATTAAATGATCTGGAAGGCCCCACTTCGATGCGGCGCAGGTCTTGGGCAGAGGGTATAATATGGCGCTTGAACTTGGATTGAAACTTTGTAGCTCGTCACGCCTGAAGCGCGCGCTGATATCGATAAGTTTGCTCTGCTTGCCGGGTGTTGCGGGAGCGCAGCAGATGCAGCCGCCACCTCCGAGTGCAGAGCTGACCGCTGCGCGTGCCGAGCTGGACGCGGAGCCGAGCTACAAGACCTCCGAAGAGCATTTTGCAGCGCTCAAGGCGAAAGCTGGAAACGCCGGCAAAATCACCTGGTCTCAACTCCCTGATTGGAGGGGTGTCTGGGAATCTCTGTGGGTCGATCGCATCGATGGCGTGAAAACATCGTTGGACTATACGCCAATGCCAATGACTGCAGAGGCCAAGAAAAGGTACGATGCGTTCTATGAACATGTGAAGGACGGATCCGCCAGTGACCCGATCACTGCGTGCGTTCCCGCAGGTTTTCCGCGGACGCTGACGGTCCCCTATTACACGGAATTCACATTGACGCCTGATCGCACCGTGCAGTTCACCGAGATTCAGAGCGAGGCGCGGCGTATCTATACCGATGGCCGGGGCCATGTTCCGGACGATGAGGCCTATCCTCTGTGGTCGGGCGATTCCGTCGCGTTCTGGAATGGCGACACGCTCGTGGTTCACACGACGCACCTGCGCGAATATGAAAGCGGCTTCTATCGGTTCGGTCCTCCCATGAGCGACCAGACCACCGTCGTGGAGGAAATCCGTAGGGTCGGCCCGAACGAGATCCTCGACAAGGTCACGATCTACGATCCGGTTAATCTGATACGTCCATATCGCACCGTTCAGGGTTGGAAGTTGGTCAAGAGTCCGAATGCGCGGGTCGATACCTGGTCGTGCGCAGAAAACAGCGGCGCTGAAATCAATCCTGACGGCAGTACCAAGATTATACTTCCTGGGGAAGTGGAAACCCCTTCCAAGGGGCAGTAAATGGACGGGGTGAACATCAATCTTCATTCTGGTTATTTGGAGATGGCATGGATAACATCAATCAACGCGTTAACGCGCATGCCACCGAATTGCCGATGAAGGTCGACAGTTTGCAAGACTTTGAAGCTCCGCGCCCAGCGTACAAAGCGCTTCTACAAATACCGAAAATCACCGCGAAGTCTGCGGACGCTCCAGTTGTACGGTTTCCGGGTCAAGATGCCCGTGTTCTCGTCAAACGGGGAGGGCACCGCAAGCAACATGGTGATTTTCGAGCTGTTTGTTGAGCCGGGTTTCGGTGCGCCGAACCATCACCAGCCGGACGAAGACGAGTTCTGGTATGTGCTGGAAGGGCAGCTTGAGATTCAGGTCGGTGATGTAGAGCCGACGGTCGGGCCCTGGGGCTTCGGCTTATGTGTCGCGGGGCAGTACCCACGGCTTCAGGAATATCGGCGAGACTACGGCAAGAATGCTGACGATGAACACATCTGCGGGCAACGATCGTTTCTTCGAGGCTATTTCGGAGTTGTCGTCCGTCGCCGAGGATTCAGCCCGTCGGGAACTCATGGTAGATCAAGGTGTGATCTTCCATGAAACCGTCTTGCTTGATTGATGAATGGTGCGCCTATCGTGACTGGTGGGGGCGCTGAAGACTCTGTTCGCGGATCAGGTTGTTGATCCCGGGATGACGTGCGAATTGGAGGTTCCGGTAAGATATGTTGGTGACCGCCCGCGAAAGAGCGGTCACCGATACTTTCAATTTCCGATGTGTCGATCCCATCTCAAGAGGCGTACCTCTCCGAATACTCCACCGATCGTGAAAGGATCGTTGTCATGAAAGCGCTGAAGATCGGCAAATGACGGTGCCTCGACGATCAGAAAACTGCCCAGGTTGGTATCGTCGCTGTCGCTGATGCACATGGGGCCCGCTTGAACGACGCGTACAGACTCTTTTCCTTCCGCGAACGGCTTAAGATAAGCCCGATGCGTTTGTCGCAACTCGTTTCGTAGATCACCAATACCGTCTGCGTCGAAGCAGATGCGCAAATAAAGCACGATTTACATCCTTTTTTCTTGGAATGGTTCTGGCAGCTTTCGCATGACGGAATACGGCCTGCAACAGGAATATCGATATTTATGATATATCTGGCGCATGTTTCGATTACGATATATAAAAGTGGGTGATTATGGTTGGTTGAACGGGGCATCGGATTTCGCGGCGCGTGGCAATGTCCGGTCGCGGCTGGACGTAGCGGCCGGATGACGAGTGAGGAAGATAATGCGATTTATCGGTTATGGGAATTTCGGCCAGCGCTGGGTTGGAGCACTCAAGGACGGCGCGATAGCTCCGCTCGCCACCGCTGCGGACTTCTATTCGGATTTGAAGCACTGGATGGCTGTGGCCGAAACTGCCGAAGCCGGACTCGCGTCGGGTGAGTTGCAACTGGCACCTGCAGTCTGGGAAGGCGCGCGCGTTCTCTGCGTCGGGTTGAATTATCGAAAGCACGCCGCGGAGGGTGGCTTCGATATACCACCGTACCCAGCGATGTTCGGGCGATGGACCCGGTCGCTCGTAACCGATGGCGATGTGGTTCCGGCGCTCGAAGAACGGCTTGATTGGGAAGCGGAACTTGCCGTGGTTGTTGGCGACAAGCTCGCCGCGGTTGATGAGGAGACGGCGCTTGCCGGGGTGTTCGGCTACGCCTGCTTCAACGACATCAGTGCAAGAACCTACCAGCGGCACGCGGCGCAATGGACGGCCGGAAAGAATATGGATCGGTCCGGCGTGATGGGACCGGTAGTGACAAAAGACGAAGTGGGCGACCCTGCGTCTGGGCTGAATATTCAATGCCGTCTCAACGGCCAGGTCATGCAGAATGCATGCACGTCCGACATGATTTTTCCGGTCGGGCGTATCCTCTCCTATCTCAGCGAGATCTGCACGCTTTACCCTGGAGACGTCATTGTGACCGGCACGCCTCAGGGAGTTGGCCATGCGCGCAATCCGCCTCTGTTCATGAAGCCGGGCGACGTTGTCGAAGTGGAGATCGAGAAGATTGGCGTCGTGCGCAACCCTATCGTTGACGGGAGCCGTCGCGATGGATGATGTGCGTGCGAGTGGCAGCGTCATAAATGGTGAGGCAGTGGTCGCAGTGATCGCCACAGGGTCTACGAAACCAGTTGATGAGCCCGCCATTCTTGAAGAACTCGCTGGCAGATTGGCGAAGTTCAAACATCCCAAACGCTTCGTAACCACCCGGGAATTGCCCCGCAATGTTATGGGCAAGGTCCAAAAGGCCGAACTTCGCCGTCATTTCGCCGAGCTTTTCCAATGACAGGACGTAGGGAAGATGTCGCATGGGGAGCATCGCGTATCTTGCTGACGAGTGCGCCACCAAAGAGGGTTCGAAGTCAGGTAGCAAGCCGAGTAACCACTACTACAACAAATTGAATTGAGGAGAAGGTCAATGAACCATTTGATTTCCGAGAACGATCAGAAGATCCTGGCACGCTATCAAGCTAACGTCGCCAAGCATCTTGCGGCGAGCAAGGCCGCCGGGCACGAGCGGCAGACCACCGAAGAATATCGGGCCATGATGCTTTCTCTCAACCCGTTCAAATTTCCCCCGAACTACAAAAATTTGGCTCCGGTTGCGTCTTACCGTCCGAAGCTGCAACTGAAGCCCGGTTTGACGGCGGCTGTTGCGGTGCCAAAGGGTAAGGGCCCGTTCCCGATCATCGTTCACGCGCACGGTCACGGCCTCCAAGCCGGCAGCCCCCCGGAGTACGAGCCCTGGATGCGCGTGATGGCGAGCTATGGTTTCGTTGTAGTGTTTCCGGATTACCGCTGGCAGCCGGAGGCGAGCTTTCAGGACCAGATCGATGACATGATGTATGCCCTCGACTGGGTTCAGAAAAATGCAGCGCAGATCAATGGCGATGCCTCAAAGCTCATCTTGGGCGGCGATTCAGCTGGTGGAAGCCTGTGCCTTGCGACCTTGCTCGACACGCTGAAGAATCCAAACGGGCCACGCTTCTTGGCCGTCGAAGTCGTTGACGGTGCCATAAACCCCCAAAACGGTCGCGACCTCCTAGCGGAAATCACTCCGGCGCTTCCGATTCCGCCGGTCATATGGTCGGTTGGCAGCGCGGATCAGACCATGCCGTCGAGCCTCGCCGTGGCCACCGCGTTACGTAAGGCAGGCAAGCAGTTCGAGCTGCACATCTACTACGGGCTGCCGCATGATGCTTTGAAACTCCCCGAGCTTGAGATCATGCATAAAGGAAACGACGACGCGATGAAGTGGCTTCAGAAAGTTGTCTGATCGCTGATCGATCGTTTTTAGGATGAATGACTCAAAACGTCAGATCCTGATATCTATTGAGGAGACGTGTCATGATTACACGTAGAAATTTCGTTCAACTGGCTGGCACCTCGATGGTTGGTGCCGCCTCCGTCGCTGCGGCAGCCTCGCCTTTGGGTTCGCTTCCGGCACGGCCCACTTCGGTCGCGGAGGATTTCGTTTTCCCTGAGTGGATCGCTGCCATGCGCGCCGCTGCGGAAGATAGGGGGAACAGCGCGGACCGTGCCTTCGCGCGTGTGTTCTCCGCCAGTTGGGTCGAGGCTGGCCGGAATCTTTCCACTGCCGTGCTCTCAACCTTGCCCGCACCGGGCGTAGAACTGTTCGAGCCGTCGGTTGCCCACGCGCTGGCGATTGAGGCCAATGATCGTCTCGCTGAGCGTGTTCGTGGCCGCAACGGCGGCGCGGGACTGGCTACGATATCGGCATTCGATCCCCATGCCGCAAAGGAGGCTGAGCGCGCCATCGGCAAGCTTCGCCTGTCGGGACTCTCGTTGGGAGCAAATCGCGGCAAGCGGCTTGATCATCACAGCCTTTGGGACATCTATGCATTCGCCCAATCGGCAGATGTCGCCATCTACCTGCCCGCATCCTACGCGCCGAGTGCGGGTGATGCGCCTTATCGGGCTGCGGGGGCGCCCGGCGTCATGGCGGGTGCTTCGCAGGATTCGGCCAAGCACGCGGAGCAGCTGATTTTTGGCGGGGTGCTGGACCAATTCCCGAACCTGAAGGTGGTGCTCGCCCGTCTTGGCGAGGGTGCGCCCTATTGGCATATGCGTCTGGAAGATACTTATGCTCTGCGTAAGAATGAGGGGCTTTCGGTGCCGAAGCGAAAAATCTCGGATTATTTCGGTGACAATATCTTTCTTACGCTAGCCGATGTAGAATCACCTGAAGTAGCCGAGTTCTGTTCGCGCGCCACCGGGCATCGCGGGCTTATGGGGGTTTCTGCCTGCAATTCCAACTTCGAAGCGGCACAAGGGCGATTGTCGATCGCACGCGCCTTCAATGTGTAAGGTCGTGTGACCGGGTCGAGGTAATATATGACGCGCGCGGGATTTGGCCTGCTGACTGTTATTTTGCTGGCAAATGAGGCTTCGGGCCAGGTTCCGCGCGCGAATGACGCTGCTGATATTCCCCGGTCGGCGGCGCCACGCCCACGCATGTCTCCCGCAGACATGGCAGTCATGCGGCAGCCATTGCAGCCCATCGAGAAGATCGCGCGAGATATGTACGTGATTGCCGGCGGTGGCGGCAACAGCATAGTGCGTGTGACGGGGAAGGGCGTCTTGCTCGTCGATGCCAAGAATGGTGACAAGGAAACATTCGACCTTTTGGTCGGACAAATCAGCACGGTCACCAGGCAGCCTGTGCGGTTTGTCATTAACACTCACGGCCACCCCGACCACGCCGGAAATAATGGCAGGTTCGAGGCAGCGGGCGCGGTCGTTCTCGGGCAGGACCGGTCCGCTGCGCATTCGATCGAGCCGCCGCCGGGGGGTCAGGCACCCGGCCCTCCCAGTCGCGTCTTTCACGAGCAGAAAATAGTCCGCTTCGGCGACGCAACGATAGAACTCCGGCACGTCGTCGCGCATAGCGACGGCGACGCACTCGTCTATTTCCCCGACAGGAAGATATTAGCGACCGGCGATGTGTTCACCACGGTCCCTTCGATGGCGCAATATGCGTCCGGCGGCTCGGCCTATGGGTTGCGTGACGCGCTTGAACGCATCCTCCGCTATGACGCGACGGTGATTGTTCCCGGTCATGGGCCGATCGTCAGCCGGAGTGTAATCGAGCAGCGCTTCAGGGATCTGGACATCTTCCTTGCGCGAGTGGAGGCTGGCGTTCGCGCTGCAACGCCCAAGGAGGCGTTGCTGAGTTCCATCAAGGCGGATGATATCTCGATTGAGCCGATGGGCTTTACATGGAATTCACCTTCACAACTGGACGGGCTTTACCTCGAAGTGTCGGCCAAGATCGGTATGAAGCCGTGAATGGCATCCTGCCCCCTCGCGCATAGTTAGAGACTGGGGCGGATCATTCGCCCGGCGGTGTCGGCCACCCCCGGCGACTTCGGATCCTCGTCGAGCGGGTTGCCCGCGGCCTCAGGCAGCAGGAACGCCGAAATCGCCATGATCCCGTAGGCGACACAAGCGAAAATCCCGATTGCGTTCCCCAAGCCCACCTTGTTGGACAGAAAACCAACCAGCGCTGGGAAAAGCGCGCCGACTGCGCGACCGGCGTTATAGGCAAAGCCTTGTCCTACGCCGCGCACATGCGTGGGGAAATGTTCGGTGTAAAATGGTCCCATTCCGCTGAACACGCCAGCGCCGAAAAATCCGAGCGGGAAGCCCAGCGCGAGCATGGCGCCATTGCCAAAGGGTATCAGCGTGTATGTCCCGACGATCACACCGGCACAGATCGCGAATACCAAAAAGGTGAGGCGCCGCCCAAGACGATCGGAAAGGCTCCCACCGCTGAGATAACCGAAAAACGAGCCGAGGATCAGGACCGCGAGATAACCCGACGAGTCCAGTACCGAGAGGCCGCGTTCCGTCCGAAGGAAGGTCGGCAGCCAGGTTGTCAAGGCGTTGTAACCGCCCTGGGCACCCATGCCGACCAGCGTTCCCAAGACGGTCACCCGGCGAAGCGGCGGCTGGAATATCTCCCAGAACGAGCCATTCTGCTGCTTCTTGCGCGCATCGAGATAGATTTTCGATTCCGGCACGAAGCGGCGTATGAAGAAAACGAGGACCGCAGGGGCCACGCCGACGAAGAAAAGACACCGCCACGCCTGCTCTGCAGGCAGCAGGCTGAACAGAAGGGCATAGCCGAGCGCGGCCAATGCCCAACCGACCGCCCAGCCTGACTGCATGAACCCAAGCGCGCGGCCGCGAAGCGATGGACGCATCACTTCGCCGAGCAGCACTGCGCCGGCGGCCCACTCGCCGCCGAACCCCAGACCCATCAAGGCTCTCGCCACGAAGAGCTGTTCGACGGTCTGCGCCAAGCCCGAAAGGAGCGTGAAGACAGCGAACCACAGAATGGAAATCTGCAAGATCAGCACGCGGCCATATCGGTCGGCGAGCCAGCCCGCGAGCCAGCCGCCGATGGCCGACACCACGAGCGCTGCGGTTCCGATGGCCCCGGCTTCGCCCCGGGTCATGCCCCAGGTGGCAATCAATGTCGGGATCACGAAGCTGAAGATCTGAACGTCCATCGCATCGAGAGCCCAGCCACCGAAGGCTGCACCCAGCGTGCGCCGTTCGGGCGTCGACAGCCCGACCGTCCAGCCGAATGGATTGGCGCGGGAGAGCCGCGACTGCTTCGACATGATCCCTCCATCTCCTCTTGCGTCTGGCATCACCCGCGTCCCCGCGGCGGTTCCGTTCGGGATGATGCAAAGTCGTCCCGTTAACCGGCCGCGGTGCCGGTGATCGGTCCGACCAGGTCTTCCAGCTTGTCGAGCGGGGACTCGTCCTCGTTCTTGCCGACCTTGATAGGTGCGGTTTCCTTGTAGAACAGGCTGATGATTGCGCCTGTCACAAGCCCGGCGAGAGCCAGATAGAGGGTGTATCGCACGCCGTAGCTGGTCGCGATCGCTCCCCCGATCAGAGGCGCTATCCCGCCACCGAAGATTTCCCCCGCGCCGATGATGACGCCGCCCGTGGACGCGATCATCCCGACCGGCGCTGCCTCGGCGGAAATCGGGCCAGTGATGAGTGCCAGGAGGCCGAATGCGAATCCGGCGCTGATGAACAGGAGAATGAAGAGTACGAAGAGGTTGTCCGCGCCTGCGTTCATGAACAGGATCAGAAACACGCTGCCGACCAAGAAACCTGCCAGCGCCATTGTCTTGCGCCCGAAACGGTCGGAAAAAGCAGGCAAACCCCATTGGCCAAGGAAGCCGCCGAAGCCGATGGCGGAGACGACGGCGCCCATCGCCTGATCGTTGAGCTTCAGATCGGTCGCAAGATAAATGGGCGCGAATGCGCTTAGCACGAAGATGCCGCACATCGCGCACAGGAGTGTGAGCGCGCTCAGCGGGATGTTGCGGTGGCTGAGAAGCGCGCTCATGCGGAACTGGGTGTCGACGGCGTCCGACATATCATCGGTCCCCGCAGAAGCGCCGTGGGCACGGCGCGAAGTGATGGTTTTCGGTTCGCGGATGGTCATGGCGACGAGCACGGC
>Ga0105251_10002852_pt1 | contig 13056 bp, 10 predicted proteins | sample KBSS64metaG_FD_80424 | JGI IMG/M metagenome (GOLD analysis project Ga0105251, IMG submission 80424) | Switchgrass rhizosphere microbial communities from Kellogg Biological Station, Michigan, USA - KBS S6-4 metaG | ecosystem: Host-associated > Plants > Roots > Rhizosphere > Soil | place...
AGGCAGAATCATCGCCAGGCCGAACATTGGGAACACAATCATGCCGATGATGGAGCCGACGGTGGTGGCCAGGAAGCCAACAATCACGGCGTTGGGGGCGTAGGGGAACAGCACCGGGCAGTCCAGCGCCGGTTTCGCATCCGGTACGATACGCATCGCAATACCACGGAATGCGGGCACCAGTTCGTTAAGCAGCAGACGCACGCCGCTGTAGAGCACAAATACCCCGGCAACAAATTGAATCGCCTGCATAAAGGCAAACATCAGGTAATTGACGCCATGGGAGTATTGGCCGATATATTCCGGGCCTGCCGCCAGCGCAGGGATGAGATACATCGGGATCATCACCACGGCCATGGACAGGTATGTGTCCTGCAAGAACTTGAAGTTATCTGGCAGCACCAGATCTTCGGTGGATTTCGAACCCTTGCCGACAACCTTCGCCACCGCCGCCTGCACCAGATAACCGATGGTACAGAAGTGGCCCAGCGCAACATCGTCAGAGCCGGTAATACGACGTACCACTGGTTGGGCGAGGGCTGGCATCAGCACCGCCATAATTCCCCCGAAAATCCCGCCGGTTAGAATCAACGGCAGCCCGGTCAGCCCGGCTTTGTAGCCGATGACGGCACCAATAGTTGCCATCCAGAGCAGTGCTTGCCCGGTGAGAAAGATGTATTTAAACGGCGTGATGCGGGCAATGATGATGTTGACGATAAATATCACCATCAGCGTGAGTGCCACTTCGGAACCCAGTTCGCGGTTTGCCAACCCGGCAATGGCCGCCACATCAGTGATGTAGCCTTTCATGCCGAAACCGTGGGTGAAGATATCGTTCAGGAAAGTGAGCGTATCAACAATAATGTTGATACCCGCCATCATGATTAAAAAGCCAAGCAGCGTTTTAAATGTGCCTTCCGCCACTTTGCCTTTCGATTTTTTTTGCAGCAAAAGACCGAGCATGGCAATAAAGGCAATCAATATTGATGCCTGTCCTAGCAGGTCTTTAACAATAAAGTTAATGATGCTATTCATGGTCGAATACCTTCACATTGCGTTCTTTTAAAAAGGCGACAATCTTTTGTTCGATTTCGTCTTTATCCGTGAGGCGGTGCAGCACAATAACGCGTTTTATTTCCTCTTCGCTGGCATCGGCGGTTAAAATATCCGCGAACGTTTTTTGCGTTAAAATAATGTCAGATTTAAATGCCCCCGCTTCTGAAACAGTGGTGTGATCAATTTCTGCAGGGATTTGAAGTTTTTTAAGTACTGCAGTTGCAGCCATTTCAATGGCGAAACTGGAACCTAAACCACAGCCGCATACACAAAGAATTTTAAGCATTGAAAGTCTCCTCAAATAATATTGAGCTGCTTCGCTAATTTATAATGATGCCCTTCGGTGTCGACGAGGCGTTTTTGCATACTGATTAAATCTATAGGGATCGGTTTGTTACTCGAATTAATAATAATGGCTTTATTTTTCATACCGGACTGGATACAACGAACGACTTCACTTGCCATAATTGTGCCCTGATAAATTTCCTCGCAGGTCGGGTCACCATTACGCAGGCTATAACCAATAATCGACTTACGAATTCGCACGCCAATTTTCGGTTCAAGCTGTTTAATCATGGTGTCAATTGCCCCTTGAAAGCCGGGGGAATACTCTTTGGTATAACCTTCAGAGCACAGGATCACGACGCTGTTTTGTGTCTCAAGGCGTGCGCTAATCTTGTGTGCAAGTTCGCTTAAAGCCTGTTGGCACTCGGGGATTAGCGCAAAATCAGCATTGCTTTTAATTGCCGATTGCAGCGTCAGCTCACCGCAGTAACCGCCCAGCAGTTCCACCATAAAAACACGCCCCGGCAAAGCGCGGCCTGTATTACGCAGCTTGGCGACTTCTTTAATCACTTGTTCACATGCAGTTGAAAAACCAATGGTGTAATCACTGCCGTAAACATCATTATCGATGGTCATGCCGACGCCGAAACAATTCACACCATATTCGCTAAGGTTATTCAGAAACTGTAAGGAGCCATCTCCGCCTGCCATAATAAGTACATCAATATGTAAGGACTTTAAGTGTCTGGCGACAGTTTCATATTCACTGCCCATTAATTTACGATTCGTTCTTCCTGAAGACATAATCGGAATGGCAGCGACAGAAAAATCCACTAGATCCCGTACGGATATAGCCTGGTGATTATTCTGCAATAAACCTGGAATACCACCGTTAAACAAAACGATTTCTGCTTGTGCCAGTCGGGAAACCTGAAAAACAAAGTTATTTATTCCCGTGACATCACCGCCGCTAATTACCATGCCGATTCTCATGACGCTCGCCTCGTTTATTTTCTTGCAGACATTTTTCCCTTTAAACAAGCATTGAATTTGCAAGCGATATCACAAAATTGGTATTCATTTATTCATAGGAGTGGTTGACAGGTGTTTCTTAGGAGCGATATTTGTGATTTAAATCACGAAGTTTTGATATAAGATCTATGAGCGAAGGATAAAGAAAAACTCTATATTTCAATGGATTAATCTTATCTACTGAGGAATGGAATTCATCGATATTATTTGAGTTATAAGTGAAGAATATCAGCTTTCAAAAATGTGACTACTCACGCATTTTTCTGCCGCTGAAAGGGAGTGGAATTAATTAAGAGGTGTGAAAGAAAGAGGAGACACTGCTTACAAGACAGTTTGGCGGGTAAATATGAACGTCTTATCCGCCTTTTGTATATTCGATAGAGTAACTACCTGGCAAACGCTACCGTATCTTCTGCGATAATTTCTGGTATCACACGGCGATCTTTCGGCAGCCCTTCATAGTGGTCCGTGTCCAGTTCGCCAACTTCCATTCTTCTTCGCACAGACATGTTGTGTTTTCCCCCATTAACCAGAAAAATTGATAACACAGAGGCCTATATGGCTCTTCTTTAGTCATCTTTTCTTGATAGAACCAGGCAATCATATTTTCTGAAACAACGTGCACTTGCCCACAAAATCACACCTTTAATAACTACGGATATGTCACAGCAGGTGTGACATATCCGTAGTTATTTGCTGTGCCTAAATTTTCTACAATAGCGCTCTGAATCTTCGACGGAGCGATTTCATGTCCTTTCTTAATCCCGCAGCCATCAACCTGAATATCAGTGGCAACAGCGCGTATTCGGTACTGAAAAACTTGGCAATAATGGCGGCTGACCTTGGTTACGTCACCGACAAACAAGCCTTCTTGCAAACTCTATTGCTGCGTGAACAAAGCCATTCCACTGGCTTTGGTTCCGGTATTGCTGTGCCGCACGGTAAAAGCCCGGCAGTAGCGAAACCATTCGTTCTGTTTGCCAGAAGTTCGACGGAAATTGATTGGAAAGCGATGGATGAAGAAGGCGTTAACTGCTGGATTTGCATCGGTATTCCCCAGCATGGCGGCGAAGAACAGGTGAATGTGATTTCCACATTGTGCCGCAAAATTATTCATCAGGATTTTATCCATCAGCTTAAAACCGGCAGTGCGCAGGACTTATCCGCGCTGCTTAATCAAACTCTTTCCTGAGGACACCACGATGGAAGCCCCTCTGAGAATTGTTGCTATCACCAACTGCCCGGCAGGTATCGCCCACACTTACATGGTGGCGGAAGCGTTGGAGCAAAAAGCCCGCGCGCTTGGCTACAGCATTAAAGTCGAAACCCAGGGTTCAAGCGGTGTTGAAAACCGTCTGCTGGATGATGAAATCGCCGCTGCGGACTACGTTATTCTCGCCATTGGCCGCGGGCTAAACGAAGAAGATCGTGCTCGTTTTGCCGGCAAAAAAGTCTATGAGCTGCCGATTTCACACGCGCTAAAAAATATTAATCAGATATTCGAGCAATTGCCGACACACTCTAAGCTTTTCGCAGCTGATAACGGCGTAAAGCTGGGTAATCAGGAAGTGAAGCAGGGCAGCGTGATGAGCCACCTGATGGCGGGCGTTTCTGCCGCGCTGCCATTTGTGATTGGCGGCGGTATTCTGGTGGCTCTGGCTAATATGCTGGTGCAGTTTGGTTTGCCGTATCAGGATATGAGCAAAGGCGCGCCGTCGTTTAGCTGGGTGATCGAATCTATCGGTTATCTCGGTTTCAAATTTATGATCCCGATTATGGGCGCGTACATTGCGTGGTCGATCAGTGATAAACCCGCGTTTGCTCCGGCGTTTATCGTCTGTTACCTGGCGAATGACAAAGGTTTGCTCGGCACGCAATCTGGCGCGGGGTTCCTGGGCGCGGTCGTGCTCGGCTTGGCGATTGGGTACTTCGTGCGTTACTTCCGTAAGGTCAAATTGGGCAAGGCGCTGCAACCTCTGCTTGGCTCGATGCTCATCCCTTTCGTCACGCTTTTCGTTTTTGGTGTTTTGACTTATTACGTGGTTGGGCCATTTATGGCGAGCATCATGGACGGGCTGCTGCATTTCCTGAATACCATTCCACCGTCGATGAAACTGGGCGCGGCGTTCCTGGTGGGTGCAATGCTGGCGTTTGATATGGGTGGGCCAATCAATAAAACTGCGTGGTTCTTCTGCTTTTCTCTACTCGAAAAACACATTTATGACTGGTACGCGATTGTCGGTGTGGTGGCGCTAATGCCCCCGATGGCAGCCGGTATCGCCACTTTTATCGCGCCTAAATTATTCACTCAGCAGGAAAAAGACGCCGCAGGCAGCGCGATTGTGGTGGGTGCAACCGTCGCCACTGAGCCAGCAATTCCCTATGCGTTGGCCGCACCTTTACCGATGATCACCGCTAACACCTTGAGCGGCGGCATCACCGGCATGTTGGTTATCGCTTTTGGCATCCAGCGCCTGGCTCCCGGCCTTGGCGTATTCGACCCGCTGATTGGCCTGATGTCGCCGGTTATTCCTTTTTATGCGGTGCTTGCCGCAGGACTTGCATTAAATATTACGCTCATCATCGTGCTTAAAGGGGCGTGGCTGAAGCACTCCGCCCGCAAACTTGCTGCAAAACAGGACGTTGCCCATGAACATTGATCTGCTGAAAAACCTTTCCGATGCCAGCGCCGTGAGTGGCGATGAACAAGAAGTTCGCCAGGTGCTGGCGTGTGAACTGCGTAGCCATGCAGACGAAATCACTTTTGACGGGCTGGGCAGTTTTGTCGCCCGCAAGGGCAATCGCGGGCCGAAAGTCGCGGTGGTCGGCCATATGGATGAAGTGGGTTTTATGGTGAAGCACATTAGCGAGCAGGGTTTTATCTGGTTCGACACCATCGGCTCGTGGTGGAACCAGTCGATGCTGAACCACCGCGTGACGGTGCGCACTCGCAGCGGCGAAAAAATCCCCGGCCTAATTGGTTCTGTTGCGCCGCACGCGCTAAGCGACAAGCAAAAACAGCAGCCGATGGCCCACGACGAAATGTTTATTGATATCGGCGCCAGCAGCCGGGAAGAAGTTGCGGAACGTGGTATTGAGGTGGGCGATTTTATTAACCCGGAAGCTAATTTTGCCCGCTGGGGTGACGACAAAATTACTGCTAAAGCCCTGGATAACCGGGCGGGCTGCGCATTAATGGCGGAGTTGTTTCAGTCGGTGAATAACCCGGACATTACGCTGTATGGCATCGCGACCGTCGAAGAAGAAGTGGGCCTGCGCGGGGCACAGACCGCCGCAGAATGCGTGAAGCCCGATTTGGTTATCGTGCTCGATACCGCGGTAGCCGGGGATATTCCCGGAATCGACCCGATTAAATTCCCGTTAAAACTTGGGAGCGGCCCGGCAGTCATGCTGTTTGATAAACGTTATTTCCCTAACCAAAAACTGGTCGCGACACTTAAGGAAAGCAGCAAAGCCGCCAACGCCCCCGTGCAGTTGTGCACCATGAAAACCGGAGCCACCGACGGCGGGCGTTTTAACGTCATGGGCGGTGGGCGACCTGTTGTGTCGCTCTGCTTGCCAACTCGCTACCTCCATGCCAACAGCTCAATGATTTCAGTGCGCGATTACGAGGCCGCATTTGGCGTGATCAAGCATCTGCTCGAGAATATAAACTCCGAATTCATTCATGAGCTAAATACATATATTTAAAGACAATTTCAGATTGCCTTGTAGAGTTGATTGGCGTTAGCGTCAGCCACCTCTACTTCGGCATGGTGCATCAGAAATGCTCAACGAACGTCAGTTATCTTTGCTGGAAAAACTGGAAAACCAGTCCCTCACGATGGTGGCGTTATCGCGTGGCTTAAATGTTTCGAGCCGTACCGTTTTGCGAGACATCGATTACCTTAATTTCACCCTCAGCGGCACCGCACGGATTATCACCACGCCGAACGGTTATCAGTTAGATATCTTCGACAGACGCAGTTATTTCATGCAGTTACAGCGCCATGATAATGATGATTGTATGCTTTTTCTGCTGCTGACCAACCCATACGTCACCCGCTCGCAACTGGCGCAAGCGCTCAACCTGCCTGAGAAAATCGTTAACGATAAACTGACCCGTCTCAAGCTGCGCTATGAACGTTGGTTCACGATTACCAGCAAACCGAATTCCGGGCATTTTGTCGATGAACCGCGCCGTAAGAAACTGATCATTGTGGCGAATCTTGTCAAAAAAGATCCGCAAATTGCCAGTGCCGAATCTGAGTTTATCGCCCTTCAACAACAGCTCGTCGGTAAAACTGAAAACCCCGAATTTATGGCATCGCTGTTGGTGGCCGTTTATGCGTTACGCAATCACGGAACTGAACCCGAAAACGGCAATGCAGACACTTTCCGTGCCGTTTACGATGGCGCAGGTTTGTATCTTTCCGATCCTTCATTACGTGAAGCCGACGCGCTGGTAACGAAGCTGCGTGATAGGGCGTTAAGCATTAACGAACCAGCAATCAGCGAACTGGTGGGCAAACTCTGGCATGCGCACGGGCTTGGGGAATTCGACCATCAACTGATTGTCGATTTAACCGCGCATATCGCGCGTTGTGCAGCGTATCCGGTGTGGCTCCAGGAAAGCCGGCAGGGTTCAATGAACAACCTGAAAGCGGCGTGGCCTGTGGCTTTTGACCTCAGTATCGGGCTGATAAACCAGATAAGGGAGCGGCTCAATGTCGAGATTTACGACAGCGATCTTATAGGCCTGTATTTCGCCTGCGCGCTGGAGCGCAACCAGGGTGAAAAGCACATCATCGTGTTGCTTGCTGCGCAAAATGCCATTGCCACCATCAACCAAATGGCGATTGAACGCGAACTGCTGAACTGCCGGGTGGTTATTGCCCGGACGCCCGATCAACTGCGGGCATTGAGTGAAGAGATCACTCCGGTTTTGGTTATCAACAATAGCCATTTTGCGCTGGAAGTATGTCCGGCAGAAATCGTCACCATAAAAAATATCATTGGCCAGGCGGGAATTAACCTGCTGAAAGAGAAACTTGAATATGCGCTGATAAAACAGAAGCTGCCGCTATTTATTCCACCAGAGTTGAGCTTCTTGTATGCCAATCGGCCTGATGAAAACTGGCTCGAAGTTATCGAACAAATCTGTGCGCGGCTGGTGAGTGAGGGGTTATTGCGCCCGGACGACGCCCAGCGTGTGTATCACCGTGAATCCGAAGGGGAAAACCTGGTCGTCAACCATATCGCCATTCCCCATTGCTGGAGCGAGTCGAGTGAAAAGTTTCGCGGATATTTTATTCGCCTGGCGCAGCCGGTCAGCGTGAATAACCAAACGGTGTGGCACCTGTTGCTGGCCTGCACCAGTACCGCATCACGGCAGGAGTTGAAGATATTTAGCTATCTGGCAAACGCGCTGAATGGCTGTGAGCCACAGACGATTAGCGGGCTGAAAAATTATGACGAGTTTATGGCTTTGCTGGCGTGAGTATTAAAGGAAAAAGCTGGCAGCCACCATACCGTAAAGAACGACAAGTGCGAGGATGATCTCAAACCGAAAACGTTTTAGCAGTTGCTCAGGTTTGATAACAAAACACCCGGCAAGCCGGGTGTTTTTAATAATGAGGGGTTTCATTGCAACTTATGCAGCTGGTTTAACCGCTGGTTTTGCTGCTGGCGCTACTGGTGCAGCTGCTTTTTTGTGGTGCTTTTTGGCAGCCTGAGCTTTCTGTGGCGCTACTGGAGTTGCAGTAGTAGCGGCTTTTTTGTGGTGCTTTTTAGCAGCCTGGGCTTTCTGTGGTGCTGCTGGAGTTGCAGTTGTGGTGGCTTTTTTGTGGTGCTTTTTAGCTGCTTGCGCTTTCTGAGCTACAGGAGCGGCTTTATGGTGTTTCTTGTGGTGCACAGTAGTGGTGTGTTTTGCTGGAGCAGGTGCTGCAGTAGTTTCAGCAGCGAAAGCAACAGAGGACATACCCATTACAGCAACAGCAATCAGAGTTAATACTTTTTTCATTTTGATAGTCTCGTATTTGTTTATGTGTGGGTTGTTGGCCCGTTGAAATAACTTTATGCCAACAAACAAATACGTTCAGTGAGTGATTGGTGTCGGTACGTAACGGAATGTACAGCCTGTTAACACAACCGCTGCGGATGGGTGTAAACCGTTGCTCGGCCAGGTTTGCTAAAGCCAACCAGCGTAAGGTTACAGCGGCTTGCCACTTCTACTGCAAGCGTGGTCGCGGCAGAAACGGCAAACAGAATTTCCACACCACATTGGGCCGACTTTTGCACCATCTCATAGCTGGCGCGGCTTGAGACTAAAACCGCGCCGTTGTGCCAGGCCTCACGCCCACGTGCGCCGAGCAGTTTATCCAGCGCCACATGGCGGCCAATATCTTCTTTACCTTCCAGAATCTGGCCATTTTCGTTAAGCCACAATGCTGCGTGCGTACACCCTGTGAGTTGCCCCACCGGTTGGAAGTCGCGCATTTGGTTTAAGGCGGCATCCAGATTATTCAAATCGAATGTCTGCGTGAACGGCAGAGGGGTAATCGGGCGGCCAATATCGTTGAGTTGCTCAACGCCACAAACGCCACAGCCAGTGCGCCCGGCAAGTGTACGGCGGCGTTCTTTCAGCCCCATAAAGCGGCGGCTTGAAAGCTCAATTTGCACTTCTAAGCCATTACAAACGGGTAAAACATCAATTCCGTAAATGTCTGCTGGCGATTCAATGATTCCTTCCGATAAGGAAAAACCGAGTGCAAAAATTTCCAGATCTTTGGGCGATGCCATCATGACGACATGCGAAATACCGTTGTAGACCAGCGCCACAGGCACTTCTTCAGCCAGCCAGTCGCCTTTGGACTCGAGCAAATCCTGGCGTTGCCACAGATCTATTGTCCGTGCGCCAGTGACGGCGTTCACAATTTTGTTCTGATTTGAGTTGGAATTGTTCACTTTGTCTTAACCTGATTGGAACAGCCTTAATTCTAATGTGGTATTCTGGAAACACTACCCCTTCTGGAGTAGGGGATATTTCCAGTTCGGTTTGATTGTGGACTTTTGCGGCGCAGACCGCAAAAAAAATACACCTATAAATAATGTGAAAATGTCGAAACAAGGAGCACCCATGCAGGTCAGCAGAAGACAGTTCTTTAAGATCTGTGCTGGCGGTATGGCAGGGACTACGGCAGCTGCATTGGGCTTTGCCCCAGGCGTGGCACTAGCGGAAACACGGCAATATAAATTGCTGCGCACCCGTGAAACGCGTAATACCTGCACATACTGTTCCGTTGGTTGTGGGCTATTGATGTATAGCCTCGGCGACGGCGCGAAAAATGCCAAAGCATCTATCTTCCATATCGAAGGCGACCCGGATCACCCGGTTAACCGTGGTGCACTTTGCCCGAAAGGTGCAGGACTTGTGGATTTCATCCACAGCGAAAGCCGTCTCAAATTCCCGTCTTACCGCGCACCAGGCTCGGATAAGTGGGAGCAGATCAGTTGGGAAACGGCGTTTGACCGTATCGCCAAACTGATGAAAGCTGACCGCGACGCCAACTTTATTGCCCAGAACGACCAGGGAACCACGGTCAACCGTTGGCTCTCCACCGGCATGTTGTGTGCATCAGCTTCCAGTAATGAAACCGGCTATTTAACCCAGAAATTTTCCCGCGCCCTCGGCATGTTAGCCGTGGATAACCAGGCGCGTGTCTGACACGGACCAACGGTAGCAAGTCTTGCTCCAACATTTGGTCGCGGTGCGATGACCAACCACTGGGTTGATATCAAGAACGCCGATCTCGTGATTGTGATGGGTGGAAACGCGGCAGAAGCGCATCCCGTCGGGTTCCGCTGGGCGATGGAAGCCAAAATCCATAACGGCGCGAAGCTGATTGTTATCGATCCGCGCTTTACGCGAACCGCTTCGGTGGCGGATTTCTACACCCCGATTCGTTCCGGCTCTGACATTGCTTTCCTGTCAGGCGTACTGCTGTATCTGATTAACAACAATAAATTTAACCGCGAGTATGTCGAGGCTTACACCAACGCCAACCTGATTGTGCGTGAGGATTACAGTTTCGATGACGGCCTGTTCTCGGGCTACGACGCGGCAAACCGTAAATACGACAAAACCACCTGGAACTATGAGCTGGACGAAAAAGGCTTCGCCAAACGCGACCTGACGCTGACTCATCCGCGTTGCGTGTGGAACCTGCTCAAACAGCACGTTTCCCGCTACACGCCGGAAGTGGTTTCCAATATTTGCGGCACTCCGAAAGATGATTTCCTGAAAGTTTGTGAATACATCGCAGAAACCAGCGCAAAAAATAAAACCGCGTCGTTCTTGTATGCGCTGGGCTGGACGCAACACTCCGTGGGCGCGCAGAACATTCGCACCATGGCGATGATTCAGTTGCTGCTCGGCAACATGGGAATGGCAGGCGGTGGCGTGAACGCCCTGCGTGGCCACTCGAACATTCAGGGTCTGACGGATCTCGGCCTGCTGTCACAAAGCCTGCCGGGCTACATGACGCTGCCAAACGAGAAACAAGCCAACCTCCAGACTTATCTTGCTGCCAACACGCCGAAACCGCTGCTGGAAGGCCAGGTCAACTACTGGGGCAACTACCCGAAATTCTTCGTTTCGATGATGAAAGCCTTCTTTGGCGACAAAGCCACAGCGGAAAACAGCTGGGGTTATGACTGGTTGCCGAAGTGGGACAAGGGCTACGACGTCCTGCAATATTTCGAGATGATGAACCAGGGTCACGTGAACGGTTATCTGTGCCAGGGCTTTAACCCTGTTGCCTCGTTCCCGAATAAAAACAAGGTTATCGCGTCACTGTCGAAGTTGAAATTCCTCGTGACCATCGACCCGCTGAACACGGAAACCTCGAACTTCTGGCAAAACCACGGCGAGATGAACGATGTCGACCCGTCTAAAATCCAGACCGAAGTGTTCCGCCTGCCGTCCACCTGCTTTGCTGAAGAAAACGGTTCTATCGTTAACTCCGGCCGTTGGTTGCAGTGGCACTGGAAAGGTGCGGACGCCCCAGGGGAAGCGCTGAACGATGGCGAAATCCTCGCGGGTATCTTTAGCCGCCTGCGCCATATGTACCAAAGCGAAGGCGGTGCGCTGCCTGAGCAAGTGCTGAACATGAGCTGGAATTACCTGACGCCAGACAACCCGGCTCCGGAAGAAGTGGCGATGGAAAGCAACGGTAAAGCGTTGCAGGACGTTGTCGACCCGGCAACCGGCGCGGGTCTAGTGAAAAAAGGCCAACAAAGCAGTTCATTCGCCCAACTGCGTGATGACGGCAACACCTCAAGCGGCTGCTGGATTTTCGCCGGTTCCTGGACGCCAGACGGCAACCAGATGGCACGCCGTGATAACGCCGATCCGTCTGGTTTGGGTAACACGCTGGGCTGGGCCTGGGCATGGCCGCTTAACCGCCGCATTCTGTATAACCGTGCTTCTGCTGATCCCGCAGGTAAACCGTGGGATGAAAAACGCCGCCTGATTTCCTGGGATGGCGCGAAGTGGAGCGGCGCGGATATTGCCGACTACAGCACTGCCGCACCGGGCACCGACGTTGGGCCATTCATCATGCAGCCGGAAGGTTTAGGGCGTCTGTTTGCTATCGACAAGATGGCAGAAGGGCCGTTCCCTGAACATTACGAGCCGTTTGAAACACCGCTTGGTACCAACCCGCTGCACCCGAATGTGGTTTCTAACCCGGCGGCGCGCGTGTTTAAAGGTGACCTGGAAGCGATGGGCAAACACGACAAGTTCCCGTATGTCGGCACCACGTATCGCCTGACCGAGCACTTCCACTACTGGACCAAACACGCGGTACTGAACGCCATCGCGCAGCCAGAGCAGTTTATCGAGATTGGCGAGAAGCTCGCGAATTCACTCGGTATTGCTCACGGCGACACGGTGAAAGTCTCCTCCAACCGTGGCTTTATTAAAGCCAAAGCGGTGGTGACCAAGCGTATTCGCCAGCTCGATGTGAACGGCCAGAAAGTGGACACCATCGGTATTCCGATTCACTGGGGTTATGAAGGCGTGGCGAAGAAAGGCTTTATCGCTAACACCCTGACGCCATTTGTCGGTGATGCCAACACGCAAACGCCTGAATTTAAGGCGTTCCTGGTCAATGTGGAAAAGGTGTAGCGGAGAGGAATTATGGCTTATCAATCTCAAGATATTATCCGCCGTTCCGCCACCAACGGCCTCACGCCCGCGCCTCAGGCGCGGGATCACCAGCAAGAGGTCGCGAAACTTATCGACGTGACCACCTGCATCGGCTGCAAAGCCTGCCAGGTGGCCTGTTCTGAGTGGAACGATCTGCGCGATGAGATCGGCAGCAACGTCGGCGTTTATGACAACCCGGCGGATCTGACCGCGAAATCGTGGACGGTGATGCGTTTCTCGGAAGTGGAGCAAAACGACAAACTGGAATGGCTGATCCGCAAAGATGGCTGTATGCACTGCGCGGATCCGGGCTGCCTGAAAGCCTGCCCGGCTGAAGGCGCGATTATTCAGTACGCCAACGGCATTGTCGATTTCCAGTCTGAGCAGTGCATCGGCTGCGGTTACTGCATCGCCGGTTGCCCGTTCGACGTGCCGCGCCTGAACCCGGAGGACAACCGCGTCTACAAATGCAC
>Ga0105251_10002856_pt1 | contig 13048 bp, 15 predicted proteins | sample KBSS64metaG_FD_80424 | JGI IMG/M metagenome (GOLD analysis project Ga0105251, IMG submission 80424) | Switchgrass rhizosphere microbial communities from Kellogg Biological Station, Michigan, USA - KBS S6-4 metaG | ecosystem: Host-associated > Plants > Roots > Rhizosphere > Soil | place...
CAGTTCTGGCGGGGCAAAATACAGTAGCAATACTGCAAAATGGCGTATTGACATCAGTCGACGGGCTTTGGCCTACTCCGGTCACCAAATTGTGCCCGTTATGTGATGTGAGACCGGTCGCTTCCTAGCGCTGAGTTCACTGTCATGGGTTGCACCCCAAATGCTAGGAAGGGAGTTCTCTGCATGTTCCTGAACGACCAGGAAACGGCTACTGACCTGCTGTATTACGCCCCCATTGCCAAAACGGTACAGCGCCTGCTTCACGAATCGCGGGGCACCCCGGTCACTATTGGCGTTCATGGTGATTGGGGAGCAGGTAATTCCAGTGTCCTGAAGATGACTCAGCAACTGCTCAACGCGGATAAGCGCGTCTGCTGCATATGGTTTAACGGGTGGACATTCGAAGGTTTCGAGGATGCGAAAACTGTCGTTATCCAGACCATTGTTGATGAGCTGAGACGTGCTCGCCCAGGCTCCACGAAAGTTGCCGAGGCCGCAAAGAAAGTCTTGCGGCGTGTGGATTGGTTCAAGCTGGCCAAGCATGCCGGAGGGCTAGGCTTCACCGCGCTAACCGGCATCCCTAGCATTGACCAGCTCAAAGGGGCGGTGGAATCGATTTCCTCCTTCGTGCAGAACCCAGGTGACCATCTAAGCGTTGAGAGTCTAACCGGCCTTGCAGAGAAGGCCGGGGGCTTCATCAAGGATGCCGAAACAGAGTCTGAGCAGCTTCCCGAGCACATGCATCAGTTCCGAGTCGAGTTCGAAGAGCTTCTGACCGCCGCCGACATTGACCAATTGGTGGTCATCGTTGATGACCTGGATCGATGCCTACCCAAAACAGCCATCGCCACGCTCGAAGCCATCCGACTCTTCCTCTTCGTAAATCGAACTGCCTTCGTGGTCGGTGCCGATGAGGCAATGATTGAGTACGCGGTACGCGAGCACTTCCCAGACCTGCCGCAAGGTGCGGGGCCCGTGACCTACGCACGTAACTACCTGGAGAAACTCATCCAGGTACCGTTCCGCATCCCGGCCCTCGGATTGGCGGAGACTCGTAGTTACATCACGCTGCTGCAGCTCGAGAGCTGTGTGAAAACGGACGACAAACAATTCAAAAGCCTTTTGGAAACCGCCCAGCAGGACATGCTCCGCCCCTGGAAGAGCACAGGCCTCGACCGCAAGGCTGTAGCTGGCGCCTTCGGCAACCCGCTTCCGGAGTTTGCCCAAGAAGCACTGGACACTAGTGCCTTGTTAGCCCGGATCTTGAGTGAGGGTACCCGCGGTAACCCACGGCAGATCAAACGCTTCTTGAACTCCATGATGCTTCGCTACGCCATCGCCGATGCTCGAGGGTTTGCTGAGGACATCCGGCGCCCAATACTTGCAAAAATCATGTTGGCTGAGCGCTTCCACCCCGATTTTTACGAGCAACTGGCACGGATCGCGAGTCTGGATGCGAATGGCGTGGTACCTGCCATCGCCGAGTTGGAGAAGCGGGCTAGGAAATCCAAGGAGAGGATTTCAGAGCCAGAGGAGGGGAAAAGCTCCGGGAAGCTCAAGGCGGTGGCCACCTCTGGAGAGGTGAACGACTGGGAGAAGAGTGATTGGATTAGCAATTGGGCGGCGATTGACCCCGCGCTATCGGGCATTGATTTGCGGCCGTACATCTTCGTGACTCGCGACAAGCGCAGCTCGTTGATGGGGCAGGTCGCAGTGAGTCATCTCGAGGCGCTCGTCGACAAGCTGATGGGCCCACCATTGCAGTTCAGACAAGGGGCCACGAAGAAAGAAATTTTGGGATTGGCTGAGGTTGATGCCGAGAATGTTTTTGATGCTCTCCGCGATCAGATAATCCAGGCGGACGATTTTTTGGATCAACCTAAAGGAGTTGCGGGGTTGATCGAGCTTGTCAAACAACGCCCCGCACTACAGAAACGCTTGGTCGAATTTGTCCGATCATTGCCCACACCAAAACTCGGCATGTGGGCTCCAGCCCCATGGCATGAGTGCCTGAAGGATACGAACGCTATCCAAGCGCTTGAGGGAATTCTCAGGGGCTGGAGCCAGCAGGTCGAAAACGAGAATCTCCAGAAGGCGGCCAATCGCGTACTGGCCTTCAGCGGCAAATCATAAGGATTGATATGGGTACCTCCAAAGGATATGGAGGCCCGAGCTCCGGCTTGGTGCCTTCCTGGATTGATGATGTTGCGCAGCCAAGCGCACCGGCTGCTCAAGCCAACGGGCCAGGCCCGTCAAATCCATCGCAACCTGGTGCTATGCCATCTCAGCCGGGCTCCGCGCCATCAGCGCCAGTGAACAATGACGGCACTGGCTCCCTTCGCGGGGCGCGCAGTAGCTTCACCCGATTTGCCCGCACTGGCAGCCCTAGCGACCTTGGCAATGCGTTGTCTTCCTATGTGCGCAAAGGCGTTGGAGGATCTTCCAGAGGCGCGCGTCGCATGGGAACGTCCCGTGCTACTGCCGCCAAGCTGCTCAGCATCTTCGGAGATGTTCAGCGGAACGGGGCAGCTGAAACGCTGCGACGCTTGCAGCTCACCGTTGCCCCAGGGCAACCGGCCTCCCAGGTGCTGCTCACGCTACTTGAGTTCATTTGCCCGCCTGGAGGGGCGATCGACGAAGGTGTTGCGCGCCAGGCAGCGCTAAAGACAATCGCCGAACTGGACGAGGCAAGCAACGGTAGCTTCGATGACATGACCCAAGCTGATCGACAGAGTTTCTTCCTCGACTTCGTAGCGAATTCGATTGAGAGCATGATCATGGCGGATTTGGGCGGCAGGGGGATCACCATGCCAGATGATGTGGACGCAGTTGAGCGCATTCAATCTCAACTGAGCTCCTTTATCATGGGTTGTACACGAGGCCAGCTCGCTAACCGACTGGAGCAATGGCCGGCCCCCACAGACCAAGAGGTCAATCAGGTGACCAGTGCGATCTATGAGGCGGCATTCGATCTGATCGCCACTGCAGCGGAGGGATTAGAATGAGGCACCACAGCATTATTTGCCGGCTTGGCCAAACTGACGACCAAGAGCTGGAGTTGCTGGCGCCAGGCAGTGTCATCACCAATATTCAGTTCTTGGATGGAATTGGGAGACTGCAGTTTGGAATCGGGCAAGCCGTTGAGCAGTTGGCTGGTCTTGGTCTAAGCCCAGGAGAAACTGCCGTCGATCTTGCACTCCTGGCAGCGACCCTCACCGCAGCAGATACGAGGATCTCACGGGACACCGAATCGGAGAATGCCTGGACGAGAGAGATTGATCTCTACATCCCCGTCGCGGATCCCGTTCTTTGGGCAGCAACGTCCGACTTGCTGGCCTCGACATTGAAATTCCTCACTGGTGATCGTTGGCGCTTGGCCTTCCGCGAGCGTCCCACAGATATCGAGGAGCTTTCCCCCATCCCTGATAGCTTGAGAACAGATGAGTCTGACAGCGTATGCCTGTTCTCCGGGGGGATGGACAGCTTTATCGGCGCGATCAACCTGCTAAGTAATGGCGGCAAGCCGTTACTTGTTAGTCATTACTGGGACACTAACAGCACCAGCACCTATCAAAACGACTGTCGGGCAGTGCTGCAGGAGAGGTTTTCCGAGACCGCGATTAATCACGTACAGGCCCGTGTAGGCTTCCCGCATGACCTCGTGGAAGGTGGTGGTAGCGAGGACACGCTGCGAGCGCGCTCATTCCTGTTTTTCGCTCTGGCGGCCATGGCCGCGGAAGCGATCGGCGACTCGATCACCATCCATGTTCCTGAAAATGGCTTGATCTCTCTGAACGTCCCGCTGGATCCGCGGCGCCTAGGTGCATGTAGCACTCGTACGACCCACCCATACTACATGGCGCGGGTAAATGAGCTGTTTGGGCGCCTGGGGCTGAGCACAAGGTTGTTTAACATGTTCAGCTATCTTACCAAGGGGCAAATGGCAGAACAGTGCACAGACCCTGCATTCCTGGCGGATCATGTGCATCTCACAATGTCGTGCTCATCACCCGGAAAGGCGAGGTACCATCCCGACCCCGCGAATCGATCACCCAAGCATTGTGGGTTCTGCGTCCCCTGCATCATCCGGCGGGCTGCAATTCACCGCGGTTGTGGGCCGGATCAGACGCGGTATGTCATTCCGGATCTGCATGCTCAATCTCTGGACACGAACAAGTCTGATGGCGAACATGTGCGATCTTTCCAGTTGGCCATAGCGCGCCTCAAACGTGCGCCCCAGCGCGCAAAGTTCGCCATTCACGAGCCCGGGCCGTTGATCGACCACCCTGATAGCCTGGATAACTTTGAACAGGTCTATCGAGAGGGCTTGCTAGAAGTGGACGATTACCTTGAGGGTGTGACCGCCGTACCACTATGAAGTCGCAGAATAGATCAACTCCGAGGTGGGTGGACTTCCACTGCCATCTTGACCTCTATCCCGATCATGAGCGTCTCATCGTGGAATGCGATCGGGCTGAGGTGGCCACCTTGGCCGTGACCACAACACCGAAAGCATGGCAGCGCAATCGAGAGCTTGCGGCCTCGGCTCGGCATGTCCGGGTGGCCTTGGGCTTACATCCTCAACTAGTGGCAGAGCGCGAATCTGAGCTACCACTACTGGAACGCCTGCTTGAGGAAACTCGATACGTCGGAGAGGTGGGGCTTGATGCCGGACCCCAGTTCTATCGAAGCTTCGAGGCCCAGGAGAGGGTGTTTAAGAGAGTGCTCGAGGCTTGCTCGGAGCAGGGCGGGAAAATCCTCTCTGTCCACAGCGTGCGCAGCGTGGGTAAGGTGCTGTCCTATATTGAACGCTTACTTCCAGCCGACCGGGGAACAGTGGTGCTCCACTGGTTCACTGGCTCTCCGAGCGAAGCCAGCAGGGCCGTGGAGCTTGGATGCTATTTTTCGATCAACATTCAGATGTTGAACTCCGCCAAGCATCGTAAGCTTGTCGCCTCACTCCCGTCAGACCGGCTTCTCACCGAGACCGATGGCCCGTTCGTGCAAAACGAGGGACGACCAGCCAGGCCTGCTATTGATATCCCAAAAACGGTAGAGGCGCTGGCGCTGCTTCGACATCAATCTTCAGAGCAAACTGCCGCCCAAATCATCAATAATCTTCGTGATTTGGTAAGAAAGTAGTGTGAGATTGAATGTCTTGCTACGCAGCGTACTGGGCTACGACTCTGGTTTACATTCTGTGTTCACTCTTCACCGAACTGGGTGGCGTCCTTAAGCGCAGCGGCTAAAGCCTCGTGGACATCAGCGAGACGTGCGCCCTAGCGCGCCCGCTGGCGCCATCGACAAACCGCGGTACACTCTTCCTATTCGCCCGCCCACTGGACGGGATTCCTTTAGCAAGGAAAGACGATGATCACGAAGATCAAGGTGAAAGGGTACAGAATCCATCGGGACTTTGAGCTGGAGCCTAACAGAAGGATCAACCTGCTTGTTGGTGGAAACGAGGCGGGTAAATCCTCGTTGATGGAGGCTATCGCCTTGGCGATGACGGGGCGTATGGGGGGAAGACCTGCAGCAGAAGAGCTCAATCCCTACTGGTTCAACACAGCGATAGTCTCGGAGTTTTTGGACAATCTACTTATTGGAGATGCGGCTTGGCCCACAATCGAAATTGAGCTGTTCTTGGAAAACCGACCTGACCTCCAAGCGTTGTGTGGAGTGCATAACAGCGCAATTCCTGCACAGGCTTGCCCTGGCGTGGTGTTCCGGGTCGCACCCAATCCTGAGTACGATGCAGAACTTCAAGCGTGGACGGTAAATCCGTCCATGCTGCTCCCTGTGGAGTATTACAAGATCGAGTGGCGCCATTTCGGCGATTCGGAGCTCACCCGGCGCCCTAGAGATCTCTCCATTGCGATCATCGACTCGCGTACGATCAGGACGTTTGGTGGCGTCGACTACCACCTTCGACAGATATTGAATGACCACTTGGAACCCTCTGAAAAGGCCTTGATCTCCCTGGATTACAGGCGGGCCAAAGCAGCTATGTCAGATGGGGCCTTAGCGGCGCTTAATCAGCGACTGGGGCAATTGGAGGCGTCGCTCGACCAACAACCCCTCAAGGTGGCCATGGATCAGACAACCAGGACATCGTGGGAGTCGGCTGTCGCACCGCACATAGACAATGTGCCGTTCTCGATGGCTGGGCAAGGCCAGCAGGCCACCATCAAAATCTCTCTGGCAATGGGCCGACATGCCGATCGCACCAGGGTGGTGATGATCGAGGAGCCGGAAAACCACCTTTCCCACACCAGCATGGTCAAGCTTTTGAACCGCATTGAGCGGCTCGCAGGGGAAGAACAGCAGTTGTTCATCAGCACTCACAGCACCTACGTGCTCAATAGGCTGGGGCTAGATTCTCTGATGCTGATCAATCGGGATGCAGTCACAACGATCACGGGGCTAACTCCGGAAACCGTGGGGTATTACAAGAAGCTTCCGGGCTACGATACGCTTCGGATGGCGCTCGCGGACAAACTGGTTCTCGTCGAGGGGCCGTCCGACGAGATCATTTTTGAGCGGATCTTCCATGATCGCTATCAGATGACACCGATGGCATGTGGCATTGATGTCCTCAGCATGCGCAGCCTCTCACTGGCCCGATGCCTCGAGCTCTGTTCCCGACTCGGCAAGAGGGTTGCAGTTTTGAGGGACAACGACGGCCAGGATCCCGCAGCACTTCGAGAAGACGTTGAGGAGTGGCTTGATGGAGAGCACAGAGAGCTCTTCATCGGCGATGTGGATCACGGGTACACACTGGAACCTCAACTTATTCATCACAATGGAGAGGCTGCACTCCGGGATATTCTGGGTATTCGGACTGACGCTCGCGTCGAAGTGTGGATGACCAGAGAGAAAACAGAGGCCGCCATTCGAATCGCTGAAAGTAGGCAGCGTATTGTCGCACCGACGTACATGGCAGCAGCGGCAGCCTTTATCCATGGCTAACCATCTAACCCTCGCCGTTGCGGGATCTCGCAAAACTCAGGGCCTGGTTGAGCATTGCGCCGCATTGGCGCCTACTCGTCGAGTATTGGTTGTGACGTACACCCAGCGAAATCAACACGAGCTTTCAGAACGCCTGGCGAAAGCAATTGGTCTACAGACCAATGTGGAAGTGATGGGGTGGTTCACACTACTCATTCGGCATTTTGCTCGGCCTTTCCTGCCCTTTGTCTTCCCAGGTCGACGCGTACAAGGCTTCGACTATGAAGGGCTCCCCAACCGCTTCGCAACGGGCGAAGAACGTTTTTTTAACCCCTCTGGTGCGTTGTATGCGGCTGAGCTCGGCAAACTAGCCAACCTTCTTGTGGAGCAAAGCAACGGTGCTCTGTTCTACAGATTGGAGAGCCTATACGACGAAATCCTAGTGGATGAGGTTCAAGATCTCAGCGGCTGGGACTGGGAGCTTTTAGAGAAACTGTTCACGTCCCGTATCGACATCCGGATGGTTGGCGATATTCGGCAATCAGTGCTATCGACAAGCCCTCGAAGCCGGAAGAACAAGCAATATGCCTACGCCAAGGCCCTAGCGTGGTTCCTCAGCAAGCAGAGACGAGGAGAGCTCGAGATTCAATTTCGAAACACGACGTGGCGCTGTACACCTGGTATTGCGAGCTTCTCAGACACCATCTTCAATCCCGTGTGGGGCTTCCCTAGAACGGAGTCACTCAACGAGGTTACGACTGATCATGACGGTGTATTTCTGCTCGCCAAGCGTAACGTTCATGCATATGTGGAGAGATTTAACCCTCAGTGTCTACGCGTGAACGTAAGGTCGGGCACTGCGTTCGACCTGAATTACATCAACTTCAAGGTCGCCAAGGGTGCAACCTACGAGCGCGTGCTGATCATCGCAACAGGCCCAATCGCAACTTTTCTGCAGCGAGGTAAGTCGCTTGACCCTGGCCCAGCGGCGACGTTTTACGTGGCGGTAACCCGGGCACAGCAGAGCGTCGCTATTGTGCTTGATAAGCCAGGACAATCCATTATTCCTTACTGGGAACCGTGACTAACGCTCATTACATCGTGCATGCCAAGACCAGTGGAGAGGCATTGCGCATTTACGATGCCATCCGATTTAGAATGCCAGCTGTTCACAACCAGGAAAAAGGAGACGGGGGAACGATTCCTTGAGATTAGATAAAGAATTGATTCGTCAGATTCTGCTTGCAGTGGAAGAGAGCGACCAGACACCTGATTCGTGGATTGATCTTGAGTTCGATGATCAGACCCATAGCGTAGTTTCCTATCACGTCATGTTACTGCATGAGGCTGGCTTATTGGCTGCAAAGGATCTGTCCGCGATGGATGACTTCGACTGGCGCCCCCAGCGCCTGACCATCAGAGGGCACGAATACTTAGACACGATTCGGGACACCGAGGTGTGGCGCCTCACCAAAGCTGGCGCTGAGAAAGCCGGAGGGGTGAGTTTGGCAGTGATGCTGGAAATCGGAAAAGCGTACGGGAAGCAAGTGCTGAGGGAGCGGCTTGGCCTGGACATCGCATGAGCGCGCTAGCCTGGACTGTTGAATTGAGCCACTCAATAATGGGATTCCAGAAACACCAGTACGTACCCCATCGTGAGGGTTTGTGAAGTCTTGGAGTTTCCATTAGGGTTGCAGATGGAATCAGGCTCTCATCGAGACACCACTATGTACCTTGCTACTAAAGCGCTCCCTGAACTGCCGGAGCTGCTCACACGCACTGCCGGTAATTCTGCGTTTTACGCCGGCCTTACTCGGGTCGACGGGATCAGCGATATCGGTGAAACCGCGGGCTACAGTGCTCAGCCTGGCTACCGTTTGATACGCGTCGACCATCGGCCGCATGAAGGCAGTGCCAACGATTTCGAGATCGCTTTGGTAGACGATGCCGAGGCTTCCGTGGCTTTTTACACCAAAGTCACACTGCTCAGCGCTCCTGAAGTCAGTAGCCGATACCTTGCGAGACATCGGGTCTGGCGATCGGCAAGTACGCGTCATTCTCTAGCGCTTTCCGAAATTTCGCGAACTGTGCTTTTCGGCTACATCCTCCCGCGCTATGACCTGCTATTAGGCGAGGACGCGATCACAGGCGATGGGAAATTCTACTGGCATCGGCAGATGTCTCGTGCACTGCAGCTGGGCTTTCACGTTTACGTATATGATCAGACGACGCAGGCGCTTCGGTCGATTCCAGCGGACTGCGAGCTAAGTTCTCTGCAGGACCAGATTTGGTCAAGCTCCCGCCGGGAACCTTTGCAGGGTTTCATTTCAACCGGTCCACTTAATCAGTTGGAGTGCTAGCAAAATACTCATCTTGAGCACAAGCATAGCCGTAGCCGTAGCCGTAGCCGTAGCCGTAGCCGTAACCGTAACCGGTGCTCGGTTGCGACGACCTGAGGCAAGCAGTTCGAGTTTGATTAATGACCGATCGGCTATTTTCGAATTTTAAGCCCTTTCATAGACGAAGCTCGCTGCTCATCCAGGCTATTGTAATAAATATTCTGGGTAGTACTTAGGCTGTTGTGCCTAAGGTCTGCCTGCAAGTCCTTCATATCTCGCAAAGGCGCATCGAAAGTAGCGGATGTATGACGAAGCCAGTGTAGTGATGCCGAGCGAAGTTGATCAATTTCATCGTCGCTCCAGCCTTCCTCCTGCATTCGTTTTAGTGCACGGACAAACACTACTTGAAGCAAAGATCGGATGTAGCGATCAGACAGGCCGCCGCGACCATTTAGCGTTCCAATTAGGGGGCAAACGTCTTGAGGTGAGGGCAGGGGAGACAGTCCTAAATAGCGGCGATATCGAGTTAAGTAACAATCAACATAGTCATCGCGCACGCTAATTCGGGCTGCTTTATTTCCCTTTCCGACAACATGAAACCACCAGTTGCCAACAGTATCTCAGCGCAGGTCACCCATTGAGGGGCGCCAGTTTTCTCTGCCGAATAAATCAGAGATCCTGAGATACATCGAAAAGATAGTTGCCACAATAAATAAAGTGCGTTCGTGTCTCGGATCCTCCGCAGCCATCTGCTCTGCACAGTCGATAACGAAACTCCACTGAAGCTCTGTAAGCGATTGTGCGGAAACGTCCAATACCGCACGTTGTTTATGATGGACTTTTGTTTTATTGCGCGGAAAGGATTCGACTCGGTCAAGCCTTCGTCCATCGCATGCTGAAAAAAACTACCACCTGCGCAATCGATCCTTGCGCCATCTGGTAGGGGCGAATTGGAAGGTCTTTCGACGACTCTACAGCGATTTTACGATCTCGTTTGCTAGCCGTACTACTGAACGGCCTCCAGTCTTTGTTCACAACATAATCATCTGACTCAAGTCGTTTTCGCCCCCCAGACGAACAATCTCGATTTCACTACTGGTCCTACCCATTCTGCTGGAGGCTGTAGGCAAAACTCCATGAACATTTCAGCATCTACACGACGAATATCAAGAATGGATTTTTTCGCTATGATCTGGGACCAGAGCAAGAGACGCTCGACATGTGTGCGAAACGAGTTGAATGTCGTCTGGTTGCCGGCATATGAGCGTAAAAAACTTCGCACCACAAGGTAGCTCTCTAAGGCCTTACAATCAGGAGCGAATCGTTTCAGATAATCAAGAACCAATGGTAGTTCCTGATGCACCCCGAGAAAACTGAGTTGGTTAAATTTCCCAAAGGTATCAAAAAGATGTTGTGGATCTACGCGCATGGGCTACTCAGACGAGGTTGCAGATCTATCAAGGATGCTTTCGAATGAGGTGCTATGCAATATCCGGGTCTGACAGTTATCGGATATTGCGTGCGTAGAGGCCTTTGCTTTGCCATCGGTTCACTGCCGATGTAGGTCTTGACGGATTCGGGAGAACAGCATTTCGATGTCGGGCTCATTGTCGATCAGCAAAAAGGCCTCTGCAAGTAGGGATAGCGGGTGCACGTCCATACGTGTCGCCAGCTCGACCAGCTTATCGAGGGTGGGGCTCTTGAGGCCGCGCTCAAGAGAGCTTACATAGGTACGGCTGCTGACATCGCCAAAATCCTCCTGGGTCAGGCCTCGGCTAGTCCTAGTTTTGCGTAGCGCTTGAGCGAGGGCTGTTTTGAGCTCCATTTGCGTATTTGATCCACAAAAGGAATGATGAAGCCTCTTTGAATCCTATAGTGCTACAATCTATAGTGTTCATTTTCGTTGGGAGAGAGCTATGACGACCTTGCGAGTAAACCCTGAAAGCTTCTCAGAAGTAGCATCCCTAGGGGCAGGATCCACATTTCTAATCGTTTGCGTGCTGGACCTTTTGGAAGAAAAAGAGATTATTGACATCAGGATTTTTGAAACGGGCCAGAGCACATTGGACTTCTTGAACGAGCTCGACAGGCCCAATGCCACTAGAGGCGTGGTAGGTCTTCAACTCGCATTGCCGCCGCGGTTGAGTCCTAACCAAAAGTGGACGGTAGAGCCTGTTGTCGACTTCGCAAGGGTTATATTGGCGCAGCCCGAGAGAACCTTAGATTCGTATGCTTACCGTATTGCGAGTGGGCGCTATTATGTTGATGGTAATGAAATACCTCTCAAGGTTGTGAGGAGCGAGAGAAGCATTTACCAAGCATCAAATGCTAATTCGAGCGATCCAGTACTGAGTGCATACCAAGCCTGGATTGCGAGGATATTAGGCGAACTGATCAATGAGCAGTTCAACATGCAGCAGAGGACGGAGGCAAGTCGTGGCTGATACAACCGGGAGTGAGTCGTTTCAGGCTTGTTTGTCAGCGCTGTCACTATTGATGTCTTGGGGCGCTGAAGAGCAAGTCGCACATAGTATAATCGGCATGCCCGATTGTGCCGCTCAAGAGATCAAGCTCCGCCTAAGCGTTATTTTTGAGATGAATAGCTACTTGAACAAGATTTTTGAGAATCCTAAGAATATCGCAGGTTTTATGTCCATGAAAAATGACAACGATTATTTTGAGGGAAGCACTCCGCTGGAGAAAATAAGCGATGGAACCTATGCATCCCTACGAGAATGCGCAAAGCGCCTTCAGGCGCTGAGTATGGGCTAGCTCCCCAGAGGCCCTGAACCAAAAGTACTTGAGTTCCACGGTGGAACTTTTTCGTATCAAGGTCAGCGCCTAGCTTTTCATGCAGAACTAGGCCTGAAGGAGGGTTGAGCCTAGTAGTGCCAGGTTCGCTGAAGACTAGCCACATCTGCTCCGCGCTGTGCCTCTAAAACAGGTTATCTTTTTTCAAAATATTTATCTTCTTTGAGGGCTCCGCAGAGCGGACCTAGGGGCTGTGAATCCATCCTTTTAAAAATACTGGCGGTAGTGTGTCGCTATCGAGAGCGGCGACGGAGCATTTCAAGCAACTGATGTGCGGTAATTATTCTTTTTTAGGGGTATTTATCCTTTTTGCGGATCCCTAACAGCCACGTAGTTACCCCCAGACAATCGGTCGGGAGCGTGATCAGATCAACCCTTAAAAAAATTATTCTTTTTAAGGTTTTACTTTTTTAAGGATAGGCAATATGGCGTTTATAGCGCTGGAGTGGCACGCGTCCTATTTTTTTTACGGACCGATTGCGATTCGTAGAGTTTGCCTAGGGGAGAAGATTCAGGATAACTCATTGATTATTCTGGTTTATTGTTTTTAAGGGCCGATTACTTTTTTTAGGGCATCCTGACAACGGAGGAACACGATGCCGGTGATTGCTGAAAAGTTTTCACATGAGCACCTCTCCATAATACTTAATTTAACATAATATGCATTATGCGCATCCTCGTGCAAACCCAAGCGCCCGTGGATACCCAGATTCGAAACCAGCCTAACGCCGGAAAACCATCCCATCCTTTGACCCTGGTTAACATCCCTGCAGACTCCCTCCATTAAAATCCGATCTCTGCACCCTTATGGGGATCTGGCATGACCATCATCGTAACCGGCGCCGCGGGATTCATCGGTAGCAACCTCGTACAGGCGCTCAATCAACGCAACCAAACCGAGATCATCGCCGTCGACGACCTGACTGCAGGCGACAAATTCCTCAACCTGG
>Ga0105251_10002862_pt1 | contig 13026 bp, 15 predicted proteins | sample KBSS64metaG_FD_80424 | JGI IMG/M metagenome (GOLD analysis project Ga0105251, IMG submission 80424) | Switchgrass rhizosphere microbial communities from Kellogg Biological Station, Michigan, USA - KBS S6-4 metaG | ecosystem: Host-associated > Plants > Roots > Rhizosphere > Soil | place...
CCCTCAGATCAGACGTCTGAAACCAGGGGGATATTCCATGCTCGCGCAACTTCCACCGGCCTTACAGAATCTGCAGCTTCCGCTACGCCTGCGACTCTGGGACGGCCATGAATTCAATCTGGGTCCGGCACCCAGTGTCACCATCGTGGTCAAGGACCCGACGATGGTGTCCCAGTTGACCCATCCGAGTCTCGACGCGCTGGGGGCGGCGTTCGTCGAGGGCAAGCTCGAACTCGAGGGTTCGATCAGCGAGGTGATCCGAGTCTGCGACGAGTTGAGCACGGCGCTGCTCGATGAGGACGAAGACAGTCATCCGGTGCGCACGCTGCACGACAAGGAAACCGACGCCAAGGCCATCTCCTACCATTACGACCTGTCCAACGCGTTTTACCAGCTGTGGCTGGACAGCGACATGGCGTACTCCTGCGCGTATTTCGAAACCGGCAGCGAATCCCTCGAACAGGCGCAACAGGCCAAGTTCCGCCACCTGTGTCGCAAGCTGCGCCTGCAGCCGGGTGACTACCTGCTGGACGTCGGTTGCGGTTGGGGCGGCCTGGCCCGTTATGCCGCGCGCGAGTTCGGCGCCAAGGTATTCGGCATCACCCTGAGCAAGGAGCAATTGGCCCTGGCCCGCGAGCGGGTCAAGGCGGAAGGCCTGGAGGATCAGGTCGAGCTGCAGTTGCTCGATTATCGCGATCTGCCGCAGGACGGCCGCTTCGACAAGGTGGTCAGCGTCGGCATGTTCGAGCACGTTGGTCATGCCAACCTCGCCGAGTACTGCAAGGTGCTGTTCGGTGCGGTGAAGGAGGGTGGCCTGGTGATGAACCACGGCATCACCGCCAAGCACACCGATGGCCGTCCGGTAGGCCGCGGTGCTGGCGACTTCATCGAGAAGTACGTGTTCCCCAATGGTGAGTTGCCGCACCTGGCGATGATCTCTGCCGAAATCAGCGAAGCGGGCCTGGAAATTGTCGACGTCGAGAGTCTGCGCCTGCATTACGCGCGCACGCTGGATCACTGGAGCGAACGCCTGGAGGACAACCTCGAAGCCGCGGCGAAACTGGTACCGGAGCAGGCCCTGCGCATCTGGCGCCTGTACCTGGCCGGTTGCGCCTACGCCTTCGCCCGCGGCTGGATCAACCTGCACCAGATCCTCGCGGTGAAGGCCCATGCCGATGGCAGCCATGAACTGCCGTGGACCCGCGACGACATCTACAACCCCTGAGCTAGAGAATCGGTGAAATGAGCCGGGCGATCCGCATGCCGAGCTGTTGCAGGCGGTGGATCTCCCGGCTTTCTTCTTTGGCGACTTCGTAGGCCTGGGCGAAGTCATCGTTGAGCATCTGTTCCACTTGGGCGGCGAATGCGCTGTCGACCGTCAGCAACATCACCTCGAAATTCAGCCGGAACGAGCGGTTGTCCAGGTTGGCGCTGCCGATGGCGCTGATTTCGCTGTCGATCAGCACCACTTTCTGGTGCAGGAACCCCGGCTCGTAGCGGAACACCCGCACCCCGGCGCGTACCGCTTCGAAGGCGTACAGGCTGGAAGCGGCGTAGACGATGCGATGATCCGGGCGTGAAGGCAGCAGCAGGCGCACATCGACGCCGCGCAGAACCGCCAGACGCAGGGCGGCGAACACCGCTTCGTCGGGGATGAAATACGGGCTGGTGATCCACACCCGCTCGTTGGCGGCATGGATTGCCTCGACGAAGAACAGCGAGCAGGTTTCATAGGCATCCGCCGGGCCGCTGGCGAGCAGTTGGCAGAGCACCCCGTCTTCGGGATAGGCGTCCGGCAGAATCAGCGGCGGCAAGGCCCGTGCCGCCCAGAACCAGTCTTCGGCAAACGACTCCTGCATGCACGCCACCACCGGGCCGCGCACCTGCACATGGGTGTCGCGCCACGGTGCCAGCGGCGGCTTTTCGCCCATGTATTCATCACCGACGTTATGCCCGCCGACAAACCCGACCAGCCCGTCGACCACGACGATCTTGCGATGGTTGCGGAAATTCACCTGGAAGCGATTGAGCCAGCCGCTGCGGGTGGCGAAGGCTTTGACCTCGACCCCGGCATCGCGCAGGCTCTGCACATAGCTGTGGGGCAGGGCGTGGCTGCCGATGCGGTCGTAGAGCAGATGCACCGCCACGCCTTCGCCGGCCTTCTGCACCAGCAGTTCGTGCAGGCGCCGGCCGAGGCGGTCGTCGTGAATGATGAAGAACTGGATCAGCACCGCTTCGCGGGCCTGGCGGATGGCGTTGAAAATCGCTTCGAATGTGGCGCTGCCGTTCACCAGCAGCTGCACCTCATTATTCGCCAGGCACGGCATGCGTCCCAGTTTCGGCATGGCCCGCAGCGAGTCATAGGCGTTCGAGGCACGGGCGGTCAGGGCTTCTTCCACCCACGGGCGCCAGTTCAGTTCGGATATCGCCTGGCGCATGTGTTCGTTGGCCTGGCGCCGGGCCTTGATGTAACCGTCGAAGGTGCTGCGGCCAAAGACCAGATAAGGGATCAGCGTGAGGTAGGGGATGAAGATCAGCGACAGCGCCCAGGCAATCGAGCCTTGCGCGGTGCGTACGGTCAACACCGCATGGATCGCGGCGATCGAGCCCAGCGTGTGGATCAGGGCGATCAGATAACCGAAAATGTGCGGTCCAAAATAATCCATGGGGCAACCTTGCTCCTGAAGATTCAATGCTTAACAGACCATGTTCCCATACGATTGTCGCTATTTAGTTTTCGCTATGCCGGCCGGGCATGAACCGAAGCAATCGGCCGACGTCTAACGGCCACTACTGATCAGGAGTTTTTCAATGAACGTTCGTCTGCTGGGTTTGGCGCTGGGCCTGGGGTTGGCCTTGCCGTTGGTTGCTCAGGCGCAAATGCTGCAGCCGGGATTGTGGGAAATGACTTCGAGCAACGTCAAAGTCGATGACCAACCGATGGATGTGCAATCGATCCTCGGGCAGCCGCAGGGGCAGATGACGCCGCAGCAGCGCGCGGAACTGGAGAAGCAAGGCATCAACATCGGTGGCAAGGGCGTGCGTGCCTGCCTGACGCCGCAGCAGGTGGCGACCAACGACATTCCGCTGGCCGACCCTTCCTCGGGCTGCAAGCAGCAGATCACCGAGCGCAACGGCAATCAGTGGAAATTCCGCTTCAGCTGCCCACGGGCGCAGGGCAGCGGTGTCGCCACGTTCCTCAGCGACCGTGAGTTCACCACCGTGGCCAATGGCACATTCAACGCCATTGGCATTCAGCAGAAGGGCAGTCTGGAAACCCGCGCTGTGTGGCTGGGCCAGGACTGCGGCGCCGTCAAACCTCGCGCCTGACGGCGCTGGCATCAGCTCGCCGCTGCATGCAGCGCAGCGGTGAGTACGACAGCCTTCGTGCAAGCGATTGGCACGCCAGGCAACCTGGCCTGCTACCCGCGTCGTGGCACTCGAGAGCGAAAACACCGATTGGCCAACGGCAACCCGCCAGCCACCGCGTGGCTGGCGGGATATTGCGCATGGCCATGAAACTGCGGGTTCAACACACGGCTGATGTTCAGAACTCGTTCTGCAAGGCTTTGTAGCCGCGCACCAGGTCGACGTTGGTGCGCGCCACGTCCTCGGAAAACTCCGCGGCGCTGACGCTCACCGGCGGGAATTGCCCGAGGTCGGTGCCCGGGCCGATGCGCGTGGTCGAGGGCACGTAGAAGGCATCCGGCAAGTCGCGGCCGTCGACCACCGAGTTGTGCCGCACCACACAACCATTCCCCACCACGCAGTTGAACAGCACGCTGTTGAAGCCGATGAACACTCGGTCGCCGACGGTGCACGGGCCGTGCACGATGGAACGGTGGGCGATGGAAGTGAACTCGCCGATGGTCACCGCCGCGCCGGATTTCGAATGGATCACCACGCCGTCCTGGATGTTCGAATTGGCGCCGATGATGATCGGCTCCATCTCGCCGCGGGCGTCGACCTCATCGGCACGGATCACTGCGTAGGGGCCGACGAAGACATTTTCGCCGATCACCACTTTGCCGCAGATGATCGCGGTTTTGTCGACGTAGGCTGACTCGGCAATGTGCGGCAGATCGCCGGAAGGATTTTTACGGATCATGGCTGGCTCAGCGCGTTATAGAGCGTATCGAGGTTGTATTCGAACAGCCCGGCGAAGGTGCTGGCCGGGCCGCTGGCGGCGAGGGCGTCGGAGTACAACGTGCCGCCAATGCGCGCGCCGCTTTCGTCGGCGATCTGCTTGAGCAGACGCGCGTCCTTGATGTTTTCCATGAACACTGCCTTGACGTGGGCCTGGCGGATCTGCCGGATCAACGCGGCAACCTCGCTGGCGGAGGGCTCACGTTCGGTGGACAGGCCTTGTGGCGCCATGAAGTCGATGCCGTAGGCCTGGCCGAGATAGCCGAAGGCATCATGGCTGGTGACGATCCTGCGGTTGCCCGCGGGCAGCGCAGCGAACCTGGCCTTGGCTTTGGCGAGCAGGGCGTAGATCTGCTTCAGGTAGGCCTTGCTGTTGCGCTCGTAGTCGGCCTGGTTGGCCGGGTCGGCGGCGATCAGCGCTCGGGTGATGTTGGCGATGTACAGCTCGCTGTTCGCCAGATTGTGCCAGGCGTGCGGATCGGCAACCGTCGCGCCGTCCTCATCCAGCGCGCGCGGAATCACCCCGTGGCTGGCACTGATGACCGTGGCTTTGGTCTCGGTGCTGGTCACCAGACGGTCCAGCCAGGGTTCGAAACCCAGGCCGTTCTTGATGATCAGCCTGGCCTCGAGCAAGGCTTTGGCGTCGTCCGGACTGGGTTCGTAAGTGTGGGCATCGGCGTCCGGGCCGACCAGGTTGGTGATCTGCACATGCTCGCCGCCGACCTGATGGACCATATCGGCAAGAATGCTGAAGCTGGTAACCACTGGCAGTTTTTCCGCCGCCGATAACGACATCGACAGCAGCAGGCTGAACAACATGACTAGAGCGCGCATCGGGAAACACCTCATTGGGATGTGAGCAAAGGCGGGCGCCGCAGCAAGCCGTGAACCGGCCCGAACACCACGGACAGCAGATAACCGATGCCCGCAACCAGCACGATGGCCGGGCCGCTGGGCAGCGAGTAATGGAACGACAGCAACAGGCCGAGCCAGACTGACAGGCAGCCGATCAGCGCAGAGATCGCGATCAGGATCGGCAGACGCCGGCTCCAGAAGCGTGAGGCGATGGCGGGCAGCATCATCAGGCCGACCACCATCAGTGCGCCGATGGCCTGAAAGCCGATGACCAGATTGAGCACCACCAGCGTCAGGAATATGCCGTGGGCGATCGGGCCGAGTCGGCTGACGCTGCGTAAAAATACCGGGTCGAGGGTGTCGAGCAGCAGCGCTTTATAGATCAGGGCCATGGCCAGCAGACTGATCAATGAGACCCAGAGCATGCCATCGAGCGTCGGGCCGTCGACCGCCAGGGCGGAGCCGAAGAGTAGATGCAGCAAGTCCAGACGTTTGCCGGCGATGCCCAGGATCAGCACACCACTGGCCAGGGAAATCGGATAGATCGCGGCCAGGCTGGCGTCTTCCCGCAGGCCGGTACTGCGGGTGATCCACGCGGCCAGGCCGGCCATGCCCAGGCCGGCGCCGAGTCCGCCGAGCGTCAGTGCTGGCAAGCTCAACCCGGCGAACCAGAAACCCAGTGCTGCGCCGGGAAGAATGCCATGGGCAACGGCGTCCCCGATCAGGCTCATGCGCCGCAGAATCAGAAACACGCCGAGTGGCGCCGTGCTGCAGGCGAGCAGCAGGCCGCCCAGCAATGCGCGGCGCATAAACACGAATTCCTGAAATGGCTGCCAGCAGTGCGCGAGTGTCAGCATCAGGCCACCTGCGTATGGGCGGGTGGCTGGATCAATTCTGCGCTGGCGCCGAACAGGCAGCCGCTGCTTTTGATCAGCAGGGTTTGTGGAATGTGTCGATGTACGGCCGCGAGGTCGTGGCAGGCCACCAGGAGGGTGCGACCCAGGGCATGCCACGCGTGCAGGTGCTGCCAGAATAAACGCTGGCCTGGCTCATCCAGTGCCGCGTCGGGTTCGTCGAGCAGCAGCACCGGGCTGTCCGCCAGACTCAAACGGGCGAGCAGGGCGCGTTGCAGTTCCCCGCCGGACAGGGCCAGCAACGGGCGCTTTTCCAGACCGGTCAATTGCCAGTCTTCGAGTGCCGTGGCCAAGCGCTGTTTGCGTAGCTGCGTCGACAGACGCCGTCCCCAGAAGCCTGCAGCGACCAGCTCTTGCAGGCTGATCGGAAACTGGCGATCGAGCTGCAGTTGTTGCGGCAGGAACGACACGCCGCTACGCCGTGGCACGCTCAGCGAGACTGCACCGGCCAAGGGTTTCTGCAATCCGGCGATCACCTTGAGCAGGCTGCTTTTGCCACTGCCATTGCTGCCGACGAGCGCGGTCAGGCTGCCGCTGTCCAGGCGCAGGTCGATTGCTGGGGTGAGCGGTTGGCCCGGTGCGCCCCAACGCAAAGCCTGGCAGCGGATCATGCCGGCTCCCTCTGCCACTGACTCTCAGCGACGGCATCGTGGGCGTGCAGGCTTTCGGCATGGGTCACCCGCAGATGAAAGCGGCGGATCCCCGGGGAGCGACGCAAGGCCAGATTCAAGCGGCGCGCGGCGTCTTCGCAGAACATCAGGTTCTGGCCATTGGCGAGGGCGAAGGCTTGTTCGTCGGCGCGTTTGACCGCGGTCTGCACGGCGGTGCCGAGGGCCGCTTCGGCGTCGTTGATGATGGCGTCAAAGGGCAGGGCATCGACGAAGTCTTCCAGAACCAGATGCAGTTGGGCGGTGCTGCGCTGGCTGTGAGGTGTGGCGACGATGCCGTTGGTCGAGCCAAGCCAGGCCAGGACATCGGCGTGCTGCAGCGACTGATTGGCAAAATCGTCGATGAATTGTTGCTGAATCAATTGCCGCGCGAGAGCCGCTGAGCAGGGGCAGGTTGAGGAATATTCCACGTCGATTTGCAGTTCCACGTGGAACACTTTGTTTTTCAGACTGGCTGCGATGGTCACCGGATAGGTTTTCCAACCGGCCAACGGGCTGATGAGTGCCGGACGTTTCAGCAGTAAATCGGTGTGAATATTCAGGTAGGCGTTCGCCGACAAACTTTGATGGCTATCGAGAAAATCCTGCAGAACCTGATGGAGCAACGCTGGGGTGAGGTCGTGTTGCTGCAATCGCTCCAGGGCCAGATACAGGCGCGACATATGGATGCCCCGCGCCTCACCGTCATCCAGGCTAACGCCGGTATCGGCGCGTGCGGCAAGGCGTTGGCCCTCGATGAAAACAGGCAGAGCAATGCCGCGCATTCCCACCCACTCCAGTGGCAGGGATTGGCGAGCAGCTTGCGCAGCGATATCCGGCAACATCAGCGCATTCATGATTAGGTCCATTGTGGCGATTGAATTCAATGTTACATTATAACAATTCAAATCACGATGCCTTTTTCATGAACAGGCTTTCATATGCATAGGCGCCACCTGCTCAATTTGCTGCTCGCCAGCACGGCTCTCGCGTTCCCCTTCACCGTTTCCGCCACGCAAATTCGCAGTGCCAGGCTCTGGCGTTCGGAAGACAAGCTGCGCCTGGTGTTCGATATGAGTGGGCCGGTGCGTTACAAAACCTTTTCCCTGAGCGCGCCGGAGCGCTTGATCATCGATATCAGTGACGCAACGGTGCAGGGAGATTTCAGCCACTTGGCACTGGAAAACAGTCTGATTCGGGCGATTCGCTGCGGGCGTTTTGCCCAGGGAGATACGCGAATCGTCCTCGATTTGCGTGAACCGGTTCAGTTGAATAGCTTCCTGTTGGCACCGCAGGACGGCCAGGGCCATCGGTTGGTACTCGATCTACTGACTGGTAAACCCGCTGTCGCGTCGCCAATGGTTCCACGTGAAACATCGGCGCCAAAGGCTCATCCGCAGCGCGACGTCATCGTCGTGGTCGATCCTGGACACGGTGGCAAGGACCCTGGCGCCGTGGGTGCCAAGGGAGAACGAGAAAAAGATGTGGTGCTGTCCATCGCGCAACTGCTCGCGCGACGGCTGAAAAGAGAGAAAGGCTTCGATGTGAAACTGGTGCGCAATGACGACTTTTTCGTCCCGCTGCGCAAACGCGTGGAGATCGCCCGCCAGCACAAGGCTGACATGTTTATCTCGGTGCATGCCGATGCTGCACCGCGACTGACCGCCTCCGGGGCTTCGGTGTATTGCCTGTCGGAGGGCGGTGCGACATCGGCCACCGCGCGCTTCATGGCGCAGCGAGAGAACGGTGCAGACCTGCTCGGCGCCAGCAGCCTGCTCAACCTCAAGGACAAGGACCCGATGCTGGCCGGGGTGATTCTCGATATGTCGATGAACGCCACCCTCGCGGCCAGTCTGCAACTGGGCAGCACGGTTCTCGACAGTCTGGCGGGCATCACCACGCTGCATCAGAAACGCGTGGAGCAGGCAGGATTTGCTGTGTTGAAGTCGCCGGACGTGCCCTCGATCCTGGTGGAAACCGGGTTCATTTCCAATGCGCGCGACAGTCAGCGGTTAGTGACTGCGCGCCATCAGCAGGCCGTAGCAGATGGCTTGTTCACGGGTTTGCAGCGTTATTTTCAGAAGAATCCGCCCCTCGACAGCTACATCGCCTGGCAGCAGGCGCAGCGAGAAAGCCAGGTCTAGCAGCCTGTCAGGCGATTGCAGGTGAATTTCGCGCTGCTGCCGCCGGAGCTGGAAAAGCGATTGAGGGTGGTCCAGCCCACCCGGCGGGTGTAACCGACCCACGCTTCGCCGTCAGAGGCGATTCCGGTGAAGAAAGTCAATTGCCCATAACGGCTGTTGGTTTGCGCCCAGTAGCGGTTTCCAGCCTTGTCGAAGCCGCGCAGGTAGATCGTGCTGCCAGCGGTGTTGACGCTGTAGGCGTTGCCCTCGCCGTCAACGCAGGCCAGCAGGTTGGCGCTGCGTGTGCAGTTGGCGAGCGCCGGAAGTTGGCCCCAGGCAGTGCAGGTCAGCATCGCGAGGCTCAGCAGTAACCCTTTTAGCGCAGTTCTCATGGCGAATTCCGAACGAGGTGGACGAAAAGCTTCCAGTCATTGGTTGCTTTCGGCAAGCGAGGAGTAGATTGTCAATATTGTTATAGTATAACATTTAATGGAGTTGACCCTCTGCTTCCCTTTCAAGTGCTTTTTATCCACGGGTCAGAGCGACAGCCACAGCGCGCAAGCCACTGCGCCATTGCCTGTTCCAGCCGCCGTTTGATGAGGATTATCCAATGTCTAACCCGTTGCCCGTCACCGTGCTTTCAGGCTTTCTCGGCGCCGGAAAAAGTACACTTTTGAATTACGTACTACGTAACAGAGACCGTTTGCGGGTGGCGGTCATCGTTAACGATATGAGCGAGATCAACATCGATGGCAGCGAAGTCCAGCGAGATGTCAGCCTGAACCGCGCCGAAGAAAAACTCATCGAGATGAGCAATGGTTGTATCTGCTGTACGTTACGCGAGGACCTGCTGGAGGAGGTCAGCCGGCTCGCCCGCGATGGCCGCTTCGATTATCTGCTGATCGAGTCCACCGGCATCTCCGAGCCGTTGCCGGTGGCCGAGACGTTCACCTTCCGTGATGAGCAGGGGCAAAGCCTGGCCGACATCGCGCGTCTGGACACCATGGTCACTGTAGTCGACGGCCTGAACTTCCTTGCCGATTACCAGGCGGCGCAAAGCCTGGCATCCCGTGGCGAAACCCTGGGCGAGGACGACGAACGTTCGATCACCGATCTGCTGATCGAGCAGATCGAGTTCGCCGACGTCCTGCTGATCAGCAAGATCGACCTGATCAGCCAACACCAGCGCCAAGAGCTGACGGCGATCCTCCAGCGCCTCAACGCCCAGGCCGAGATCATCCCGATGGTCATGGGCGAAGTAGCGTTGGAGAAAATTCTCGACACCGGCCGTTTCGATTTCGACAGAGCTGCGCAGGCCCCGGGCTGGTTGCAGGAACTGCGCGGCGAGCATGTGCCGGAAACCAGCGAATACGGCATCGCCTCCGGCGCTTATCGCGCGCGTCGGCCGTTTCATCCGCAGCGCTTCTTCGATTTCATTGATCGGCCCTGGTTGAACGGTCGACTGCTGCGCTCGAAAGGCTTCTTCTGGCTCGCCAGCAAACCTGCCGACGCTGGCAGTTGGTCGCAGGCGGGTGGGCTGATGCGCTACGGCTTTGCCGGGCGCTGGTGGCGTTACGTGCCGAAAGACCAGTGGCCGCAGGACGAAGAAAACACCGCGGCAATCATGCACAACTGGACGGCCAGCGTCGGTGACTGCCGGCAGGAGCTGGTGTTCATCGGCCAGGACATCGATTTCGCCCGGCTCACCGCCGAGCTTGATGCCTGCCTGCTGACCGACGCGGAAATGGCCATCGGTATCGAGGGCTGGCGCTTGCTGGCCGATCCTTTTGGCGCCTGGCAGGAGGAGGCCGCCTGATGCTCGCGTCGCAACGCCTGCAACCGGTCACGCGTGAGCAGTGCCTGGGTCAGACCCCGCAAGTGCTGGCGCGGATTGTCGAGGATCACGTCAACCTGGCGGTCTGGCAGCGGCAAATGCCGCTGCACATCGCCGACTTCGCGGCGCTGCTGCTGTCGTTGCACGAGCCCTACGCCGAGGCGTTGTGCCTGGAGTTGCCCGACGAGGACGCCACGCCAGATCTCACTGGCCTGGCCAGTGGCTTTCGTGACCTGCAAGGCTACGAGGGTTTTATCGCCGACCTGCAATGGCTGGTCAGTGCCTTCGCCTGCCTGCTCGGCGCCCGCCGCATCGGCCTGCGTTTGCGCATACTGGATAAGGCGATGTGCCCGCGCTTTCACGTCGACCACGTACCTGTGCGGTTGATCACCACCTACGCAGGGGTCGGCAGCGAATGGCTGCCGGAAGGGGCCATGGATCGCCGGCAATTGGCGAATCCGATGGCTGAGCCGCAGGAAACAGCCTTCGTTCAGCCATTGCGCAGCGGTGACGTGGCGCTGCTCAAAGGTGAGAAATGGCGCGGCAACGAAGGCTTCGGCCTGATACACCGATCGCCACAGCTCAAGCCGGGCGAGCGACGTCTGATACTCACACTCGACTGGCTCGCCTAGCCCCTCAAGGCTTGAGCCACTTGCCCTGGCTCTGGCCTTCGCAGTACGGCTGCAAATACGCGGCATCGCTGGCGACGCCGTAATAGTGGATATCCTGGCGATAGGGCATATTGGTGACTTGCGCATTGCTGCACACCCCGAAGGCGCCGCCGGGGCACTGGTCGACGTACTGCACGGCGACGGTCTGCCCGGCCAGCTTCGGCTGGCAGAAGCCGTCGCTGAACAGTTTTTCCGGGATGTTGCGGTTCTGCTGGCAGACTTTCACGTCCAGCCGTTCAGCCTGGCTGTGCACCACGCAGGCCTGCGCCAGCGCCTGGCCGGATACCAGCAGCAACAGCAACGCACCTCCCATCCACCGCATCTTCAACCTCCAGAAAACCGTCATGTTGCACAACATTCCGACCCACGTCATCGCCGGTCCCTTGGGCGCCGGCAAGACCAGCCTGATCCGTCAGCTCATGGCCCAGCGGCCGGCGCACGAGCGCTGGGCGGTGCTGATCAACGAGTTCGGCCAGATCGGTCTCGACGCCGCGCTGCTGACCCGCGACGCCGATGGTATCGCACTGGGGGAGGTGGCCGGGGGCTGCCTGTGTTGCGTCAACGGCGCGCCGTTTCAGATCGGCCTCGGCCGTCTGTTGCGCAAGGCGCGGCCGGATCGGCTGTTTATCGAGCCGTCCGGGCTCGGCCATCCGGCGCAGTTGCTCCGCCAGCTGAGCGAGGCACCCTGGCAAGGGGTGCTGGCGCTGCAGCCGTGTGTGCTGGTGCTGGATGCGCAGGCGCTCACGGCGGGCAAAGCCTTGCCACCCGCGCAACATGAAGCATTGGCCAGCGCCGGTTTGCTGTTGTTGAACAAAGCCGAAGGCATCGATGACATCAGCCGCCGCCACATCGCCGCGCAACTGCCGCCGGTCAGGCTGATCTGGACCCGGCAGGCGCAATTGGCGTTGAGTGAATTGCCGGGTGGGGCAACGCGGGCGGTGGCCGGTGTGGATAACCGGGTGCTGCCCGGCGGGTCGGCGCCGTTAGCGGCGGTGTGGAGCGACCCGGCGCTGCCGATTTGCCTGAGTCAGGCGCAGGAGGGGGGCTGGAGCATCGGCTGGCGCTGGCACCCGAGTCAGGTGTTCGACCCTGCGCGCATCGCCGACTGGCTGCGCAGCCTGTCCTGGCGGCGGGCGAAGCTGGTGCTGCACGGCGCCGAGGGCTGGATGTCAGCCAATGCTGTGGATAACGCCGAATTGACCTGGCAGCCCAGCGAATGGCGCAAGGATTCGCGGATCGAGCTGATTTTCAGTCAGGCCGAGGATGTCGATGCGCTGCAGCAGGCGTTGGCCAGCTGTCGACTGGTGTGAATCAGGGCTTCCACTTGGTGTGTTCCTGGCGCCACTGGCTCAGCTCGATCACTTCTGCCCGTGGCCGGGTCACTTCCACCACCGGTGGCGTGTCGTCGAACGGCGCCGGGTAAGGTGCCAGTTCGATCTGCGCGCTGTGCGCACCGAACTGGGTGATGGTGCCGTTGTGGCGGGTTTCGCCGGTCACGGTGAACTCGAAGTTGTAGATCCGCGCCAGGCGCCGGCGGCCGCTGGCGTCCTTGATGAAGCCGATCTTCTTCAGCGCCACGTTGCCGTCGAGCAACTCGACACCAACGTTGCTGCAATGCTGCTTGACCCGCTCCAGCGCCCGCTCGCGCAGGCCGTGGTTGTGCCAAAGCCACGCGCCGGCAGCGGCGAACAGCATCAGCACGAAGATATTTTCGAGGGTCAGCATCAACGAGGAACTCCAAAAGATGGCATCAGCTTAACTGCGTCGCCGGTCTGTCGTACAGGCTGCGTTTCGTCGCATACTGCGCGGCTCGAATTTCAATCGTTTTACGGAAAA
>Ga0105251_10002864_pt1 | contig 13019 bp, 14 predicted proteins | sample KBSS64metaG_FD_80424 | JGI IMG/M metagenome (GOLD analysis project Ga0105251, IMG submission 80424) | Switchgrass rhizosphere microbial communities from Kellogg Biological Station, Michigan, USA - KBS S6-4 metaG | ecosystem: Host-associated > Plants > Roots > Rhizosphere > Soil | place...
CTGCGGTGTGAGCGTGCAAGTAACCGTCCCGGCCGCGCGGCGCTCTTCCACGCGAACTTGCGACGAGCCATACGAACACTATCTGCGCGACAGCGCCTTCGCGGACTGAAGCAGGTCGTCGAGCATCGCCTGCCGGCGTTCGGGATCGGTATCGCGACCCGTCATGAAGCACAGCGCGGCGATCGGCATGCCGGCGCGATCGCGCACGGGCGCCGCCATGCACAGGCGAAACGCGTTCGACAATCCTTCCGTGCAGCAGTAGCCCAGTTCCTTCGCGCGCTGGACATCGCGCATGAATTCATCGAAGTCGATCGTCACGCCGTTGTCGAGCGTGAAGTCCTCGCGCGGAATCAACGCGCGGATGTCGTCGGCGTTCAGATGACCCAGCAGGAGGCGTCCGGTCGCGGTCCACGGAATCGGCACTCTCACGCCGATATCCGAACTGATGTTGAACGGGCGCGCGCTGTTCTCGGACAGCACCACGGTGTACTTGTTGCCCTCGAGCATGCACAACTGCGTGGTTTCGTCATACTTGCGCACCAGCGCGAGAATCGACTGATGCGCGCGGCTGATCAGGTCGTTGTGCGTGGCATAGTCGGAGCCGTAGTAGTGCATCTCCCGACCGAAGAAGACGCTTCCATCGGCCGATGTTTCGAGCCAGCCGACTTCCGCGAGAATCGCGACCAGCTCATAGATGCTCGAACGCGGCGCACCGGTCGCTTCGATCAACTCGCGCATCGTCATCGGGCGCTGGGCGAGATGCAATTGCCGAAACATGGCAATGACCCGGTCCACGCCTCTCGCTCGCGACGATTCTGTAACTGCCATGCATTCACTCCGTATGCGTCAATGGTCGAGCACGCGATGCAGAAACTGCCGGGTGCGCTCGTTCGATGGGTTGACGAAGATCTCCTCCGGCTCGCCCTGCTCCGCGATCACGCCCTTGTCCATGAAGACGACGCGATCGGCGGTCTTGCGCGCGAAACCCATTTCATGCGTGACGACGACCATCGTCATGCCGTCGCGTGCGAGTCCGCGCATCACTTCGGTGACTTCGCCGACGAGTTCCGGATCGAGCGCCGACGTCGCTTCATCGAAGAACATGATACCCGGCTCGACCGCGAGCGCCCGCGCGATCGCGACGCGCTGCTGTTGCCCGCCCGACAACTGGCTCGGGTAATGGTCGGCCCGATCCGCGAGCCCGACGCGATCGAGGACCTCCATTGCGCGCTTGCGCGCATCGGCCGGATTCATCTTGCGCGCCTTGATCAACGCAAGCGTCACGTTGCCGAGCGCGGTCTTGTGCGGAAACAGATTGAACTGCTGGAAGACCATGCCGACGTGACCGCGAATGTCGCGTGCGCGCTTCGGGTCGTGCATCGGCACGTCGTTGACCCAGACTTCGCCGGAATCCGTCTTTTCGAGTCCTGCCATGATGCGCAGCACCGTGCTCTTGCCCGAACCCGACGCGCCGATGAGCACGAGCACCTCGCCCGCCCGCACGTCGAGATTGATCTCGTTGAGCACGCGCGTCGCGCCGAATGCTTTACTGACGCCCGAGAGCGAAATGACGGGCCTGGTCTGGCTTTGATTGCTCACGACAGTCTCCTGCGGTCATGGTGGCGCACCCATTGCGAAAGCGGGAAGCACACGACGAAATAGATGAGTGCGACGAGCCCGTATATCTCGACCGGCTTGCCGATCCGATCGACGATCGCCTGCCCGCCGTGCATCAGCTCGGACATGCCGATCATGCTGACGATCGACGTGTCCTTGATCAGCGAGAGGTATTGTCCGATGAGCGGCGGCAGCACGATCCTGCCGGTCTGCGGCAACACGACGAACGCGAACGCCTGCATGCGCGACAGACCGAGAATCTGCGAGACTTCCCATTGGCCCTTCGCCACCGATTCGATCCCCGAACGGAACACTTCGGCGATATACGCGCCCTGATAGACGCTCAGGCCGATCACGCCGGCCGCGAAGACGTCGATTGCATAACCGAAGTAAGAGACGCCGAAATAGATGAACATCAGCGTGATCAGGACAGGCGTGCCGCGAAAGAGCTCGGTATAAAGGCGCGCGATGCGATCCGTGCCCCACGGTCCGAACGATCGCAACACGGCGGCAAGAAGGCCGATCAACGTGCCGCCGACGATCGAGGCGACCGACAGCAGCAGCGTCGTCACGAGACCTTGCAGCAGGATCGACAGACTGGTTCTCAGCAATTCGATTGACATGATGCGGCTCCGGTTCGGGCATCAGGCGCGATTGGCGCGGCGCAACGCGAAGCCGCCGAACCGTGCGCGCGGCCGCACGATCAGCGGCGGATGAAACATCCGGGCGCCGAGCTGGCTCGCGATCCACGACAGCACGTTGCTCAGCACCAGATACGCGACGAGAACGACCGCGAAGGTCTGGACGTACAGCAGCGTGCGCGAGTTGATCACCGTCGCGGTGCCCGTAAGTTCGGGCAACGCAATCGCGGACAGCAGCGAGGTGCCGAGCAAGAGCTGAATCAGATAGTTGACGATCGCCGGATAAACCGCACGCGCGGCCTGCGGCAATACGATCTCGGTGAAGATCTGACCGCGCTCGAGACCGAGAATGCCCGCGGCTTCGAGCTGTCCGCGCGGCACGGACTGAATGCCCGCGCGAAACACTTCCGACAGGTAAGCGCCGACATTGAGCCCCAGTGCGATTACGCCCGCCCAGTAGGCATCGAGCGAAATGCCCGCCGACGGCAAGCCGAAGAACACGATGAAGATCTGCAGGAGAACCGGCGTATTGCGGATGACTTCGACATAAGCCCGGGCGATGTACCGGAACACGGCGACCGGCGATATGCTGGCCAGCGCCGTCAGCAGTCCGAGCAGCACCGCCAGCACGAACGCGAGCAGCGTCACTTGCAGAGTCAGCCAGCCGGCTTTCAGGAACTCGGGGACATAGCCCCACAAGGTGAGCCACTCGTAACTCATTTCAGCCTCCGCGTCGTTCCGGTTTCATGCGATATCGACATCACGCCTTTCTCAGAACTGCGGGTTGAGCGGATAGCGCGGATCGGTGCCGAACCACTTTTTGTAGAGCTGCGCGTTGAGCTTCGACGCGTTGATGTTGAAGAGGAACAGGTTCAGGTAATTAAGCCACGCCTGATCGCCCGCCTTCACGCCGAAGCCGTTGTATTCGAGCGGCACGAGCGCTTCGTTCGTCACGGTCAGTTCGGGGTCGAGCGTCGCCTGATATGCGAGGAAGTTGTTGTCCTCGATCATCGCGTCGGCCTGACCTTGCTTCACGGCGAGAATCGCGGCCTGCGAGCTGTCGTATTCCTGGATCTTGATGGGAATGTTCAGCGAGCGGACTTCATCGCCGTTGGTCGAGCCTTTCACGGTCGCGATCGTACGGTTGCCCATGTCCTTGACGGACTGAATGCCGCTGCTCTTCTTGACCAGCAACGCCTCGCTCGCGACGACGTAAGGCGTCGTGAATTCGATGACCTTCGCGCGCTCCAGGTTGCGCGTGAAGTTGCAGAACACGACATCGACCTTGCTCGTCTGCAGGTTCGGAATCCGGTTCGCGCTCGTCGTGTTCACGACTTCGAGCTTGACGCCCATTTGTTTGGCGAGCTCCTTGGCGAGATCGACGTCGTACCCGTCCGGTTGACCGTCCTTGTTGTAGAAGCCGAAGGGCGCGAAGGTCAGGCAGTCGCCGACACGCAAGGTACCGCGTTGAAGTACGGCCTGAAGCGTGGGAGCAGAGCCTGCCGTGGGGCCCCCTTCCGCCGGCGTCGAAACTTTCGTACATGCGGACAACGCCAGCGCTGCGGCGATGACGAACAGCGAGACACTTCTTGCGCCTAAGTTCGAGAGTTTCATGTGCGGGTCCTGATGGAAAGATTGGGAAGCGAACCGGTTCCAAAGCCCGTCCGCATCGTAGAGCTAGTCACGGCGCACTGTCCGGTATATCGGACAGATATCTGGCTAATCGGAATGCAATGAAGTGTTGGACAATAGAATTCGGCGTGCAAGCGGCCCGAACCCCAATTGCACGGATTTTTTTGTTCAGCTATCGCAGCCGTCCTATCACGAGATCGACCGATGCCTTCAGCGGCAACGGCAACCCGCGACGGGCAAAGACCTACTGACTCGCGCCCGCCCCGATCCCCGCTTTTTTCTGAGCGTTCTGCAAATCCTGGGGATAGTTGGGATCGTTGGCGCGGCCGGGGTTGTAGCCCGCGTCCTCGAGTTTCTTCAACTCGGCGTTCTTCTTCGCGCGCGCCTGTTTTCGCGCGGCCTTTTTTTCCGCTTTCGTCATGGGTGCGGCTTGCGTCGCGTCCGTTGCGGCCGAACCGGTATCTTGAGCATAGGAAAGCGGGGCCGCGGACACGCCCACAACGCCCATGATGAGTGACACAGCAATGCTTGCCAGCTTCGTTCTCACGGTGATTCTCCGTTCTGGAGGAGATGCGTTTCAGAAAGTATAGGCGCTCGGGTCCGCGCCGCGTCGCCGGAAGACATCGTGCGATACTCGTCGCGACGCTATGCTCGCTTCCCCTTCGCGACGGCGACATAACATTCCGGGATACCAACCGATGCAAATCATCGTCGATGCCGACGCCTGCCCCGCCGTCGTGAAAGACATCCTCTTTCGCGCAGGCCCGCGCATGAAGGTGAACGTGACGCTGGTCGCAAATCAATTTCTTCGCACGCCACCCTCGCCCTGGATACGCGCCATCCAGGTGCCGGCGGGGTTCGACGTGGCCGATGCCCGCATCGTCGAAATTGCCGAGGGCGGCGATCTCATCATCACGTCGGACATCCCGCTTGCCGCCTCGGTGATTGCAAAGGGCGCCTTCGCGCTCGATCCGCGCGGCGAATGGATGAACGCGGACAACATCGAGGAACGCCTGTCGATCCGCGCGATGATGGATCAGTTGCGCGGCTCCGGCGTCCAGACGGGCGGACCGTCACCGTATGCACCGCGCGACGGCAAGAATTTCGCCGCGCAACTCGACCGCTTTCTTGCGAAGAACGTTCGATAGATACGCGGGCGAGGAGCGCCCAGCCCAGCGGCGACGAAGCGACAGGCAGCCGCGCGCCCGCGTGCAGTTCGAGATCGATCGTCGCGGGCTTGCTCGCGCACGTTTGGACGACGATCACATCGAGACGATCGCGCGCCGCGAGCACAACGTAGGGTCCGCTCGCATCGATCAGTGTCCCGGCGGCGGCGATTCGCTTCGCGCGCTGATCGGCTTGCGCATGGGCACAGGCTGCGTCTGTCTTCGTGCGACATGTGCACGCATCTGAAGGAATGCTCTGCGCGCTTGCGAGCGCCGCGTTCCAGACGAGGGTTGGACTGCGCCCATCGGCATTGAACATCTCGTGAAGCGCTTTTGGAGCGACCATCGCACGGCCACATGAATCTTCGCGCTGATGCGCGCGCTCGTCGCTCTACGGCATCGGATAGTGCGCGTGGGGCGTTCGACGGCGGGGGCATACGAGTGAACTACATGTGGTCGGCTAGCGCAGAGAAGTGTCGGGCCAGCATCGCCGAAAATCGACAACTGCTTCAACCGTTCTCATCGATGGTCTTCCGAATCGCGTCCTCGAATGCTTCGGAAGGCTGGCCGCCACTCACCAGATACTTCTGGTCGAAGATAATCGCGGGCACCGACTGGATGCCGAGTTGCTGGAACTCCCGCTCCTCCGCCCGCACCTCGTCGGCATATTTCCCATTTTCCAGCACCGCGCGCGCTGCTTCGCCATCGAGGCCGACGCTTCGGGCCGCTTCGATGAGAACGTCCGGATCGCTCGTATCCTTGCCGTCACCGTGATAGGCACGCAACAGCGCGAGCTTGAGCGGGAGCTGCTTGCCCTCGATGCGCGCCCAATGCAGCAGCCGATGCGCATCGAACGTGTTGTACACCCAGTTGCGTTCACCGAAAGCGAAGCCTTCTTGCGCGCCGCGCTCGCGGATCATCGTCTGCGTCTCGCGAATCTGCTCCGGCGTGCGGCCATACTTGCGACCGAGATAATCGACGATGCGCTCGCCTTGCGGCCCCATGTCCGGATTCAGTTCGAAGGGATGCAACGTGATGCGCGCATCGACGGTGTTACCGAGGCGCTCCAGCGCGCGTAGCAGAGAAGACAGGCCGACAGCGCACCACGGGCAGGCAATGTCGGAGACGAAGTCGATTTGGAGAGCGCGGGACATAAGCGTGGTGAAAGTTGGAGATGAAACGGACAGGCTAGCCGAAATCGTTCTGGCTTGCGTTGTTCGCATCTGCGACGAAAGTCGGGAAGCGCGCAAGGCAGGTTGCGCGTCCGCTCGGGGCGTAGGCGATCGAGCAGCCGTAATGCTGAGCGGCATCGTCCCGATGCAGCTAGCCCCTGCCCTTCACGGATCGCACCTTGTTGAACACATACCCCGAGAATCCGTCCCGCAGGTCGGGGTACTTCTGAATGATGGCTTCGGCCAGGTCACTCGATGGATCGATGCCGAGCCTGCGCAGCGTGAGTTTCCCGCCGGGGCTTGTCTTGTAAGTGCGGCGCCAGTCCTCGCGTTGTCGCGGCGTCGCGGCTTCGTACACTTCCCAGCCCCGACGAACTTCGTCGACGATCCGGTTCTGGGCATTGACGTCTTGCGCTGCGACCTGCAATGCCCGACGCGCCTCTGCTTGCTCCTTGGCCTCGGCCTCGCGTTGGTCTGTCAGCGACAAGCCTTCCTGGATCTGTACCATCTGACGCTCCGCATCGGAGACGATCCAGCCTTCTTTCAAGGCCTTCATGAAGAAGCCAGCCGGACTCTTCGACACTTTGCCCAGCTTCAGACTGAAACGCGTGCGCTCGATTGCCTGTTCGAGGCGTGCATCGGTGTAGGTGTCACGGTCGGAAGCGATCTGGCCGAATTGCGTGCTCGAAAGACCAATCTCCTGCTTCAGCGTCTGATACAGCGCCTGCGCATGTTCGTGCGTGTGAAGCAAACGCTCGGCCATCTCCTTTCGTTCGACGCGAAAACGCATGCGCCCGATCTTGCGAGAGCCCGGTTCGTTGCGCGTCTCGTACGACAAGGAAAGATCGGACACCTCATTGATCTGGTCCACCGCAGGCGCGAGCCAGTCCCGTTTGAAGTACTTGAACTCCTGTGCCTTCGCGCCCATCGTTCCTTGCCACGCGCGCAGTTCATCGAGCGTGAACCATTCGGTTACACCCTCGCCCGCGTACGGAAGAAGATGGTCGTACATGACGCGCGCGTAGCTGAGCGTGAAAAGAGATGTGATGCGCAGGCTCAGCCAGTGCGATTTCCCGGGACCGCGGATGATCCCGATGAGATCCGGAGGCACACGGAACTGGAAGCGCCCGCCCACGTACGAAATACGTCCGATCAGTTGAACCGATCCGAAGGGCTTCGAGCCGTCGGCATCGGGTTCGGCGGTCGCCTGAATGAGGGCCCGCTGCGCCTCCGTGATCACCTGTTCGAGATGCGCGTTGTTGCGGCTCGAGTAACGCATGAGCCACTTGAAATAGTCCAGCTCGACGTCGTAAAGATCGTGAACCTTGTGTTCCTGAGCGACGATGAAATACGCTGCGTCGATAAGACGACGAGCCGACACACCGAGATCGACGATCCGAATCAGAACGTTCTTGCGCGCGAAGCCGATGTCCGATCGTGCAGCATCAACGGGCAGGCCTTCGGCGTTCGCGTCGTCGAATAACGCCAGTGCCAGTTGTCTGGACGTGGCCACCTGCCCTCCTGTCGTCATCCCGCCTCCACGTCACGCGCTGTAGTTTTGCTATCGAGCGGTACGTTAACGGCTGCAAGGTGAGATGTCAACACAAGCTACCTCACCTTGGGCCGCCGTCGACACATAAAAGCTCACCTTAACCGGCCTTCATCACAAATCTCCTCACCATTACCGCCCAGACGCCTCACCTTGGGCGGCATTTCGCTTCACCTTGGTGGGGTAAACGCAGCACCTTGACGCTCAATCTACATCACTTTGATCACAGTAAACCTCACCATCTGAGCGTATGTAACTGATTTATAGGGGACTTGGTATGTCTGTTGGTGGTGGTACGTTTTGTTTTTTAAAAAAACAAACTAACCAGCGATTAGGACAAAGGGGTTGCGGGGTACTCAAAAAGGGATTGCATATGCGGCGTTTTCATTCACATAAAAACGGGGTGTTTGGGTGAGGCGAATTGTGATCGGTGCGATCGCTTTGCGGCTCATAGCGTGCGCGGCCTCTCGCTGAGGTGAGGTGTTTTGTGTCAGGTTGCTGCCTGATGGATGTACCGACGCGCCGGTCCGCTGCCGTTCAGCCAGAACAGCGGCACCGCGCGAGTGCATAAGCGTCGGATAAATAAGGGTTTTCTTCAGCGCGGCGAACGATTTTGCAACTTTCATTCGATTCCAATAGCCATTCATCAACCCGGCGAGTATTCTACGGTTCGACGTCTAGTTACAGCAAAACCGTGGAAACACCACCGAGCGTGGATAAAACACCTCACCGTGGACTTAAAAGGAAGCGCCGAATGAATTTGAGTGAACTGCCAGGGATCAATCGAAGGGTAAAGCTCTCCAATCTTGGAGAGTTCGCGGAGCGTTTGTCGGTCATGACGAACGAACTGCGAGATCAGATTCTGGCGCCCAGGCCGCGAAAGACGGCTCCCGTCTTCACGATCGGCGAGCTCTCCGACATGTGCGGAATCGATCGCCAAAAGATCAACTATCTGGCAACCAAGGAGGGAAGCGAACTGCCTCCGGGCGAGACGCACGGAACCGGCCGTGCGCGCATCTTCTCATTGCAGGATGCGCGGACTTGGGTGCAACAGGTCTCGGACATCTACCAGACGCCGCTCGTCACTGGCACGCGCGAGCATCGGGGTCGCGTCCTGATCACCGCGAACTTCAAAGGCGGCTCGTGCAAGACAACGACGTCGATGTGCATTGGTCAAGGGCTGAGTCTGCGTGGTCGCAAGGTTCTCATGATCGACCTCGACCCGCAAGCATCGCTTTCGGAACTGTGCGGCTTGTACGCGGAGAAGGATTTGACTTGGGAGGATACAGTCCTGCCCTTTATTTACGATCCGGATATCGAGGGTGGCCTTTCGTCAAAAGTACAGACTACGTATTGGGACGGGCTCGACGTCATTCCGGCACATAACTATTTGCACGACGCCGAATTCCACCTGCCGACGGCGCAGAAGACGAATGCCAACTTCGAGTTCTGGTCAGTGCTAAGGAAAGGGATCGAACCGCTGCGTGCGCAATATGACTACATCATTCTGGACACGGCGCCGTCGCTCTCGTATATGACGCTCAACGGGCTGATGGCCGCCGATTCGATGGTGATGCCGCTCGTGCCCGAAAGTCTCGACTTCATTTCGTCCGTGTCGTTCTGGTCATTGTTTGCCGAGGTTGCGAATGGCTTCGTCGAACACGAGGTCGACAAAACCTACGATTTCGTATCGGTGCTGCTCTCGCGTGTGGACTATGGGAGCACGTCGTCTGCGCCGGTCGTACGCTCGTGGTCCCAGCGAGCCTATGGAGACTGGTTGCATACCACCGAAATCCCGGCCAGTTCCGTCATGAGTAATGGTGCGTTGGCGTTCTCGACGGTGTTCGATTTGTCGCGTGCCGAGACCGTCGCGAAAACCTTGGCGCGTGTAAAACAGCCGATGGTGGATTACTGCAAATGGATCGATGACCAATATGTTGCCCAATGGAGGGCAGGACAATGAGCAGCCTTCGCGACCGCATGATGAGCAAGACCGCTGAAGTTCGTGCGGCCAAAGACATTCAGCTCGATCCGCAGCAGGAAAAGGCCGCGAGCCCGCGTACCGCGCCGGGAATGGCGGCCGCATTGGCGGCCGCGCAACAGCGCATCGCTCAACTCGAGCACGCCGGTCCCGCGTCAGAGGCACCGGTATCGGAAATCGTTCCGAATCCTTGGCAGCCGCGTCAGGTGTTCAATGATGCGAAGCTTGTGCAACTGGCCGAGTCGATCCGCGAGGCGGGTCTCGTCCAGCCTATCGTCGTTCGCCGCGTCGGCGCGGGTTTTCAGATTGTCGCAGGCGAGCGCCGGTGGCGCGCGCACAAGATGATCGGAAAAGAGTTTATCAAGGTCTTGGTCGTCGATCTCTCGGATGAGGAGATGGCGATGCTTGCCCTAGTGGAAAACGTCGCACGCGAGGATCTCTGCGACTACGAGATTTCGCGATCGATTCGACGGACCGAGAAAGAGTTTCCGAACCGCAAACGAATGGCTGAAGCCTTGGGGATTTCTCGATCCGAGCTCTATCGCTATTTGTCGTTCGGTGAGTTGCCCGATTTTGTCGTTCAGGATCTGGATGTGCAGCCTCGCTTACTGGGTGCGACAGCTGCAGAGAGCGTCGTCTCTGTACTCCGCGGACGGAATGGCGCTGCGTTCGAGATTGCGAAGGATCTGTGGGCGCGGGTGGTAGCGGGCGATTTGGACCAGTTGAAGTTTGGGAAGGCGATTAAGCAGGCGTTGGAGGACGAGGGGAAGCCGGCGCAGGGCGTGAGCGATCGAAGCATCGACAAGATTTTCGCGGGCGGATCTCAGGCGGGGTCGATCACCAAGGATTCGATGGGACTGACTGTCAAAATCAAAGCGGGCATGCTCACGGCCGATAAAGAAAAGCAGGTCCGTGATTTGGTCGCGCAGTTGTTCGGGGATAACGGTTAGGAACGTTCGATATCCGGGGACGGTTTTCTTCAGCCGACGCCTCCGTGACTCGCACGTCGATCGTCCTTTAGTCAGAGTGTCTCAACTTGGGACACTCTTTGTCCGGTTTTTCACTCGATGAATTTCTGAGCCCCATCCCGCGAGTGTCCCGACTTGGGACACTCTCACGCCCTCTGGCAGATTTCTAGTTCCGCAATTGCCATGCCGATGTCGCTGCTTATTAGGCAGAGACAGCGGCTTCACAAACTGCGGGGCCGCCCTTCGGGCCGACGCTCGATTGAACTCGCAACGAGTTGAGGAATTCCGATTGTCGGGTATTCGGTAGCCCGGTAAGCCCAACGCGGCGTCGTGGGAACGAGAGGGCAAGGCACCTCTGCCCTTGCCGCAAGCACTCCGCCTACACCATCGCAGTTTTTCCGATTTACTCCAGCCTCCCGTCCAGATCCGTTCGTCGAAATCAAGGTGGCTTGGACGTATCCGTAAGTTTAGAGAGTAGCCCACCAATTGATTGCGGGCCGATTGTTTATGCCTCGCGCTCTTGATAAGTCGCGAATGTGTATGGCCTCCTGCCATCCCTGCGCGACGATAATCTGCTCGGGCCGTCAGCGGGGGCGAATAATCTCGACCGCAGCTTGAGCGCCGCGCGCATATCGCGATGACGAAGATATCGTGAAACAATCCCCTCAGCAGCGATAAAACCCTTAGAGCCTTGCTGCATAAGACTCCAGAAGTAGTCTGCGCCCCTACTTGGGGGATTGTTCCACGGAACGGCCTTGCGTTAGGCGGGACGTCTCAAGCATCGCTGCGTCGAATGCGCGATCGAACGAGGCATATGAGCGTTTGTAGTGATCAAAACGACCGGTGTAGTATTCAATACGGTCGATCGTCGAGACGTGATCGCCGCCCGAGGGCGTCGCCGTAGGCATTGGACCGGACTGACCGGCCGTCCATGCAAGCTCACGTCCGATAAAACGTCGGTATGCGATTTGTCGCGTTGCCGGCGCCACCGGCCCACCTAAAGTGAAGTGGTTCATGTAGTCACGGGTCAAGCATTCAGCACTTGCTCCGGCCTTAAGTCGGTTCCGTCGGCACAGTCGAGAATTAGCGGAGACGCGGAGCCTGGTGCGTGATTAGCGTGCACGCGAGTTTTCACTTGCAATTTTGCTTGCGCGCGAGTGGTCAAATGGACGGCCAACGATCGAGGCGGGAATCGAGCGCGGTATCAGGATGTCCATCATCGCCAGTAACGAAAAAAACACGACGGCGACAAACAACGTCGTGCCGAGCAATTCGAGCAAAGCCATGGCTACCTCCTCGGTTCCAGAATCCCACTGTGTCGTAGCATCTACTTGCGTTTAGTTTGCGTCCGGCAGCGCCACATCAATGTCGTGAGAAGGCGTCACGATATGGCTTTGATCACTGATTCAACTCTGGCTGATGCCGCTCACAATCCGCTGAAGAAGACCACTTAATACGGGCGCGCGGCGGCGGATCGCGTCGAGCTGAATATGTGACGTTCCGCTGCTCCGGGCTTGATGGCACTCGGCTTGCTATCGGCCTCATCGGTCGATCCTGAGCCGCAAACGCCGCACTCGAACGGGTGCCGCTCGAACCGCACGTCAACGCGCGCATTGCGAAGGCAGTCAATAACGGTCGCGTGAGCAGGCGCAGAACTCAGACGAGTCATCGTAGGTCTCTCCGCCAGGATTGAATGATGCGCGCGGCTAAACGGACAGTGCTCGCCGTCGGCCAGCATGATGCTAGCGCGGCATTACGGCCAAACGAGACGAAGCTCGTGCCTGCAGCGCGCGCCAGGTGCGCGCGCGGAGCATCGCAGATATCGGCGCAAGGGCACAGATGGCCTCTTGCGGATGCGCTAGCTATTCGTCGCGAAGGAGTCTTCGCAGTCGACTTCGAAATTCGGTGCAGCGCTGGACGCGGTAGCCCAGCGAGTGCCGAAATCGAATTCGCCGTCCGCCTGCGCCATAAAAAACTGGTTTGGATAACGAAACATACTTTGCGATTTGTGATCGCGAAAGGTGAGCGACGCAGCTTCGGCGCACCGGTTCTACCGGTCGTCCGATCGTACGGCGAACATCCACGCTTGCGAGTGACTTGACGGGTCCCTGGACGCCGCGTTTGACCGCGCCTAGGGCTCATCTTGAAAACATCCAAGGCGTGTCGCCGGTTTTTCGCCGCGTTCGAACCGGACGCGCAGATACAACGCGATGATCGAATTTCGAGTCTACGTACGACGGTGCGGCGCGTCGCCGGAAATCTGCCGAAGCCCCAGCGGGGGCGAGCGCAACTA
>Ga0105251_10002870_pt1 | contig 12999 bp, 11 predicted proteins | sample KBSS64metaG_FD_80424 | JGI IMG/M metagenome (GOLD analysis project Ga0105251, IMG submission 80424) | Switchgrass rhizosphere microbial communities from Kellogg Biological Station, Michigan, USA - KBS S6-4 metaG | ecosystem: Host-associated > Plants > Roots > Rhizosphere > Soil | place...
CCAGTAACGCCTTGCAGACTTGCTCTGGCAGGAAATGAGCGACATCACCATGATGGCGGGCGACTTCTTTTACCAGCGATGAAGAGACAAAAGACCAGTCCTTCGACGGCATCAGAAACACGCTTTCAAGCTCTGGCATTAAGTGGCGGTTCATATGAGCCAGCTGCATCTCATACTCAAAATCCGCCGCTGTACGTAGCCCACGGACCAGGACATTCGCCTGCTGGGTCTTTGCAAAATTGGCCATTAAATCGCTAAACCCGACAACTTCTACATTAGGCAAATGCGCCGTCACCCCCTGCGCGAGCTGAACTCTTTCTTCCAGCGTGAAGAGGGTTTTTTTATGCGGGCTGTTAGCAATCGCCAGAATTAAGGTATCGAACATCATCGCACCGCGAGTCACTATGTCCAGATGGCCATTGGTAATGGGATCAAATGTGCCTGGGTAAATCGCTCGGGTGGTCATAGTGGTTTGTTTTCCGTGTAGCTTTGATTCAGTGCCCAGAGTTCAGCGTACTTGTTAAACGTATATTGTGCATTGACGACCGCAAGTAACCATCCCTGCTTCCCATCGAGAAAACCAGCGCGCAACAACAGGGTTTTACAAAATGCCCCGAAGGTGTGACCAAAAATACCTGCAATGGAGACTCGTTTACCGCGTTGATGACGCTCTTGCGCCCACGCGGTTGCATAATTTAACTGTTTGCGTTGGAAGCTTGCGAAATCACGGCAGGTCAAATGGAGCAAATCCCCTTTAAGGGGGACAACTTTTGCACCGGGTGCTTCTAGAGATTCATGAACCTGATTGTCATTATAACTATAGCGTGAACGTGCATAGAGGCGAGTCACACGATCCGGATACCAACCGCTGTGGCGCATAAAGCGTCCGAGGAACAGGTTGCGGCGTGCAATGCTGTAAACTGTATCTGGCTGAGGGTTTTCTAGTACCGCTTGGAGTGTGCTGGCCAGTTCGGGTGTGACGCGCTCATCGGTATCGATCATCAAAATATAATCGTGGCTGGCGTAGCTCTGTGCGAGCTGACGTTGTTTGCCAAAACCCTGCCAGTCTTCATTAATGAAAACCTTTGCACCTGCCTGAAGGGCTATCTCGACGGTAGAATCGGTACTTCCTGAATCCAGTAACACCACCTCATCTGCCCATGAGACTGACGCCAGGCATTCTGGCAATACGTCTGCCGCATTTTTAGCGATCATCACGACGGACAAACGATTGGGCATTAATGGCTCCGTTGTGGCAGATACGGTTGCAGTAATTGTAGCAAGCGTTGCAGTGCGCCTTGATTCTGGTGAAGCACTTCAACTGCATGGCGACCGTAGTAAAGACGATAATCTTCATCAGTCAGCAATGTGGTGATTTCATTGACCAGCGAGTTGGCATCGGTGACGGTAATCAGCCCATCAGCATTCTGCAATCTGGCGCATATATCTTTGAAATTGAATGTGTGCGGGCCCATCAAGACCGGAATTGCATGAGCAGAAGGTTCCAGTGGGTTATGACCTCCACGCTCAACCAAGCTGCCGCCAACAAAGGCGAGATCGGCAATCCCGTACAGCATCATCAGTTCGCCCATCGTATCGCCAATCACCACTTGCGTGCTGTTGGACGGTTTTTCACCGCTGCTGCGCATGATGTAACTGAAACCAGCTTTCTGAGCCATATCCCGTGCGTCTTTAAAGCGTTCCGGATGGCGCGGGACAAGAATGAGTAATAAATCAGGGAATTTGGCCAGCAACTGGCGGTGCGCATCAAGAATAATGCTCTCTTCGCCATCATGGGTGCTGGTAGCAATCCAGACTTTGCGATGTGGAGCCCATTGGCGGCGTAGCGTAATCGCGCGCGCAGCAAGCTCTGGAGTCACAGAGATATCAAATTTCAGGCTGCCGGTAACAGTCAGTTGCGAGCGTTTCAATCCTAATTCGATGAAACGGCCGCCATCTTCTTCATTTTGTGCAGCAATAAGCGTGATTTTGCTCATCAGACGACGAGTGAAATTACCCAGTTTTTTATATCCATTTGCCGAACGGGCAGAGAGACGGGCATTGGCAATGACCAACGGGATTTTACGTTTATGTAATTCGTTGATCATGTTTGGCCATAGCTCGGTTTCCATCACGATGACCAATTTCGGGCGCACGGTGTTGAAAAAGCGCTTCATGGCGCAGGGGAGATCGTAAGGCAAATAGACGTGATGCACGTTTTGCCCAAACGCCGACTGAGCGCGTTCAGAGCCGGTAGGGGTCATCGTGGTGACGGTAATTGGAATCGTCGGGTAACGATGGCGTAGGGCTCGCACCAATGGAATTGCCGCCAGTGTCTCACCTACGGAAACTGAATGCAGAAGAATACCATCGGGCTCCACTTTTCCACGGCAATAACCGTAGCGTTCCGCCCAGCGTTTACGATACGCGGGAGCTTTACGGCTACGGAGTAATAGTCGCAGCCATACAATTGGCTGAATAAGATAGAACAGGGCGGTATACAACGATTCCAAGCGAATTTTCCGTATTTTCATTATCGGCGGGCAAATTCTAAGCATTCGGGAAGCTTAAAGCTATTGTTTTGGTAACTTCACGAAGGCATTGCTTAGTATTCGGAGCAGTTTGTGTTGTGTTACAGAAATGACGGGTAGTAAGCACTACCCGTAAAAGAAATGCTTCTCAACCAGGTACTCGTGTTGCTTTCTTTAGTTTTAGATAACGGCGACCCAAGCGCCAGCGCAGGCGGAAGCCGCGGGCATTTTTCCAGATAAGGCGCCAGATACCGCGATCAAAAAACTCCTGGATGATCATCTTCTTTTTATGCGGATCTTTCATGCTATTGAAAGTATGCAATATTCCAAGGCCTTCTTTTGCAATTTGCCAGTTGCAGGCTGGAATGTTTTTGACGGCTTCGGGATAGCGCTGGTTAATAGCATCCAGCATCTCCAGAATTTTCATGTAGTGGCGAGCGGAGCGGATGAGCGTGTCATCAGTATCGGGTTTGTGGGAAACCGAGGCTGAATGAATGTAGTAATCGTAGTATTGCTCGTCAGTATATTGAACACGTTCTGCGGCCAGTAACACTTCTGTTGTCCACGGAATGTCCTGATGGCGCAAACCAGGTTCAAACGTAAATCCATGTTCACGAATAAAATCATGGCGATAAAGATTCAGCCACGTGACATGCAGAAACTTACGTGAATCCAGAGCACGCTTTAGCCACTGTGGGCCGGCCAGTACATCAGTAGACTGAAGTTTATCCTGCGGGAAAATTGGGCGCGGAGGTTTCTTATTATTTTCATAGACGTAATTACCATTACAGGTGACAACATCCAGATTGTTTTTCAGCGCTAAATCAAGCAGGTGGCGGTACATGCCCGGTTTAAAGTCGTCATCAATGTCCGGGAAGGAAAGGTATTGGCCTGTAGCCACTGCCAGTCCTGTATTACGTGCAATAGAAACGCCTTGGTTTTCCTGCTCCAGAACTTTCATGCCGGGGAATTTGCTGCGCCATGCTTCAATTATCGCCATCGAGCCATCGGTTGAACCATCGTTCACCATAATGACTTCCATGCTGCTGATATTCTGAGCTTCAAGGCAGGCAAAAAATTTGGCCAAAAAAAGTTCGCCGTTATAAACAGCAACGACAACGCTAAGAAGTGGACGTAGGTTTTGTGGCATAAAATTACCTGAAAATTTCGTTATCTTTCTTCTGCCGCCAGCGACAAGTACTGCTGGCAGATGGCACCAATGCTATAAGACTCAATCTTTGTGGAATCAATAATCGGTGGATTGTTATAAATATCCAGCATGGTATTCGCAAGTTCCTGAGCAGTCATACCCGAAAGGCCACGTGCCAGTCCCTCTGTGAGAATTTCTGCAGGCCCACCCGGACAGCGGGTACTGACTGCTGGTGTCTGGCAAATCAGAGCTTCCACTAATACGTTACCAAACCCTTCGCAATCTGAGCTCAACAGCAGCATGCGTGCATTGGCAATCCACGGATAAGGATTAGGAACGAATGATTTGATAATGATGCGGTCGGCAACGCCCGCGGCAGAAGCCATTGCTTTAATTTCGGCAATGCGTTCTTCACTACCGCTACCCATCAAGACTAATGGAGCTTGAATCTCACTAAGTGCATAGGCATTGATGAGTCGATCATGGCGCTTATGCTCATGGAAACGCCCAACATGAATGAGATAGTCCTGCCCTGCCATCTCACATGGCTCTTTCGCTCGTAAATGAATCCCGTCAATGTCGAATGGGTTATGTATCACGGAGCTGCGAGAAAGCGTTATGTCGAAACCCTGAGTAATATCTTGCAGCACCGCTTTAGAGACGGCGACGACATTACTGTTCTGGTAAACACTTTGAATTTTTTTACGTTTTAGCCAACGGGAGAAGCCATGGCGATGTTGGAGATACGAGAAAGAGAACATGCCATGCACGCAATACCAGAGCTTCTCACGCGGTATAGATTTTGTGTGGGCAACAATACGATCGGTTTTATGCAGATGCGAAAAGATGAGGTCAAACTTCCCTTTTTTCTGCGCTTGTTCAACTGCGCTATCGAGCAGAGCTGCACGGCGAGATAGTTCAGTTAGCTTGCGCCAGGGTTTTTTGCAGGTATCCAGAATGACCTGATAATCAACGCCTTCAGGGATCTCATAGTCACAGACACGGCGCAGAGAAAATACGGAAACCTGATGGCCCATGCCCACCAAACCTTGCGATAAGGTTAGAACGGTTTTTTCAGCACCGCCGCCAGGTAAACCATCAATAACCATTAGGATACGCATCATCTAATCCAGTATGTTTTGATACAGCGAAATAAGTTGCTGTGAAAGTTTTTCCGGTGTCGCATCCTTGACTCGTTCACGAGCAAATATCCCCATACTTTCATCAACAAAGCGCGATGGTATCGCCATTACCGCTTCTGACAATCGTGGGATATCGAGTGCATCACAAACGTATCCATTTTGTCCGGTTGTAATAAATTCAGCACCACCACAGGTGTGTGAAGTAATAACCGGTAAACCACATGCCATTGCTTCAAGTATCACATTAGGGAATGGATCATATAGCGTTGGCAGTAATAGTCCATCAACAGCTTGATAGAAAGGCAGTGTGTTTTTCTGCATCCCCATATACCGCACTCGGTTCTGGCATCCCAACGATTGTGCCAGTTCTTGGTACTGTTTTTCGGCTTTATCCTGTCCGACAACGACAAGATAGCGATCGGTGTTCGCGATGGCTCTTATCGCACTGGCAAGCCCTTTGCGCTCAAATCCCGATCCTACAAAGACCAGCGCCACCGCATTTTGTGGGATGGCCATTTCCTTACGTAACTTAGCTCTCAATTCTTCATTTGCTGGAACGAAGCGGGAGGAGTCAATGGCATTATAGATGACATGTATCTTGTTAGCAGGTATAGAGAAATCTTCGATGATTTCTTGTTTCACCATTTCTGCATTGCAGATTACGGCTTTTAGCTCAGGAGCCTGGTACATAGCTCTTTCAGCTTGCATGACATAGCGGTGGTATCTGTCCATAAACAACCACTTTCCACGCCATGCAGGTAAAATTCTGGCTCGCTGCATTAACCAGCGTCGATGAACGCCATCACCAGCCCGATAAATATCACACCCTGCGATGCGCTCATGGCTCTGAACAATATCGAAATTTTCACGTTGCCAAAGTTTCCTGGCCGCATCAGCAAAGCCTTTTTCACGGCTGATTCGCCCAAGCTTCATTGGGTCACATATATGAATATGCCAGTTATCCTGGCGTTCGCCCTCCCACTGCCGGGTGATAACGTTGAGTTCCATGTCATGGGCACTTAATGCTTCAAGTGCACGTGAAACGAAACGCTCGGCACCTCCATCCGGGCGATATTTTTGGCGGACGATTGCCAGACGGCAGTGCTTCATAACAACTGTTTCCTTGCGGCGGCTACAACGACATCAACCGGAATGGCACCGAGATAACGTTCTTTCGTATTGGTATCAATCTTGTCTGGATCGGGAAGCACACCGAAGTTACCAGCCCAGATAACATCACCGACGACATCCCACGGGCTCCAGAACGTCAATTTTGACGGGCCAAATAATGCGACGCAGGGTGTTCTTAACGCGGCAGCCATATGCATAGGCACCGAATCTACGCCAATAAACAGCCGAGCATGATCGATGAGCGCAGCTAATTGTCGCAGGGTTAATTCACCAGCGAGGGAATGAATGCGTTCTGGCGGGCATAATGCGCGGATTTTCTCAATCATCGCTTTTTCATTCTTATCGGGACCGGAAGTCAAAATAAGAGTATGGCCGTCATTTTGTAGCGCTGTGATCGTTTGCGCCATTTTGCTCTCATCCCAGCATTTGAAGAACCAGCGGGATGTAGGCTGCACCACGATAAATGAACCTTCCACACCTTTGCTTTGCAACGTAGCTTGCACGGTTTGCCAGTCTTCAGGCTGGTAACTCATCGTCACACTGCGACATTCAGAGATACCAAGCGGAGCAAGGATGGATAAATTTTGTTCAACGGTATGCAGAGTCTGATGGTGGGCTACCGATGCAAGTTGAGTATGGCAATTGCGCCAGAACCACCCGCGGCGTTTATTGAAATCGAAACCTATGCGTGTAGGGGCGCCGGTGAAACGAGTCACAATAGCGCTACGCCACTGATCGGCAAGGTTGAGAACCAAAGTATATTTTTGCTCGCGCAGCGTTTTGAGTAACTGCCATTCTTTGCATAAATGCTGGCGAGTACCGAGTTTTCGCCACTTACGATCAATGCCATAAATACGATGAATGAGTGGATGAGCTGCTAGCATATCGCGTGTTTCTTCATACAGCAGGACATCAATTTCTGCCTGTGGCCATGCCTGATGTAATGAGTTGATCACTGGGGTGGTGAGCAGCATGTCACCATGATGGCGCAACTTTATCAGTAGAATGCGAGCAGGTGGCTCGCTTGCGAGAGAATTCAAGGCGTTATTCATTATCATCTTTAGGTGATCAACCAGAGGGTGATTCTAATAGACCTTGAGTATGGTTGCTACATTTGTGCTCAGAAGTCAGAAATTTGAACGTAAGCGGTTTGCCCTAATCAGACAGGCTGCGTAACATGATGTAAACCTCGTGTTAGCTCAGAGACGGAAATGACTAAACCAGCATTCATCATTACTATTGATACCGAAGGCGATAATCTGTGGCAAAACCACCGGCAAATCAAAACTGAGAATGCCCGTTTTTTACCTCGTTTCCAGGCATTATGTGAGAAATATGGTTTTAAACCGGTTTGGCTGACAAATTATGAAATGGCTATCGACCCGGATTACATCGAATTTGCTAAGGATGTAATTGCTCGTGGCCAGGGTGAAGTTGGCATGCATTTACATGCATGGAATAGCCCCCCTGATTATGATTTAACCGGTGATGACTGGCGCTGGCAGCCTTATCTGATTGAGTATCCTGATGAGGTCCTACGCGAGAAGGTGGTTTATATGACCACTCTATTGGAAGAAACTTTTGGCACAAAAATGATCAGCCATCGTGCAGGGCGTTGGGCATTTGATAGCCGTTACGCCAAACTTTTGGTGGAGTTGGGGTATAAGGTGGATTGTTCAGTGACCCCAAGGGTTAACTGGCGAAATGCTAAGGGGGCCCCAACAGGCAATGGCGGAACGGATTATCAACATTTCCCGACCCAGTCTTATTTCATTGATCTGGAAAATATTAGCCAGCCCGGTAACTCTACGCTGCTTGAAGTCCCGATGAGCATTCAATATAAGCACAGTCCATTAATGAATAGCTTCAAACAAAGCTATGACCGGCTTCGTGGGAAATATCGTAGTCCTTCCGTTAATTGGTTGCGCCCATCGGGTGGTAACGCCGCACAAATGATAGCGGTTGCGGAAAAAACACTAGCTGAGGGCAGTGACTACGTGGAGTTTATGCTGCATTCCTCGGAGTTTATGCCGGGGGGGAGCCCAACATTTAAGAATGAAGCAGATATCGAGCAGTTATATCAGGAGTTAGAGATGTTATTTTCCTGGCTTGCTGAAAGAACGGTGGGGATGACGCTAGCTGAGTTTTATTTTCGGCAATGATAATGTTAAGTCTTTTGAAATAGCGCCTGTAGTTATTTATGCAGGCGCTATGGGCTATATGAAATTTAATAAATAATATTAATTATGATAATCATCCGCAATGAACTGCTTTTTTGTCGGGGTGCATAGTATTACTGCCAGTGGAAGCCAGAATAAGAACCAATATTCTTGAGGGTTACCTATGATAAACATTCCCTGAGTCATATAATAAATCAAAGAGAAAATAAAAATAGATACTTCAGCTTTTTGTTGCGCTTGTAAATGTTTTTTAATCTGAAGGATTCCATAGCCAATGAGGGATATCAGTAATAAAAAACCAACAATCCCACCTTTCAAAAGTGAGGAGAGGTAAATAGTATGTGTGGTGGTTATTTTTTCTCCGACACTGTTTGTAAAGGAAAGGCTTTTATCATAGCCCCACCCCCATACTGGTCTTTCTAAAGAAACTTCTAAAGCATGCTTCCAAATACCGAAGCGAATAAAGCTTTGTTTATATGAGTTTTCTAATCGCCAGATCAAATTGTCAAAAAAGTGAGTAAAATAAATTAGTGATATAATAAATAAAAGTACAGCCACCCCATAAAATATATTTTTCTTTGTATAGCTTGGACTAACTGTGAATAGGAAAGCAAATGCTGCCGTAAATGCAATAAATGGCCCGCGACTTTGTGTAAGAACAAGAGATATAAGTAATATTGGGAATAGTAAATATAGCCAGCGATTACCTGTTTCACGGATGTAAATTATGCCGCAGAAAACTCCGATAGCCATATATCCAGCTAAGTCAATGACATTATCTGGGGCCCAAGGGAAACCATTTCCTAACCTGGAACTTAATATATATGTTTTATCTACCATTATTAATGTCAAAATGGATAGAGCACTCATTCCAAAAAATACTGCACCCATAATATGTTTTTTGTAACCGAATTTATTGGCTTGACGATATATACACATGAAAACTACTAGATAGAACATATGCTTTATAGTTGAAGTGATGTTTCCTGGGGCCTCAGACCATAAGTTGGATAATGCAAAGTAGAATAAAAATAAGAAGGGTAAAATCAAGCTTTTTATGAATACATAATCATGTAAAAAATCACAGCGTGACTCTTTTGAGAGTAATAATGTTGCAATAAAAATAATAAGGGAGGCATGAAAAAGAAGATTAATTTTTGATACATTGCAAAATATAGCACTAAAAAACACAAATGTTACGAAAAAGTATATATATGTTTTTTCTAAGCGCGAGGTTTTATTTAAAAGCATCACGATAATCCAATTTTGGGAAAATATAAGATGGAATTGCGCTATCTTGGGATAAGTTTATGACTTCAATATTTTTATTTCTCAACGCTTGGCTGGCAAGAGTGAAAGCTGGAATGATAATGTCATGCAGTTTCTCATTGAGAAAAGAGGGGAGCATATTATCAGTTGTTTCATAAAATCTAGGTTTAGAGAAATTATTCATATCTAAACCTGCAATATATATTTTACTAAACCCTAAAAAAACTAGTATTTGGAGAGACCAATATACAACTGTTCCAGCATCAAATATTCCGGTCCTAATGTCATAATTAAATGCGATGCTATCTGAGTTTTTAAGAAATAAAATATCATGATGACATGTAAATGTTTTTTTTACATTATCCGAGGATATTTTTTTCTCGTATACCTTGTAGCATTTATCCTCAATAACAACCAACTTACACTTAATGTTGTTCAATGAGAATCTCTCAACAATTTTAATAATCCCATGCACCGTAGTGAATAGAGTTAAATCCTGTTTAGCAATAATCTGCTCCAGAAAATCTGGTCTATTATCAATAAAAGTCATGTCAACTATGATATAAATATTAAAATCAACCTCTTCATGAAGATTCCAGGCACCATTAACGCCAACAGTTGGTAATTTAGGAATAGATGAAAAATCTATTTTTTTTATCGAAGGGCCTGTTGCAATTAGTAGAACCCTACCATTATAACGACCTCTGAGATCTGATAATTTTTGAAGTGGAATTTGACTGCTTTTATAGAATAATTCAGAGATCGCACCAAATTCATCTCGTTGGATTTTGATATAAGGCCATAGATTTTCATTATGACGCATACTTCTCGGATGCGTATAGCGATATATTTGTTTCGTCAAGGTGCCCATCAGATTCTCATTTTATCCTATTATCTATTGTTCTCATGATTGGTAATAAAGCTGTAAATATCAGATAAATCATCATCACTCAACGCAAACATCTCTTCTCTTGAGCGATCAAAATAGTAAGGAGCTTCAAAGATATATGATTTTTCATACTCTTTGTGACCAATCAACAGAACGTTGCCTAACGGACGTTGCTCTTCAATGCAGCACGGACCATAAATGAGAACAATTGGGACCCCAACTGCATCTGCTATATAAACATTTCCAGAATCTGATGCAATATAGAAATCCATTTTACTGATAGCAAAAGGGACATCTTCCAAAGGTAATTCACCAATCAGGCTTACAATATCTTCTCGTACTCCAACCTCACGGTGCAAGTCATCAAGCCATACTTGTTCGCTTTGAGGACCGAAAACATAGTAAATACAATTTAAATCACCTAAAGCATCAAATACTTTTTTCCATACTGCGGCAGGAATTGTTTTTGACTTATTTCCGGCAGATATACTCAGGCCAATTTTGATAACATTTTGTTTATCAAGCGATATTGGGTAGGACACCGGCTTTCGTAATGGCCGGGTGGCATGCTTAGGAGCATTACGCCAGGTCAAGGTACGATCAGCGAGCTTAAGGTAATCGTCGACAGTTAATTGGTCTTTGCTATGTTCAACAGTACCAGTAGCCGTAAAGTAAAGCGGGGCTTGGTACCAGCGACGCGTGTAAGTCGACAGGTACTGTTTGTTCTTCGCATTGCAGACTGACGCGAAGAAAAGATTCGTACTATTTGGATGTAACAAGTAAACATTTTCGTAGCGATTCATCAATTTGAAAGCCAGGCGAAACTTGCGCCATAGGCTCTTTTTATGTTCTTCAATCAAGAAGATGGTATCGATAGTTTCATCATGTTTAGCCAAAGGAAGAACGGTTTTGCTGATCAAAACATCACTGTGCTTCAGATGGGCGAGTAAAGGGGTGACGTTGACGAAATCGCCTATTTTTGCCGTTTGAATGAGTAAGTTCCGGCCTGTTTTTTTATAAAACAGTTTTCCGATCAATTTGAACGGAAGAAAGAGGATAAAGAGGATTAGATAGCTCATTAATCGTTATTCTATCGTTAAGTGGCTAATTTTCTGGAGTGCGGTAAATGTGTCTACAGCGGTGATGTTAGCCATACTTTTTCCTGCGCCCCTGATTTCATGTTGATTTTCACCGTAGCCACCAATTAAACCCGGATCGGTTGGGCCATACATTGTGATGTTTGGCTGACCTAATGCGGCGGTCAGGTGACTTAATCCGGTATCGACGGAGACAACAGCTCTGGCTCCAGCAAGTTGTTTGGCTACCTGTTCAAGGGATAGACGTGGCAACACTTCAACATTATCAAATCCTTCAGCTAAACGAGTTGCCCGTTCGTGCTCGTGATTTGCGCCCCACGGGAGTTTAATACGTAAGCCAGTATTGTGCATTAATTGAATAAGATCTCGCCAGTGTGATTCCGGCCAGTGTTTTTCATCGCGTGTGGTGGCATGAAGGAAAATCATATATTCCCCCATATCTGACGGCGCGGTAGCCAGAAAATGCTGGGCTATTGCATAGTCACCTTGTTTTTCAGGCTTCTGATAACCAATACTTTTGGCAAATAACTCGCGAGTACGTTCCACTGCATGTTGCTGTTTCGCGATTGAATGCCGGCGATTATAGAAGAGGCTGGCTAACGGTTCACGGGCGCTATTCCAGTCCATACCATGTTTTGTCCCGCGGGCTTTACGAGTCACCAGAGCAGCGCTCTTTATTAATCCCTGGGCATCTACGATGAGATCGTAATTTTCGGCGCGTAGCGCCTGGTAGAATGCAGCACGCTCGGCTTTCACTGCGCTTGAAAACCAGCTTTTACGCCAGCGACGAATCGCCACTGGAAGAACTTTATTGACAGCTGGATGCCAGGAGGGGATTTGCGCAAAGCCTTCTTCTACTACCCAATCGAAGCGGATACCAGGAATGGCATTCATTGCGTCAGTCAGCGCAGGCAAAGTATGTAGCACATCGCCCATTGACGATGTTTTGACGATTAATACCCGCATTACGCTTCGTTCTCCGCTAGCAGCAGAGCTTCAAGCTCTTCTATTACTCGCTCAGGAGTAATATCAATCAAACTTTGATGATAGCCTTCTGCGCCATCGCCTTTACGTACTTTGTGATAGCCGCTAATCAGGCGGATGACTCGCGCCTTATGCGATAACGGTGGAGTAAAGTCTGGGCTGCTTGGGCCATACAACGCAACAAGTGGGCGATTGAGCGCTGCGGCAACGTGCATTAAACCTGAATCGTTACTCACTACAGCCTGACAAGCGGCGATGAGTATGACGGCTTGCTCAAGAGCAGTATCACCCGCAAGATTACGGCAATGTGCCTGCTGCTGCGTGGTTAAAGCGGCGACAATATCATTCCCGGCTTCTTTATCTTTTGCCGAACCAAACAACACAACTTGATAGCCATCATCAATGAGTTTGCCAGCAAGGGTTGCGTAGTGATAATGCGGCCAGCGTTTCGCCGGGCCGAATTCAGCACCAGGGCAGAATCCAATAATTGGGCGTTTGCCATCAAGGCTAAATGCAGCAGTCGTCTGGAGTTTTTCGCTTTCGTTGACTTGCAACTGAGGCCATAGCAACGGCTGGGGGAGGTCTTTAGCCGACTGCATTACCCCTTTCTCATAGGCTAACGCAAC
>Ga0105251_10002874_pt1 | contig 12992 bp, 10 predicted proteins | sample KBSS64metaG_FD_80424 | JGI IMG/M metagenome (GOLD analysis project Ga0105251, IMG submission 80424) | Switchgrass rhizosphere microbial communities from Kellogg Biological Station, Michigan, USA - KBS S6-4 metaG | ecosystem: Host-associated > Plants > Roots > Rhizosphere > Soil | place...
AGCCGCATAGCTCCATCGCACGACACTATTGTCCTCACGGGTCACCGCGGTGGTACGGCCAAACAGGTCACGCTCAGTCTGCGTGTGCGTGGCCAGGCCGTCGGCAACCACGGTGTGAGTAATGGGCCGGTTCAGACCATCGAATGTCCAGCTTTCCACACGCAGTACCGCACCTGGCCTGCCATCGGCGGTACGCGGCGCACGCAGGGTAACTTTTTCCACTTCACCGGCTTTATTGTGCAGCAGCTCGGTCTCTGCACTGAGTTCGCCAGTGCGGCTTTGCGTCCACTGGCGGCTGATCAACTTAACCGGATCGTAATCGGTATGGTTACTGCTGCCATCGGGCTGATGCTGCACACGCACCTCGCCCCATGGGCCCAGTTCCCGAGAGGTGATCAAGCAGATCGGGCTGGGGTTGCCGGGCAACCAGTCATTTACGGTCTCCTCTGCCAATTGCCCATCGTGGTCGTAGACGCCGGACCACATTTCACGAAACTCCGTACCAGTAATATCGGCGTCTTTGCGCTCCTCGCGCACAATTCGTCCGTCACCGTCGAGGAATCGGCGCAGCTTCTGCCCGGTTATATCGGTTTCCTCCACCACCACGGCGCGTTGATGCTTACTGTCGGCAAGGGTATAGCTGTAAGACTGGCTGACCGCGTAGGGGGTGCCCACCGATGCTTCGCGCGTCAGGATGCGGCCTAATGCATCATAGGTATAAACGGTTTCCAGGCCATTGGCATTGCACTCACTTAATGTCAGGCCGCTGAGTGCGTTGCGCAGCGATTGCGTACGCGTCGACAAGCCGTCATGCCCGGTGTGAGTCACGGTTTCGCGGATGCCTTCGGCCTCGATAGCGTGCTGGAAATCAGCAGTGATATCAAAACCGTTGAGAGTATTGATGCTTTGCAGCGGCTGGCCGAAAAACGCGCTGTTGATGTCGGTGTCCCAACTCTGCGTCGTGGTGCCAATCACCTCAGTCGATGGCCCACCCACGGAGAGTCCGGTTTCCTTGACAGAGACCAGCACCTGCACATCGTCGGCTTTACGCTTGGGCAGCCGTTCATAGACACGCCGTGTTTCCACGGTGGGCGCACCACCTGCGGGCGTAGCCGGGACAAGGGTCTGGCTCTTTAGCCAGCGTACAAACGGACTACCGTCGTCCGGGCAGCCATCGCCACCACCCAGCGGGTAATACACCATAGTTTGCACGCTCCCATCGACGTTGCGTTTTTGCAGCACGTTGCCGAAGTCGTCGTAGTCGGTTTCTTCACGGAACTCCCTGGGCGGCTGCTCTCCGTCATCGAACCGCGTGATGGTTGCCACCGGCAATTGACACCAGGCGGGCTGGCTGCTCCAGCCTACGTCGGGGTCATCGCCGTAGATCGTTTCCTTGATGGTGACCCTTGACTGGACCACGGCAATACCGTTTTCCATCCGGGTGCTGAAGCGGGTCGTCACTTCTTTGGTTTGAAGGTGAAAGCGGTTCCAGGTGCGTTCGGCGGTAGCCAGGATTTCACCTTTTCCGCTCAGCACCGTTTCGATGGCGCTATAGCTATAGCGCTCCCTGCGATAGAGGTTGTCAGTGCCGTCCTGCCAACCGCCAGGCACTGGCAGATCACCGCCGAGAAAGTTGGCCGAGCCGATGTAGGTGTAGCTCCGGAAGATTTCCGGCTGCCCGGCACCGGGCACATGGCGCAGGCTGGTAATCCTTGGCAGCGTCGCCAGAGGCGCACCCGGCGGCAGGAGATGCCCTTGCTTGCTCGTGGCGTACTGCACACGGTCCTCACTGCCCAATGGCCCGGAAACCTCGTTGGGAAATAACAGGCCACTGTCCCGCTCGGCCTGGTAACGAAAGGTCCAGCGGCTGTCGCCATCCGGCAAGATCAGGTGAGTCAGTTGTCCATTCAACACCTGCAACGTAATCCTGGACTCGCTGGAGGTCCCAGGGTGCATGACAAACACCGCGCCTTCACGGTCCACAACAACCCGAAGCAGCGGGTGCAGAGGCCCCCGCTCATCCCAAATACTGGACAGCCGGAACTGGTTGCCGCCCGCCGGCAGCCACTCGAAAAACGCTTGTCGCCCTTGGGGCGAGCGCATCTCTACCACCATCGCCAGGCCGCTGCGCTCCTGAACCTCCAGCCATTCGGTATCACCGTTTTTATGCTCAACGCGAAACACCCGGCCGCTGACACCGATCTGCCGCACCACAAAACTGCGCAACTTCTGATCGTGAAACACCATCAAACCATCGGGGGAAAAGTCCGAATTGCGCCGGTCAAGGCTGAACTGCTCGCCGGTTATCAAGTAGAGTTGGTTGTTGTTAAGGTCCAGCATTGAACAGCCCAATTGCCAGCCGAGCCCGAAGCCATGATTGGTATGAGAGGCCAGTGGGCTGAAGTGCAATGCCGGGCTGATAAACGGACCGGCCAAGGCGTTGGCCTGCAGCGCGGGAAGTTTGGCGGCAAGGGTAAACTGACCCGTACGCACGTCGACGCCCGTGTTGACGAAACTGAGAAAGTTGCCGGCCTGGGAATAAAGACCACCGCTTGCGAGCCGCTTTAGTGTTTCTGAGGCCGTGTTATTCATGTCAACTCCCGTAGCGCACAACTGGCAAGATAATTAAAATACGCAACAGCACCATCAGTTAAGTTAATTACGTCAATTTGCACTCCACACGCACGACACTTTCCCTGCCAACGCTTTTCCACCTTTAGTGTCAGCCTGAATCGCATATATCCCATCCGCAATTTCTACTCGCTCTGGCACATTGAATGCGGCATCTACCCTCAAAAGAGGTGAAGTTGAACCATATTCAGGATCAATAATCATATAAAACGCCCAAGGCTCCTTTGCTTGCAAGCACTCAGGATCATCGGTTATCAGTATCATCATTCCGTCTACGGGACGCTCCAGCTTAAAATAATAGGCGTTGTCATTAGAACAGCCTGGCATTCTTTTTAGTTCGTGATTGCCCGGTGTTAACGCAAAGCTACAGTTAAAGCTAGTTTCTCCCTGACGATTATAAAGGTACATTAACGGCACAACACTCGGATCATCTTTCTTCTCAGAGGCTTGCACGCTGCACATAATTACGAACCCCGTCAGCATCACCAATAGCATTCTTAGAAGTTTCATCTGTGCATCCTCTGCGTACGAGCGGCGTTGATAGTCGACTTGATGCTGTTCCCTACATAGGCCATCCGTCACCTGTGAAAAATAACAGTACCGACGAACGGTTTATTCTCCATGTAGTCCCTGAGCAGGCGGGTTATAACCGTCTGTCGGAACTGTTATTTCTAACAGGTTCGAGAAACCGATGTCACGAGTACAACGGGCATACCTGGTGTGATCACTTAACCAACGTGGAAACCGTGAACGAGGTTATCGATATGAAAAAGCCTAATGACACAGTCCCTGCCAGCATCAGTTATTTGCTAATAGAGACCGAAGCTTTTCAATTCCAGCAAAACGCACAGGCTCGAGTGTTTTCCAATGGGATTCAAAAATGCGTGGTGCTGATTACCCTGCAAGCACGCAATAGAAACGGTGAAGTTGTAGAGTTTCCCGATGATTTGACTAAGGTGAATGTTGTTCCTCATAGACAGGCTACAGGCACTTGGGTTAGCAATAAGACACCTGCGCCCCACGGAATTCTTCCGTTCCCCGAAAACACCATTCCGCAAACCAAAGAGGAGCACTCAAAAAAAGCGTCTGCAGAGAAACACTCAGCTGCAGTGTCTGCTAAAGCGCCCGAAAACGTCCAAACATTCCGTCGTTATATCAGCTACACCGACATTCCCGAGGGAACGACCAATCAATTCGCGGCCCAAGTCGTAATCGGCAATACAACCTATACAACTAAGAGTACCCGCAGTGATGTTCCGTACGGCGGAGACGGACTAAACGGCGAATTCAAAAGCAGCTTCATCTTGCGCTCCGTACAGCCGCCACAATATGCAACTCGCAACGGAGGCCTGATTATCAGCGGCCCCATCGAAGTCTTCAGCGGCCAGATTGGGGGCTACACCACCAAGGTAAACAATTATTACGCCAGCTTGCGTTACCCCGGAACGTCGACCGCCATCAACATTCATCCAACAACATCAGGGAGCAAGGATGATTCGTCTCTGCACTACAACAAGGCAACTGCATTTGGTGACGCGGGAAGTACGGTGGCGAAGAAGGATATACCTAACACTAATCGTCTGGGACAGGCACTGAACCAAGCCTTGTCGACTATCCGCGAGCCGCGAGCAGGCTCCATTGCAGTGGCAGTAGGGGCGTTTTCACAGTACAACGAATTATTTCCAGCTCGGCAAACCAGCCATTACAGCGGTGCCACCGACGTGTACGGCAACCCCATAAGATTGGCCGTCACGCTGACCTCCACCAGGCCCAACCTCAACCCATGGAAGTATGAATTGAGCTTTGAATGAGTTGGCAAATAGGTCCAAGAGGCGCCAGCCCTTCGCAGCATTTACCAAGGAGTTCTTATGAGTACTCATACATCCAAACCGAGGCTTGACGACTGGCTGCTCGAACTGACCCCTTTCGTCACCTCCCCATCCAATCGGGTTTATCCCAATGGACGCCAGCAGGTCGAGGTGACGGTGCTGGTTGAATCACGATCCAGGCATCCCTTGAAGCCCGAAGAGCGTGCCAGCGTGCGGCTTATGGTGCGTGATCGCCTTGGCAGGTTCTCTCCGCTACCTGAGGGGCGCGAGGCGAGTTTGCCGTGGTTTTTCAGTCATACGCGCAATGCTTACCTTGAGTATCCAGGCACTCAAAAGCGCGAACAGGCAGCCTCCCCCTCTGAGGTGTACACCCCTGGCTTTTATGTCTCGGCGGGCAAGCTCGATCTGGGCCAAAGCCTTGAAACGCTGTACGTTGGCATTACACGCTATACCGATGAAGGTCAGTACGAGTACGTTACCGATGGCACCGAGCCTGGTTTCAACGGCAATGTCGAAGTGCGCACCGCCGAGATCCCGACCTTCCAGGCGCCTGGCAACTACACCTTCGAACGCACCTTGACGGCGGGCGATGGTGCGTCGGATATTTTCACCTGGGAGTACGCCCTGGCGGGAGCCAACGTGCAGCAACCCGTGGTGCGGTTTGTGTCTGGTCATATGGTGCCGGCAGGCATGATCCAGTGGAGCGACAGAAATTCTTCTGTAACTCAGGCCTCGAATGTGGGCTATGCGCCGCCAAATGAAGCCACGTTCCACTACAACCCCGCGATTAAGCTGGGCGATTTTTTCAAGCCGGTCGCGCAGGCGAAAAACCCAAAAGCAGGTCATTTGACTATTGTGTTGCAGGGTTCCAATAACATCCCTTACGACAGTCAGAGCGCGATCAATCAAAACGGTCCGTGCGTGGTGAAGGCAGTGGATGTGTATGGCAATGACCATGAACTGAGGGTTAGTTTCAAAGGTTCCTCTCCTGCGGGACGCTTTGAATTGGTACTGGCTTGAATCATCAGGTGTTTGCAGGGCGGGGTCGTTGCCCAGGTGCCATTCCTTGTGGTGAGGGGGCTTGTCCCCTCTCCATTGCGCAACTGCCAGTCGAAAAAGTCTGAAAAATCATCGCGAACCAAGGCGCGGATCGCCTTGGCGACTACCCCCACGCCGCGCTCACGAAACGCCTCCTGCGCCTGGAGCACGCCCCGTTCGTTGAGATCAATGTCCAGCGAGCCCTGGTAACGCCCTTCGGCATTGGCATCCGTTTCGCCGTGACGAACAACATACAACTGCATACCGCCCTCCTTCATCCTGACGCTGAAAGGCCGCGAAGAGCGCATCCGATAAAGCCCTAAGCTAAGACCGAAAAATTATTTATCGAATATTTTTTAGAACAATAAGCTGACCTTAATCCATTAAGAGTCGAGCACGCCATGCCCCTGTTTTCGCTCCATCGTTTTTTCATCACTGGCTTGGCCACGCTGGGCCTCTGCACTGCCCTAAGCACTCAAGCCCAGGAAACCGTGCGCATCGGTTACCAGAAATCCTCGACCCTGATCACCTTGCTGAAAACCCAGGGCACCCTGGAAAAAGCCCTCAAGGCCGACGGCATCGACGTGACCTGGCACGAGTTCCCCAGCGGCCTGCCGCTGCTGGAAGCGCTCAACGTCGGTAACGTGGATATCAGCGCTGACGTGGCCGACACCGTACCGATCTTCGCCCAGGCCGCGCAGGCCAAGCTCACGTACTTCGCCCAGGAAGCGTCCTCGCCCCAAGCCCAGGCGATCGTGGTGCGCAAGGACTCGCCGATCCAGCAACTGGCGGACTTGAAAGGCAAGAAAATCGCGGTGACCAAGGCTGCCGGTACTCACTACCTGCTGATCGCCGCCCTGAACAAGGCAGGCCTGGCCTTCTCCGATATCGAGCCGGCGTACCTGACGCCCGCCGACGGTCGCGCGGCGTTTGAGAACAACAAGGTTGATGCGTGGGTCACCTGGGAACCCTTCCTCAGCAGCGTGCAGCGCCAACTGCCCACCCGCACCCTCGCGGACGGTACCGGGCTTGCCAGCTACAAGCGCTACTACCTGACGGGCACGCCCTACGCCAAGGCGCATCCAGAGGTGTTGAAACTGGTGTACGAGCAATTGCACCAGGCTGGCGAGTGGGTGAAAAGCCACCCAAGTGATGCTGCGAACGTGTTGGGCCCGTTGTGGGGCAATCTGGATGTGGCAACTGTCGAGGCGGCCAACGCCCATCGCAGTTATCAGGTGCAGCCGGTGACGCTGGATCAGTTGGGTGAACAGCAGAAGATTGCGGATGCGTTCTTCAAGGCGGGGTTGTTGCCCAAGGCGGTGGATGCGCAGGATGTGCAGGTGTGGAAGCCCTGAGCCAGTCAACTGTGGGAGCCAGGCTTGCCCGCGATGCAGACAACTCGGTACTCCAGTCGTACCGCAGTGATGCCATCGCAGCCTCGCCAGGGCTCGACAGCTCCCACAGTTGATCTGGGTTGGTCCAGCGCAAGATCAGGGCAGCCCTGCCCCTCGCGTCAAACCAGCGGCTGCAAGGTAATGCTCCAGACCTGCTTGCCCTGCACGGTGGTTTGCGCAACGGCCAGCACCTCGAAAGAACTGCCCGGGGCAAAGGTGTATTCAATTTTAGTCGGGTCATCCGACAAAGCGGTGATGTAGCTGACCGTGTCCCAGACCCAGGCGTCGTTGGGCGGATTGGCCGTCAGGACGATACCGTTCTGGTACTGCATCGCTTCCTCCAGCGAACTGCCGAAGCTCCAGACCATCTTGCTGGTAATGACCTGGCCGACCTGGATATACGTGTCCAGCGCAACCTCCAGCGGAATCTGCAAAGGCGTGCCCACAGGGCCATCGTTGAGTGGGCATTGCAGGAATTCGATGCCGAAATGCTCGGTGCCCAATTGGGAAATATCCACTTGCCCGCTGAACAACTGGGGCTCACTGACAATGCTGGTGCGTGGCAAGGACTGGAACGCCGCGCACAGCAGGCGGTTCTCGACGTCACTGAAGGTCTGCAAGGCCGGCGCCACCTGCGCCAACTGGTTCTGGACGTTCTGCAGCGAATTGGCCGGCACCATCATGAATGAGTTCATGTAGTCCACATTTTGTGGCGTATAGGTGCCCCAGTTGGACTCCCAGATCGCCGCAGCAATGCTTGCCTGATCGAGGGGATAAGGCGCCGAGCCGAGGCTGGTGTACTCAAATATCTTCATCAGAACCACGCGGGTAAACGAGGCTGTCGTCCAGTCATACACCGCCATCGCGAGTTGAAAGCTGTAGGGCGTGAACGGGAACAACTGCAGCCCCAACGCGGCAATCTGCGCAGTGGTTTTACCGGGCGCATCGGGGATGTTCTGGTAGGGAACGTAGTTGTCCTCGATCATTTGATTGAAGTCATTGACGTCAGCCGCAGAAATCACCGGCAAGGGTTTCAACTGGCCGGACAACGTGATGCCCTTGCTGGCCTGGGTAGCGCTGAAGGTTCCATTGCCGGGCAAGCTCAGCGTGAGGTCCACGCTGGGGTTGGGGGTGTAGTTGAATACCTGGCCATTGAGATTGACCATGTCCATGACCGGCCCATTGGGAAAGCCATTCTGGAAATCCGTCACGTCAAGGAAGCCCTGGCCCTCCACGATCAAGCGACTGGACACGCCTTTGCCGCCGCGAGGCACCTCCAGCGGCTCACCATCGCTGAACCACAACGACGCGCCGGACGGGTTTTCGATGCTCTGGAACTGCCACATGATCAAGCTCCTTGCTGACAGGGATGGAAAGCACTAGCTCACGCTGGGGTCGTTCTCCCAGAAGCCGAAGGCATTGCCCAGCGGGTCGCGCAACTCGGCGAAATAGCCCACGCCCGGTACCGGTGTTTTATCGACCACCACGGGTGCGCCCAGGGAAATCGCTTTTTGCAGATAAGCGTCGATGCCTGTGACGGTGTAGTACTGCACCGGGCTGCCGGGCGCGCCAGGGCCCGACATGATCGCCAGGTAGGCCGTCTGCGGCGTCTGCCCGTCCGCCCCGGTTATCTCCCAGAAAACATTCGGCGGCTGATGCCGAAAGTGCCACTCGGGGAACAGCGCGGCGTAGAAGTTCTTGCCTTGTTGCTCGCTGTTGTCAGGAATGATGACGTGAAAATTCAATGATCCGGTCATGCTCAGACTCCTGTCTGTCAAGCCGTTGGGGGCGCAGCTTTTTTTGTCAGGCGCGCCAGTGCGGTGTCGCTGCCCATTGCCCTCATCACCAAAGCCACCAGGGTCAGTGTCGGGTTGGCGGCGGGTAGTGTGGGCATGACGCTGTTGCTGACGACATACAGGTTATCGACGCCAAACACCTGCAACTCGGGACTGACCACGCCGTCGCTCGCACTGTTGGCCATACGGGTGGTGCACGCCACATGATCGCCCCGCTGCGGGTAGGTGCCCGAATTCACACCGCTGCACCCCATTTTCAATAGGACGTTTTCAAGAATGCCCACGTACTTCTGCGCCGCCGCGGGATTGAACAGCGGGTCGGGGGTATTGATCAGGGTGCGCGGCAAGCCGAAACGCGTAGTGCCCGGTGCGCAGGTGACCCGGTTGTTGTATTGCGGGATCGCCGATAAGTTGCCATACAGCTGAAACGTCGCAGGCGCGGTGCAAGCCGCCTGAATCTGACTGATGCTTTGCCCCTGGGCCATCAGCAGGCCCAGGTCGATGTTGGGCTTTTCATAGTTCATCGAGATGAAAAACTTGCCGCACTTCTGGCATTCAGGTGAATCGTACGTGCGCGAATACAGACTGGGAAAACCCAGCTCCTCCTCGAATGCCTGTGGATTAGGCGCGGTGCCCGAGGCATAGAAAAATTGAGTTGCACTGACAAAACGGCCAACCAGGTCGTTGTCATTGCCGATGCCGTTGGGCCAAAAATTCGACGTGGACGCCTGGAGCAACTTGGGAATCTCGAAAGCACCGTTGCACAGAATCACGTTTTGGGCATCCAGCTCCACGGTGTCACCCGAAGTCAGGTCGGTGTAGGTAACGCCCGCCACCTGTTGCTTGCTGAGCATGCGGATCGCCGTGACTGCCGCTCCCAGGCGCAGGCTAACATTGGGGTTGCCGGCAAGCAGGGCCAGCGGCTGATCACCGGTGAAGCGGCCGGCGACCGGACAGTAGTCGCAGGTGCCGGTGGTGCGGCAAGGTCCACCCTTATCATTCGCCTGCCCGTAGCGCGCCACCGGCAAATGACCATAGTCGATATTCAATTGACGGAACGCCTGGATGAAAGGCCCCGCCGAGATCGGATAGGGCGCAGCGCCGTAAGGATAGGGTTGGCTGCGCGGCGGGTTGTTGTCACTGGAGTCACCGCTGGCGCCCAGATACTGCTCGGCCTGATTGTAGAAGGGCTCCAATTGGTTGTAGCCGAAGGGCCAATCGATCCCTTGCCCGGTGTTGGTGTGCAGCGCGAAGTCTTCAGGCTTAAAGCGCGGCACCCATCCGCCCCAATGCAGCATGGTGCCGCCGGCGCCAAAGATCCTGCCGCCCTGGATGTTCCAGGGGTTGGCGCCGGTCGCATCAAAGTCCGCAGCCTGATCGTAATAAGCCGCGTAGGGGGTATTGGCGGTACCGCCGCCCCGCGCCACCTGGTGAAACCACCAGCCTGGATCTGCCATGGGAATGCTCGGCCCGGTTTCCAGGATGACGACGCCGTCGAGGCTTGCACACAGGCTCGCCATCAGGCTGCCGGCCACGCCGGAACCGACGATAACGATATTGGCTGATTCGTTACGCACCTTGGCCATGGTCGCCTCCTACCGGCAGGTTCTGCACCGGGATGTTGAGCGCGCGATAAGGCGGCGGCTGTTGCAGGAACGAGCCACCGCCCATCCAGCCGTTGTAGTTCATGTAGCCGAACGCCTTGAACCCGCCAAACGCGATATTCCAGCGCATGAACTCAAGCAACACAAAGTTCGCCACCGCCGAAGGGTTGCTGGGTGAGTAAGGGTTTTGAGTAATCAGTGCCGCGAGGGCGAGTGAGGGTTGACCGTATTGCCGGAGGAGCGCCTGATATTCGGCAATGGTGTCTCGGTAATAACCCGTGTAGGCCGGGTCACGTTGCATCTGCCATTGCAGCGCCTGTTGAAACTGCTGCTGCGACATCCCGCAATCAGCGGCAGTGCCCCACTTCAGGCCGATAAATCCGAACAAGCTCCAAAGCACATTGATCTGGTCTTCGTTCATGCGGATCTTCCTTTTCCGACTGGGTAATGCTCCCTATGCCACGGCCCGCTGGGAGCGAGACGAGGCGACGATTCATCCTCGACGAAGACGTCAGGTTTGGCTACTCGAGTTTGGTAATAACCCTTATTCCATTCCTTTTGTATGGGTACTTCAAGGCGGGCTACTGTCCAAGGCAGTGGGTGCTCATCTGCTGCCGAAACGCGAACTCAGCGTAGGAGCTGTCGAGCCTTGGCGAGGCTGCGATGCGGACTCAGCGTAGGAGCTGTCGAGCCTTGGCGAGGCTGCGATGGCATCACCGCGGTGTAACTGAAACACCGAGGCGCCTGCATCGCAGCCTCGCCAAGGCTCGACAGCTCCCACAGGTGATGTTCAGGGGCTGGGCTATCGGGGTGTCAGCTTTTACGCGTCGCATCATCCAGCGCGAGGATGGTATGGGCATTGGTCACCGTGGTCGCCAGGGTGTTGATCACCCCCGACCGCAATGCCCCCAACGTCGCCGCCGCTTTGGTATTTTCACTGGCAATCGCCACCACATCAGGAATGCGGAACAGCTCCTGCACCGTCAACCCGATCACCCGCCCTTGGATCGCGTTGACCGCCGGCTGGCCATGAATGTCGATGAAGTCATAGCCCATCATGTCGCCCACCGTGCCGGACAACCGCGCCTGGGCGATTTCCTGGGGTGAGAACCAACCCATGCGCACCATGTTGCTGTTTTCACTCATGTCGCCGATGCCGATCAACGCCATGTCGGCACGGCGGGCGCGGTCGAGGGTGGAACGTACGGTGTCGTTGCTGATCAGCACGCCCCGCAGTTCCGGATTGGCCACCAGCGCCGGGGCGTACAGGCTTTCACTTTCGCCGCCAAAGCGCAGGGCCAGGCGCCGGCAGATGTGGTCAGGGTTCATGTATTCGCCCGCCTTGAGCGAACCGCCGATGGCGCACACAAACGTGCAGTTGCGGGTCACCGGCAGGAATACGTTGTCGGCCACCGCACCGACGTTACGCCCCATGCCAACCGCGACGATCATGCCGTCGCTGAGGGTTTTGTTCAGGTAGTTGGCCACCAGGCTCGCAACCGCCGAACGCTGGGTGTCGGGGTCGCTGTGGTCGACCGCGATCAACGCGCGGTCCAGCTGGAAGCGATCCACCAGCGCCTGTTCCAGCTCATTGTTCATCGCCGGGTGCTGCAACACCCGCACCTCGACAATCCCTTCATCCCGTGCGCGTTTGAGCAGTCGGCTGACTTTTGCCCGGGACAGGTCGAAGCGCTTGGCGATGGCTTCCTGAGTGACGTTCTCAAGGTAATAGAGCATCGCCACTTCGGTCATCAGGTCGATGTCGCTGGCGATGCGCTGGGTACTGTCACTCATGGGCACGGGCTTCCGTTTCGGTGTCAAAGGCGCATTCTCCCGACTCTTGCCCCGTTCCGTCCACTACTGATGCCCGTCACGCTCGATCGCGTTGATGCGGTCGACCTTGGCGCCGGAACGCGCAGCTTCGAACTCCGACTCCAGGAACGACTTGACGATGCTCTTGGCCAGTTCCGCGCCGATCACCCGTGCACCGATGGACAGGATCTGCGCATCGTTGCTCTTGCGCGCCCGCTCCGCCGAATAGGTGTCGTGGGCCTGGGCCGCACGAATCCCCAGGACTTTGTTGGCCGAGATGGCCATGCCGATGCCGGTGCCGCACACCAGCACCCCCAGCCGCTGCTCACCGGCATTGATCGCCGTGGCCACCGCCAGGGCGATGTCCGGGTACAGCACCGGCGCCGTGGAGTGGGTACCGAAGTCAGTCACCGGGTAACCCAGCGCCTCGATATGGCGCTTCAACAGTTCTTTGAGCTCATAACCCGCTTCATCGCATCCGATAGCCACCGGGAAAGGTATGTTCATGGCGTTTGGCTCCGCTGCCGTTTTGGGTACTTTCGAATGATCATATGATCACTCAATGAAATTTCGCTCAGTCATTTCTCGAACATTCCAGGCGCCCTGTCAAGCGGGATTTAGCTGACCTTGCAGTCAAAGCCCTCTAAACCGGTGCACTTTGCGCAAATTCGCTCATTTACAACTTTTCAGTGAAAGAGATTGACTGATCAGAATTTCATTTGATACACATATGATCACAGCGAAACAATGACTGTGCGACCTAATAAGAATTCACAGCACGAGGACACGCCGATGGCCACGCCATTACTGCTCCAGGCTGAACACGTCGCCAAGGCTTACGCCGGGATCCCTGCCCTGCGTGAGGGGCGCCTCTCTCTGCGGGCCGGC
>Ga0105251_10002877_pt1 | contig 12985 bp, 9 predicted proteins | sample KBSS64metaG_FD_80424 | JGI IMG/M metagenome (GOLD analysis project Ga0105251, IMG submission 80424) | Switchgrass rhizosphere microbial communities from Kellogg Biological Station, Michigan, USA - KBS S6-4 metaG | ecosystem: Host-associated > Plants > Roots > Rhizosphere > Soil | place...
CATATTTGATAACGGTGCAGATGAATATTCTGTATTGATTGATAGTCGTTCTCCGCTCCGTTTATATGATTACCTGATACGCCATCCGGCCAGAACGAAAAAAACAATCTGCTGCGTTATGCTTGATATGCGACACCGCGAGGAGAATCTGCTCAGCATGAAGCTGTTTATGAACACGCCGCTCACCGCGCCGGATATGGCATCGCTGTTTAACCTGGTGCTCAATATGAAGGGCAGGCGTCTGACCACGAAGTGGCTGCTTAACTTACGGCTTAGCACGCACGAAGCGATCATGCTGCGGCTGCTGCGGGCAGGGATGTCGATGGAAGCCATTGCCGATGAGCTGAATACGTCGGTGAAAAGTCTCTATCGCAAACGAACGGCGCTCTCGGAACGCCTGGGAGCGGAGAACTTCAACGAGGCGTGTTTGTTTATCTTTAAAAACAAACTGCTGGACGCGGGTGGGAACGATCCCTAAGGCTGCCTGAAACAAACATTCAGTTGCCCGCTTGGCGATGTTTTGATAAGGATTATTTGTTACCCCCTTACTGCTGGTATGCCACGCAATTATTTCAACTCGGGGCGAGTAACGGGAGGGTTACCGCCTGTCTATTGAGGCACTACTGCGAGCGTGACAATTGTAGTGGGTAAGATACTGAAGAAGGGGAATCCTGGTTGTTGAAGAGAAAAGCTGAACCCTTTCTTTTGGCCAGGTTCCCGGCATCGTAATGCTCGTCCAGAATATAGAGACTCTCTAATTTCATCTTTATCGGGAACTAATATTACACACAGGTATCTCATCATTATTGCAGATTAAGTAAAAATGGTTAATTTTATGTTTCTGCAACCCCCTATGCGTTAACAATCTGCAAACCTCTCTACGAATGACAATACATGTCGTACGATGTACTAACTGCATTAAGAAATTTCCCTAGAATAAAAAGACCGTACTTACTGATGATTAGCCGTATCTGATTTCGAATTTTTCTGAACTATTCAAAATACGCTCCACATTCGATACGTGCTTCAGAATGCCTGTTCATAATGAAGAACAACATATTTGAGCCTTAAACGAAAAAAGTATCGATGTACATAATAGTAGCTAATAATATTTTTGGAGTTCAATAATGAAGAAGTCTTTACTGGCATTGGCACTGGTAGCATTACCGGGTATGGTTTTCGCTCAAATGTCTGACAATACTGTTCGATTCCAGGGGGAAGTTGCTGACCAGACCTGCAGCGTTGATGTAAACGGCACATCCAGCCAGCCAGTTGTTCTTATGCCTACTGCGGCAGCGAGTGCTTTGAAAAATGTAAATTCCGTTACAGGTAAAACTAACTTTAGCATTAATTTGACCAACTGTACCGCTGCTGTTGCTGATACTAAAATTAGTACGACTTTTGCAGGTACTGATGTTACTACTGCTGGCAATATGGGTAACTCCGGTACAGCAACAAATGTTGAAGTTCAACTGCTGGGTAGTGACTCAAAGCCTGTTAATCTCGCTAATGGTATGACTGAAGTTCCCGGTATTACCCTGGCACAAGGCCAAACGTCAGCAACTCAGGATCTGGCTGTTCAGTATATTTCTGAAGAGGGTGGTGCGACCGCTGGTACGGTTATGGCCTCTGCTCAGTACGCTATTAGCTATCCTTAATTCTGTATTTTTTTATTAGTAAGCTCTGACGGCCTTCCGGCTGTCAGAGATTCATTTGCAGGTAATCCATGAAGATCATCAAGCATTTGTCCTTTTCTTTTCTGACAATGGCCACATTAATCGCTACGGCTCATGCCAGTGTAGTAATGACAGGTACACGAATTATTTATCCTGCCGGTGGACATGAAAAGATTGTGCAATTAAGTAATAGAGATTCTTATCAAAATATTGTGCAGGCATGGATTGATAAAGGAGAGAAGAATTCAACGCCAGGGAATGCAGACAATTCATTCGTTCTGACTCCTCAGATGTTTCGCATTGAACCACAGGGGGGGCAGATAATTCGGATGAAATACGTAGGGCCGAAACTGCCTGAGGATCGCGAGTCTTTATTTTATTTTAATTTTGTGCAAATCCCTTCGTTGAAGACGAGTGAGCAGGGAGCCAATAAAGTAGTTCTGGTTTTAGATAACAGAGTAAAAGTTTTTTATCGTCCCGATCATTTGAACGGCAATGTTAATGATTTAGGCCATGAGATTAAGGTTAAGGCTGATGGGTTAAACTCAGTTACCATTGAAAATCCAACTGGATATTTTGTTAATCTTCGTCGTGCGGAAATGACAGTGAACGGAAATAAGTTGTCGTTCGCAAACGGAGCCGTTGTTGCGCCGAAGTCAATACAGAAAATTGAATTACCTAAAGGAAAGAGAACATCACCTCTAACTCTTAAGATAGTCGATGATTATGGTGCTGATCATTCAGCCTATTTTACAATTTAATTTTTCTTGATTTTAGAGTTTTCGATTTAATTATAGTCGAACGGGTGGCGTTGTGAAACTTTGCTATTGGCTGTCATGCCCATTGACACTTTTACTGGCTTTATCTCCGGTGGCCTCTGCTGTGAGCGCAGCGACTGCACCGTTTAGAAATAATGAAGAATATACCTTTGATGATTCACTCCTTCGTGGCAGTAATTTAAATATAAAATCACTATCCCAGTTTAACACTGCCAATAATGTGGAACCGGGTAATTATCAGGTTGATGTCTATATTAATTCGCGTCCGATTGGTCGTATGGAAATTAAATTCGACGATCACAATCAGAAATCTGAAGGCTGTCTGACAAAAAAACAGCTTCAACGTTTTGGTATTAAACCGGAAGTATTGGCAAAACTCACGGATCAATCTCAGTGTGTTTTTGTCACAGATTTTTTACCTGGTAGCCAGAGTGATTTTGACTTCAGTCATTTACGTTTAGATTTGTCCATTCCTCAAAAGCTGGTTGTAACGCTGCCGCGAGGCTATGTCGATCCTGCTAACCTGGATGAAGGCGAATCAATAGGGTTTGTTAACTATAATGCAAACCAATATCACGTACAGACGAGTGCTGACGCGGGCAATATGCGAATGGACTCATCGTATATAGGTCTGTCGGGGGGAATTAACGCCGGAATGTGGCGTTTCCGTCAGCAGGGCACGTGGCGTCATGATGATAATGGTAGTAAGTGGGAGCGAAGCCGGACCTATTTGCAGCGCGCATTACCTTTTATCGGTAGTGAACTGACGTTAGGTGAAACCTTCACGCCGGGGCAGTTATTCTCGAGTCTTGGTTTTCGGGGTGCTTCACTTAGCACTGATGAGCGAATGCTTCCTGATTCCATGCGCGGTTATGCACCGACCATACGTGGCATTGCGAAGACGAATGCTCGTGTTACGGTTTATCAAAAAGGACGAGCAATTTATGAAAGCACCGTCCCTCCGGGATCTTTCGAGATTAATGATCTTTCCGCGACGACCTATGGCGGAGATCTGACCGTTATTGTTAAAGAGGCGGATGGTTCAGAGAGCACCTTCGATGTACCTTATGCGTCTGTTCCTGAGTCGTTGCGCCCGGGAACGAGTCGCTATAACGTTTCTATGGGACGCGTCCGCGACGTTGGCAGTAAAGATGTTTTTGGTGAAGTGACTTACCAGTACGGCATCAGTAACACTGTCACCGGTAACTCAGGACTTCGAGTAGCCAACGGCTATACGGCTGCCATGATGGGCGGAGTTTTAACAAACTTCCTCGGAGCCTTTAGTCTTGATGCGACCTATTCTCACGCGCATTTTGATAATGCCGGCGTGCAGGCTGGTTGGATGGCCAGAGCTGCTTATAGCCGAACTTTCCAACCCACCGGTACAACGCTGGGTATCGCAGGCTACCGCTACTCAACCAAAGGTTATCGTGAGCTTAGCGATGTCTTTGCGGTAAGAAATGGTGGCGCTCACTGGCAGTCACCAAGCTATTTGCAACGTTCTCGCTATGAAATTTCATTGAACCAAAGCTTGAAAGGCTTAGGCTCTCTGTTTTTGTCTGGCTCTTCACAGGATTACCGCGATGGTCGATCCCGCGATACCCAACTGCAGCTTGGTTATAGCACCATGCTCTGGGGAAACGTATCTTTAGGGCTAAACGTGTCCCGACTGCGTACGACTCGTTACCAGCAAGCGTCGCAGGGCTCATGGGATTCCGACGACGAAAATACATGGGTTGCTAAGCAAGGGACTTCACAAACATCGAAAGAAACCTTGACCCAGCTAACCATATCCTTCCCGCTAGGTGGAGGTACTAACTCACCGTTTATGACCTCTTCGCTCGCACATAGCCATGAGGGAGGAAGCACCTATCAGACTTCCATTTCCGGCACGGCGGGTGAGAATCACGATCTCTCCTACAGCGCGGATATTGCGCGCCAGGAGATTGGGGTTGAAAACACGATTGGTGGAAGCCTGGAGCAGCGCTTTGCTTACACCCAGCTTGGGGTGAGTGGTTCAAAAAGTCGTGATTACACGCAGGCCTCCGCTACTGCTCATGGTTCTTTTGCTGTACACAGTGGCGGTATCACTTTCGGGCCTTACCTCAGCGATACGTTTGGCCTGATCGAAGCCAAAGGGGCTGAAGGGGCGCGAATAATGGACGGCCAGGCTGCAACCATCGATAGCTCTGGATACGCATTAGTGCCGACGTTGATGCCTTATCGTTATAACACCGTGAGTTTAGATCCGACCAATATCTCTCCTTATGCCGAGCTGCAGGATGGTGAGCGCCGGGTTGCGCCTTCCGCTGGGGCAGCCGTAAAACTGAAATTCCGTACCCTAATGGGTTATCCGGTCTTGTTGCAAACAACGCTGCCTAACGGACAAATCATTCCTATGGGGGCGGATGTTTACGACAAAGGAAAGCTGGTTGGCATGATGGGTCAGGCAGGGCAGGCTTATCTTCGTGCCTCTGGAGTGACTGGCAAATTAACCATTAAATGGGACGATGATCAGCAGTGTTATGTGAATTACGATCTGGGTAATCCGGACAAAAAACAGACATTAATTAAAACCACCGCCGTGTGTCTGGCTAATTGATCAAATTGCAGGAAAAAAAATGAAACGCTTTTTTCAATCAATTATAAGTAGCAACAGCGTGGCGCTGAAAACCAGGGTACTGCTTGTGCTTTCACTGATGCTGATTATTACAACATTTAACGCGTCAGCAACGTGTGTACGTAAAGAATTTAGCGATAGCGGAGGCGATCTTTATGGTACATCGCTGCGTCTGGGTAATATAAACTTGACCAGCGATGATTTACAACCGGTAGGAACTGTTCTGGCAACGTCTGTCGTCAACCTTTTTCCATCGGTTGGTTTAACAAATCCTGACACGGTAATGTTTGAGTGTGATTTAGCAGATGCAAATAATATATATCAGGCATTTGCGACCAATGGAGACAGTAATGTCGGTGGTTTTACTAATTTTGGTGACAACTATTTTCAGACATTTTTCCGTTATACCGCGCTAAAATTAACCAACGTTGAATCTGGTGTGGAATTTACCCGAATATGGCAGAAGGTACCTATTACCCATTATGCTACTGTTGGGAATAAAATTCAGATTCGAGGCAGGGATTTCAGCCCTGTTCGAGCTGAATTAATTAAAACGGATAAATATGATCCCACTCCAGCGACAAACTCATTTGGATGCCCAGGGCCTTCAGCGGTTGGATATACAGGTAATTATACTTGTCCACAGCCGAATGGTTATGTTGCCTTTAGCGGCCCAGGCGTTGAGCTGGAAGAACTTGGGCATGACGCCAACATGGACTGGACTAGCTGGGGGTTGATGCGCTACTACGCGCTTGGGATGAATTTGGGTCCCGTATCTACTTTAACTAACAACAATACCTGTGGTGTTGTGAGTACAACGCCTCTGGTTACATTTGCGAAAATTTCACCAGCCGAACTGACCGCAGGGGGCAACAGAACCGGCAGTTTTAACGTTCAAATAAAATGTCAGGATGGTGTGGAATCGGGTGTTCAGCATGGTCAAACATCAATAGCTATCCAAACTTCTATGCCTGCTTATGTTGCGGCACAAAAAATTAATTTAGTTAACGGCTCTGGTGGCGTGAGTTATTTGCTGTCTGATGGCTATGGCACCGATTCTTCAGTCGCTACCGGCGTCGGAATTAGACTTGAGGATAGTGCGGGAGCAACCCGCTATTTTACCGGATGGGCACCTTGCGATAGCACTTGTGCCAGTTCGGATAATTCAGGCTGGTATCCTGTCCTCAGCAATGCCGACTCGGTTGGAGAGAGTGGGGGTTATACCACTTACGAAAGTACCTATACGGCTATTCTTGAAGCCATCCCAGGTCAGACGCCAAAAGCCGGAAAAGTTGATGCTACGGCTTATGTACTCGTGAAGGTGCAGTAATGGTTATTGATTTCCACTATAAAAAAATAATGCGATTTTGCTTTCAGGCGTTACAGTCTATTGTGTGCATGCTGATGTTGCTTGGTGTTATCACATTTGTTAACCATGCGCAGGCTGGCATAGTGGCATCAAGTACGCGATTAGTTTTCAAAGATGATAAAAACGAGCGGACGTTGATGCTCGCAAATACTAATAAGTATCCCATTATTGTGCAAACATGGGCTGATAATGGTGACACCTCAAGTACATCCGATCAGGCAAATGCCCCATTTATTCCTGTTCCGTCAGTTTTTCGCATGGAGCCTGCTGGTATTAAAGGAATAAAGGTAATAAATAGAGGCGATCGCCTTCCTCAGGATAGAGAGTCAGTTTATTGGTTGAATATATATGAGATCCCGCCAGTTTCTAAAAAAGAGGAGGGGGCGCATATTGAACTGGCAATTAACACGCAGTTAAAGATATTCTATCGCCCAAAAACGCTCACCGACGATCCTCAAGCGGCATTGAAGAAACTGAAGTTTACTGTTCGTGACCAAAATGGGGTGCAAATTATACACTGTCAAAATGATACTCCGTATTTTGCATCATTTGGCCAGATGAATGTTGATGTAGGTGAGAAGAAATATTTCGCTGAGCAGGAAATGGATATGATGACAGCGCCCTATTCTACTCATGATTATCGGATAGTGGTGCCTAAAATGGTGGGATCACTTCAAGGGAAAATATTGAATTATATTTTATATGATGACCGCGGTGACAGCACTAAGCATAGCGCACGTTTACAATAACTCTAATGTGTGAGAGGGTTCCTGTGGAATTTCCCAGAATAATAAAAAATTTCATATTGTCAGGACGCTTTTTTTGAATCATGAGTAACTTCTGTTTTCGATAGTTCTCTCCGTAATCATGTTGTTGATTTTTTAAAGAGGAAAGGCACTTCATTTCTTTCGGTGTATATTTTTTCCGGTGAAAGTATTGCTGAAGTATGTAATGTCATGATGACAATTCCAGTTCATGATTGCGCTATTATATTTGCAAGGGAATCAGTCATCCGGCTGCTTGATAAGATTTATGAATCTGATCGTGTTTTTTTTGTTTCATCTCGCGCGAGTTTTGGTGTCGTTAAAAAAACGATATTGCGTTCTGTTAAAAGGCGAAGAGATGAAAGCGTTCAGATGATAGAATTTACCTATCTTGAGTCATTAGTTTTGTCCTTTTTGGCAGGTGGAATAGCTCCTCGCTTTTTATCAAAAAAGGTTGGCCTTTCCGTTCAAACAATTAGCAGACATAAAAGAAATGCAATGTTTAAACTTGGGGTGAGAACAACCACTGAGTTATTCTTGAAATATTCTTTGCTGGTAAAGCATAAAAAAATAAAGCACGCTAATTTTATGAGTGTGATGAGTATTTTATGATGAGATTTAAGTTAACTACGCTTGTTGCCTTTAGTGCATTTTCAGTTGTAGCTTACGCTATTGATGCACCTATGCTTGGTAATATAAAAGCTGAAAGCCACCAGGTCTGTGGTAAAAAAATTGAAGTTCAGGTTGTCGCATTGGATTATGCTTCAGTAATGATTGGTATTTTGAATAAAAACAATAACGAATGGGACGCTTTTATCTCAGAAAATCCAGTAACAAAAGAATTTTCTTATGCAAAATATCAGCCTGCTAAGTTTGATGCGCTTTCACATACATTTATTAAGCAAGATAACAAAAAAATGTTCGTACTTTGGGGGAAATCACAGGATGAGAAAAATGATTCTCACTATACCCTATCGTTAGGTTCACATAGCTACGACTGCGGGCCCATGCAAAACTGGCCTGATGATTTAGCGAATGACATTTATGGGGAAAGTGAAACCGATCAAGCATTGAGCGGCTAACGTGCTAATTTGGGGGAGCTTTCCTTGAATAAAACTATGCGTTACGCCATACTTGCATTGTCAAAATTAATGGTGGCAGCATATCTAATGATGGGGAGGTGCTGATGAGTACAGCAATCATTATTGATGACCATCCTGCTATTCGTATGGCGGTGGGTTCTTTATTGTCTGAGGATCCACAGTTTATCGAGATATTTGAAGCCGGTTGTGGTGATGAAGCACTTGAAATTGCTCGTTCTAACGTTATTGACTTGTTCCTTATTGATATTTCGCTTCCGCATTACGACGGTTTCACGTTATTAAAAAAATTGCGCAGCATGAATGTGTCAGGAAAGATTCTTTTTCTCTCTGCGAAAAATGAAACTGTCTATGCTTATCGAGCTATGAAATTAGGTGCTGATGGGTTTATTAGTAAAGATAAAGATATTGGTGATATCCTTTTTGCCTCGAAAAATGTTCTTCGAGGTTATTCTTTTTTTTCTCCAGATGTAATTGGTATGATATCTAAGGGCCTTGACCCAGATAAGCCAATCGACTCGGCCATGCGGTTGTCAACAAGAGAAATTGAAGTGCTTAAATATTTGGTAAGTGGGTTGTCAAATAAACAAATAGCAGACTTAATGGCAATTAGCAATAAAACTGTGAGCGCATATAAAATAAGGATAATGGATAAGCTTAATGTCACATCATTAATGGAATTGACTAATTATGCCCATATCCATAACTTGGCTTAAAAACGAAAAAATATTTTTTATTATTGCCTCTGCTTTATTGCTTTTCTTTCTGATACAGTCTCCAATTGCTAATGCACAAACATGTAAGCAAGGGATTGCGCTGGAAGTACTCAGTTCAGCGCAGAATTTTGTTGAGCCGTTTGAACCGGTGCCTGACGTAACAGAATTCCAAAAAAACCATCCTGTTATCAATGTTGGTGTTGTCGGTGTGGGAAATATTCCCTTCATTTTCCAGACTAGCGATCATGTGGCCAGAGGGATTGTTCCTGATTACTTGAATATTATATCTGAAATTTTATCTGTTAAGTTTAAAGTCATTTCCTTTTGTGATTACGCTTTAATGGTAAGTGCATTAAAGAATCACGAAGTTGATGTGATTATGGGTACACCATTACAGCCTCAGGATGATCAGATAGTATCCCGGCCGTTTTTTACCAATTTATTAGTTGAGGTACGTCCCAAAAAATGGCGTGGAAATTCACGGCTTCACCCGGAGCGTATAGCTATTTCACGAACGGTTCCTCTGACTCCTGAGCTACTATCAAATTATAAAAATGATCATATAAACATTTTCCCCTCTCAGTTACAGGGTATGCTTGCTGTTTCTTCAGGAAAATCTGATTTATATGTTGGAAATTTAACTGCAACTAATTTTATCATTGATCGCATGCAGTTATTGAATCTTGAAATAAGGAATTTCACCTCTTTTCATCAGCCCCAATATACTTTTATTGCCTTGAAAGATAAACGCAAAATCATTGAGTTACTTAACTCGGCGCTTCTTAATATATCAACCAGAGCTGCGGCGGATATTCAAATACGGTGGTCGGGTTTCAAACCGCATTACAATATTGCTGATACGGTTCGTCTTAATCAACAAGAAAGAACCTGGATTGAGAAAAACCCAGTTGTCTATTATTCAGCACAGCAAGATTGGATCCCAGTAATGTTCAACATGCCCGGTACCGCCAAGTTTGGCGGCTTGGCAGTAAGTTATCTCGATCTTATTAGTAAACGAACAGGTATTAATTTCCGGCCTGTTTCAGTCAGTACCGCTGATGAGGCTTATGAAAAATTTCATGACCGGAATGTCGACCTGCTTGTAACAAATACCGTGCGAAAAGACAAATCACATATGAGTTTTTCTGCACCGCTTGCGCGCATGCTGTGGTCTGTTTTAGTGCGTAATGATAATGACAAGATTAACGCAATAAGCGATCTTGCAGGACGTAGAGTCGGTTATTTATCGGTTAACAATCCTGAATCTATCATTCTGGACAAGGTGGTATATAAAAGAATTGAATTTGTTTCGTCACCGAACATGTTGACGTTACAGACATGGTTGCAACAAGGAAAAGTTGATGCTGTAGTGGCGGATTTACTCACAGCCAATTACCTTGCGGCTCTGCCGCTTCAGCCACCGTTGAAAGTTGCAACAATAGCCAGCGAGTCGGCAATTCCTCTTACATTTGGCGTCCAGGATACATCACCAATCCTGCTAGGCATTATTAACAAAGTTATCGGTTCTTTGACGCAGGAGGAAACCGAGAATCTTCTCAGCGACTGGAGTGTTTACCAGGATAATAGTCTTTATTCCCTGGATGGACACCAATCAGGCTTGATAATTAAATTTCTGGAAGTCGGTTCAATCATTCTGCTTGTAGGGGGGATGTGGCTCGGGTATATGCTTTTGAAAAAATGGCGACAAACAATCGGCTTGCGACGGCGGCTCAAGCTGAGAGAGACATTAATCAATGGGTTACCTTTTGCTGTTTTTATCCGAACGGCAAGTGGCAGTCTGGAAACATATAACCAGCATTTTGCAGATTCACAAGGGCATCACTGGCAATTTTCTCCAGAACAGGGGTGGCCGAAGGATACCCCCTTGAGTTTAGAAATTGATCGACTATGTAATATCGTTCAGCATACAGGAGAAGCTTTGTTACGTGATATGAACATTCTTGTCCGGGGAATTGAGCGTGATCTATATTTATGGATTATTCCCTTAGGCGATGCGGATGAAAATCTTCTTGGTGGCTGGCTGGATATTAGCCACAGAAAGGAAGTTGAACGCCAGCTGGTATCTGCTCGTATTGAAGCAGATACTGCAAATAGAGCTAAAAGTAAGTTTCTTGCGACCGTAAGTCATGAGCTACGTACACCAATGAACGCCATTCTTGGTTTACTTGAACTTGAGATTAAAAGTAGTAAACCAGTAAGTCGTCATGCACTTACTACAGTGTTTGCTTCTGCACAAATGTTGTTACGTTTACTAAATGATATTATTGATACTGCCCGCATTGAATCCGATCAGATGGATATTCATCCGGAAACATGCAACCTTAAGGAAGAGCTCCAAAGACTATCAGCCATATATCAGCCGGTTGCGGCTGAAAAAGGACTACGGTTCGGTTTTTGGGTCGATGATGAAATGCCAGAATATGTCATCGCGGACATGCTTCGTATTCGCCAGGTTGTAGGGAATTTGATGAGCAATGCCATTAAGTTCACGCTAAGAGGAGGGGTTAGCGTGGATGTCTTGTGGTCTGCCAACACTCTGGATCGAGGTGAGTTACAGATTGATATTGCAGACACAGGGATTGGTATGACCGCTGCTGCCCAGCAAGGGTTGTTCCGTCCCTTTAGCCAGGTGCATGACGCTGAAAGAGCTCAGCCCGGCGGCTCAGGCCTGGGGCTCTGGATATGTCGACATTTGGTTGAAAAAATGTCTGGCTCTCTTGAGCTTGAAAGTGAAGAGGGGGTCGGGACGACGGTTTTTTTACGACTGCCTGTTCTGATAGCAACTGAGGCAAAAAGTGATTTGCAGACGGTTTCTGACTTTTCCGAAGGGGAAATAGGCAGGGAAATACTGAAAGTTATGATTGTTGATGATCTGGAAGCCAATAGAATTTTATTGCAACAGCAGTTGGAGTATCTGGGGCTGATTCATTTTAGGCAGGCGAGCAATGGAAGCGAGGCGCTCGGTCTTATGCAGGAGCATCTCCCTGATTTAGTCATAACCGATTGTAATATGCCGATAATGAATGGGCTTGAGCTTACAAGAATAATTCGTGACACGCCTGAACTGGCACATATTACCGTTATTGGTTGCACTGCTGACGCCAGACCAGAAACTTACCAGCATTGTCTGGCAGTGGGAATGAATGACTGTCTTGTAAAGCCTATCGGAATAAAGCAATTAAACCAGATGCTAATGCAATTTTATTCTGTCAAAGGGGATATGTCTTCTAAGGAGACAGATGAGTTAGTGGATTTTCCTCCTCTTCCCGCAATATTTCAGGCATTAAGGCGCTTTAAAGGAGGCCAGGAACATGTTCAACAAATGCTTATCTTGATTGATAAGACGAATAACGAAGATGAAGATTATTTCAATAAAATATTTCACGATCAAAATATTGACGAGGTTAATCACCTCGTTCATAAAATAAAAGGAATGGCGCGACTTATTCAGGAAGATAGGTTGATTGAATTAAGCGAGGAGATCAATTCGAACATCAGTTTGCACAAGGAAATGCCTGAACCAGCTGCTTTATATCGCTGGCATGAGGAATTTCTAAGGGTCAAAGGTCGCATAGAGAAAGCAGTCTCGGCATTTCAGCCGTGATGATAAGTACCATCATTGCGGGGGAACCTGATTGCGCTGTAATTTTCGTTATACATCTCTTTCAGGATTGCAAAAGTAGTCTATAACACATGCAGTTATGATGGATATCGCTTTAAGGGCATGTACGCAGTGATGAATCAGCAGGCTGGAAGTGGCAGGCAGAGGTGGGAAGCGAGCGTCGAGCGTCCCATCTTTTTAATCGGTATTTAAAATGCAAAAACCCGCCACGAGGGCGGGTTCTTTAAATAGTGGTGCCCGGACTCGGAATCGAACCAAGGACACGGGGATTTTCAATCCCCTGCTCTACCGACTGAGCTATCCGGGCAACGGGGCGCA
>Ga0105251_10002880_pt1 | contig 12969 bp, 15 predicted proteins | sample KBSS64metaG_FD_80424 | JGI IMG/M metagenome (GOLD analysis project Ga0105251, IMG submission 80424) | Switchgrass rhizosphere microbial communities from Kellogg Biological Station, Michigan, USA - KBS S6-4 metaG | ecosystem: Host-associated > Plants > Roots > Rhizosphere > Soil | place...
CTCATTCGAGGTAAAAAGGTGATGGTTGGGGCCATTGACGTGGCAAGCAATACCATTGAGACGCCAGAGGAAGTCGCCGCTACGCTTCGAAAAGCGCTTCAGTTTGTAGACGCCGACAAGCTCTATCCTTGCACCAACTGCGGCATGATCCCTTTACCTCGCGGAGTAGCAAGAGGCAAGCTGGATGCGTTAAGTGCGGGCGCAGAGATCGTCCGCAAAGAACTCTTGGCCAAATAGTAGATGGCCTGAAGGAAGCTCAGTCCGGGGGTTAGCGCTCTGATCAATCGCTAACCATTCCAAACCGCCAAGCGGACTGAGCTGTTCTTCATTGTTTAACACAACGCGTCAGTGACGTCCGCTTCCAGACCAGACTGAAGGGTCGTCAGGTCTGTTATGAGCTGTGAGTTCAACCGATGACCCAAAACGAAAACTACCCTATCATTGGCCTGCTTTCTTGATTGTTGCCCTGATTTTTTGGCACTGATCGGCGACCCTATATTTGCCCTCAAACGTACGTCAGAAAAATAAGATTCATAAAAATGGCGTAGAGGTTGTTATTTTCTGCGTCGTGCCAGTTTCTTTACCCTCTGATTGCTCCTCGTTTGCGTTGTTTTGCGTTTCGACTTTACGCTAAAGTATCCTTCTGATTTTCATCCAGGCGCCTACGATGTCGACCGTGATTTCTACCGAATCTTTCAACAACATCGTCCACTTTGTGACAGCCGCAAATTCAAGTAGTTTTACCGAAGCCGCTGTACAGCTAGGCGTGTCAAAATCGGCAATTGGTAAGAGTATTCAGCGACTTGAGCATAATCTCGGCATCCCACTATTTCATCGCACCACGCGTAAAATAAGCCTGACCACCGAGGGCGAAGCATATCTGGCAAGCTGCCAGAGTGCGCTTGAAACCCTGCAAATGGCGGAAATGGCGCTACGTTCAAAGCTTACAGAACCCACTGGCACAGTGAGGATAGATCTGCCTGCGGCCTTTGGCCGCTCGGTGATGATGCCGGTGCTGATAGACATGACAAAACGCTACCCATATCTGAAGCTGACCATAACTTTTAACGACCGCATCATTGACCCGCTGGATATTGGTTTCGACCTCTCCATCCGCTTTGGTCCGGTGAAAGACACACAGGATCTCATCGCCCGTAAACTGAATGATCAGCATCTGATTATCTGCGCGTCTCCCGCCTATATCTCGACTTACGGCACACCTGAAACGCTGGCCGATTTGGTACACCACCGCTGTATTTTGGCTTGGCGTGGTGGAGCACCACTTAGCTGGCTCATCCGTGGCGAGAACGGGAAGGACATCAGACTTAAACCCGCGCCTTTTCATCAAATCAGTGATGGCGATGCGATGGTCGATGCTTGTATTGCCGGAGCCGGTTTGATTCAGTTTCCCGAGGCGTTACTGCGGCCACATATACAGAGCGGCAAGTTAGTGCCGCTGCTCGCTGCCTACAATCCTGCGCCCACCGAGCTCAATGTGATATGGCCCCGCGCTCGTCATTTGCTGCCAGGCGTACGTTTCATCATTGATGAGTTAATTGATTTAGCCGCACAAAAAGCATTCGAATGATTGTAGATATCAGGTCTACTCTCTGTCCTCTTTTAGCCTGTTTATCCCCTTAAGTTATCAGCGTAGGATTTCTTCTAACGTCAGTTTGATTGACAATTTATCCACTCATGAAGGGGTTCTACCATGCCAGTAGTTAATATCCAGATGTTCGATGGTCGTGATGATGCTAAACCTGCTATTGCTAAAGCAGTGACTGACGCTATCGCCACCCATGCCAAAGTTGATCCACAGTATGTCTATGTCATTTTCAACGACGTAACCACCGACAACTGGGCAATTTCAGGTGAAATTTTTTCTGAGACGCTGAAAAAATCGAGCTGACATTCAGCGCTCCTTAGCCTACCTGCCGTTATGCCCCACGCATAACGGCATATTCCTTTTGCGGGGAAGTCTCCCTCTTCTTTACACGTTCACCTGCTCCCATAATTCTGGAGGTTACGATGAAAAATGAAGTTACCTGTGTGTTTAACCTGGCAGTCTATGGCGAACCTGATGATGAGATCCGCACAAGGCTGGACCCGTTTGGTGCTGTGTATATGAAACCATTTGATGGATTTACGCGTTAATTTTTTAGATTAAATACCATGAGAAACTCTGCTATGAGACTTTATGTTTACGATCACTGCCCGTTCTGCGTACGTTCACGTATGGTCTTTGGCCTGAAAGATGTTGCGTGTGAAATCATTACTCTGCCAAACGATGATGAAGAAACCCCAACGCGCCTCATCGGCAAAAAAATACTTCCAGTATTGGTCACTGAAAGTAATGAAGCGATCGGTGAGAGTCTGGATATCGTCCGCTACATCGATGAGACCTACGGTTCGTCTGTTCTGACGGTGCCTGACAATCCGGCAATAGAAACCTGGATGGAAGAGGCGACAAAACGGATTTATTCGCTGGCGATCCCGCGCTGGGCAAGCTCTGACTTTGAAGAGTTCCATCGGGATACGGCGAGAAAATATTTCGTCAACAAGAAAGAAGCCGTTTTCGGCCCCTTCCCGCGTTTACTGGAACAAACCGCAACGATGTTGCCTGAGATAAATGCAAAACTTGAGGTTCTTGAGTTGTTGTTAGCACAGCAAGAGAGAGATACCGTGCATTTCTCGCTAACGGATATCCGTCTTTTCCCGCTGCTGCGCTCGTTATCCATTGTTAAAGGGATTCAGTGGCCGCCACTGGTTGATGCATGGCGGAGAGAGATAGCTGCCAAATCCCTGGTTAATCTCAATGACGACCTCGCTATCTGAGTCCGCGTCTATTACCCCTTCAGTGTAGGCATTTGCGCTCTCAATCTAAGTAGTCAGGAATATTTTAATGAATAAAATTGTCACAAGTCTTATCGCACTTTGCATGTCTTCAATCTCGGTACAAGCTGCCGAATTGCAGCCAAATCAACCTTTGCATTGGTTCGGACAGCAGTCGAATAGCTACCAGAGCCCGACCCCTTATGGCAACAATACTAAGGCCGGACATTATGCGCAGTCCGGCGATGCTAAAATTTATTATGAAGTCTATGGTTCCGGTGAACCCGTGGTGCTTTTGCACGGGGGATTAGTTGGTTCTATGGCAGAAATGAGCGAATTTGCTGACAACCTTAAAAACGATCATCTTGTCGTTATGGTGAATACGCGTGGACACGGAAAATCAGACATCGGTACTGCGCTGCCGAATTATAAACAAAAAGCTAAAGATCTGCATGAGGTACTTTCTGCCTTAAGAATTTCAAAAACTGATATTATTGGTTTTAGTGATGGCGCTTATACAGGATATCAGTTTGCGGCCGATTACCCGCAACAGATCAACAAACTGGTTGCGATTGGTGCGGGTGATTGGACAAAAGGCTTTGTGCAAGGTGGACGGAAAGATCGTAGTGAACCCTTACAGTCTATTATTGACCTTGATCCACGATTCTGGGCAGAACAAGCCGAAATACGCCCACAGCACGATAAAATGAAAGAATGGTTTAAACAAGCTAATAAACAATACGATCAAACCACGGTCGGTAAATCACTATTTGAAGCAATCCATGCTCCTGTGCTTGTTATGGCGGGGGAAAAGGATATTAATGCGCCATTGGACACTGTGATCACCGCCTATAAACTGTTGCCCAATGCGCAGCTTGCTATTATTCCAAATGCCCCACACCCTGCTTTTACAGTAAATTTCGATGCGGTGTGGGCGAGTATCAAGCCATTTTTAGGGAGTAAATAGGCTACAGGTCATATTATCGATCGCTTCTCTCCTGAAGTATTGTTTTGAGAAGCCTTTGTATGCAGCCTGCTACATAAATAGTGAATCCTGTATGATTCTTTTTTTTGTATCGGAAAACAGAAATGGGAGATCAAATAGCTGTAAATAATGATGGTTATAAAACTTTTTACTGAAAATACCCGACTCCCTATTGATGCACTGTGCAATATCAGCGGTATGAGCCGGGCGTAGCATGTTCGATTGCCCGCTTCCCGCAGTGGGTTCAACCAACCCAACACATCCAGTCAGAATGACAGTTTAAGTAAGTAATTTGACCGGATGAGTAAGTCTCAGGATGTGTAATGGTCGTATAATCGTGTTTTCAGCCATTGATAAGGCAATAACATGAAATTATACAGCCACAGTTTTAAAGACGGTGAGGCCATCCCAGGCAAGAACAGCTTTGCCGTTTATGATCCAGAAAACCGCATTCGTTTATCTGATAACCTCAACCCACACCTTGCCTGGGAAGATGTGCCGGCAGGCACACAGGCGCTGGTGCTTCTTTGCCACGATCCTGATGTTCCAAGCAGTGCAGAAGATGTTAATCAGCCGGGGAAAACCGTTCCAGCGTCTCTGCCGCGTACAGATTTCTATCACTGGTCGCTGTTGAACATTCCGGCGGATCAAGGCGAAATCATCGAAGGCGCTCAGTCCAGCGGCATTTCTGCCAGAGGCAAGCCGGGGCCTTCCGCACCGGGCGGTCTGACTCATGGTATCAATGATTACACCGCGTGGTTTGCCGGTGATGAGTCAATGGCCGGAACATATTATGGCTATGATGGCCCCTGCCCGCCGTGGAATGATGAATTGGTTCATCATTACATATTCACGTTATATGCGATTCCGATGCCGGCATTAAACGTCGAGGGGGAGTTGACTGGCGCTAACGTTCGTCGTGCGCTGGAAAACAGCAATGTACTGGCAACGGCCACGCTGACCGGGATCTATACCCTGAATCCGGACGTCAGCGTTTAACTCACCACGAGCCATCAACAGGTAAATCATGACCAGCGAAAGTCGATTAGTTGTCCCGGATGAACCGGACGCCATAAGCAATGAATCTCTTTCCTGGTCAGACTATTGCGGCAGCAGTCTCAGCCGCGATAATCTGGTTTCGGTGGCTTATCCGCAGCTCAGGGTGAGACAAAGCACCCCCTCATTTTGCTTCTTCGAACCGACGGTGCTAATCGTACTGGCGGGGAGAATTGAATTTCTGACCTCAGGAGAAAGTCATACCCTGGCTGATACTGCCGCCGTGGGGTTTATAGATCAGGGCGTCATTGCTGATTATACCAAGTTTCCTCCGGATAACGGCTCCCCCTTCCGCTCGCTGTATCTGACTTTCAGCGCCGATGTGCTGGAATCTTTTTATCAGTTCTCGCAAAGCCATTTATCTCTCTCCGGTGACAGAAAGAAGCCGAAATTTACCGCGATGGCGCTTAACAGCGCGCTGCGAGAGTCGTTACACACGCTGCTGAAAAGCCTGGCGCAGCCGAATCTCAGTGATGCAAGAATACGTTTGAGGATATTCGACTTGCTGCTGGTACTGGCAGAACAAAACATTCATTTTGCTCTGCCCCGGCGACAGGGCATTTTACCGCGCTTAAGCAATCTGCTGCGTGCTTCGCCAGAAACCGACTGGACCGCGCGCTCTGCCGGCGAAGCGTTGGCAATGAGCGAATCCACCCTGCGCAGACGCTTACGAGAGGAAGGGGGCAGCTTTGAGAAGCTACTCGTGGATATACGCATGCACCACGGCCTGATGCTGATACAAACTACCCGCTGGAACATGGCGCAGGTGGCCGATGCCTGCGGCTACAAATCGGTTTCTCGTTTTGCTGAACGATTCACCCAGCGCTTTGGCCTGCCACCTTCACGGCTGCGTTAGCCTTTTCATCAGGGTGTGACCAGCGCGAGTTTGGTTGGGGCCGATTAAGGGTTTGCGGCAGATTCGTTGTGGTTGTCAGATCAAAAGCGAATGTCTGATCTTTGCGGAGGGCAGAAGCCCATTTCAGGGGGAATTCTGCGGAGAACCCGAACGCCTCCCTTTTTCCCCCTGCTCAGCATTTTTCTGCCCCTTCGCCTTGTATGAAGCCTGTCACAAAACGCGCATGAAGTTTTTAGCCTGTAACGGACCAGGCAACACGGGGCAATCTTGTTAATGGCCCGTTACAGCTTATCGCAGCCAATTGTTAACATTTATTCATGCGCCAAACGCATCAGCGCATGCGTTTATTGCGCTTATTTACTTTATTTTCATGGTCCAGTCTGCAGAAACAGATGCGGTTAAAAGCGTCAATGACAAACTGGAGATAAAGATGCATTCACCTAACGCACCAATGACAACTCGGGCAAGGACCAGCGCGATACTGCGCGTGACCTCTGGCAACTTTCTGGAGCAATTTGATTTTTTCCTGTTCGGGTTTTATGCCACCTACATCGCCCATACCTTCTTCCCGGCCAGCAGTGAATTCGCCTCGCTGATGATGACCTTCGCGGTCTTTGGCGCGGGCTTCCTGATGCGCCCTATCGGCGCCATCGTGCTGGGCGCATACATCGATAAAGTCGGCAGACGCAAGGGGCTGATCGTTACCCTGTCGATCATGGCCGCAGGGACCTTCCTGATTGTACTCATACCGTCCTATCAGACGATCGGGCTCTGGGCGCCGTTGCTGGTGCTGGCCGGCCGTTTATTGCAAGGCTTCTCTGCGGGTGCTGAGTTGGGCGGCGTATCAGTTTATTTGGCTGAGATCGCCACGCCAGGCCGTAAAGGCTTTTACACCAGTTGGCAGTCCGGCAGCCAGCAAGTGGCCATTATGGTGGCTGCGGCGATGGGCTTCGCACTGAATGCCTTCATGGAAGAAAGCACCATTCGTGAGTGGGGCTGGCGTCTGCCGTTCCTGTTCGGCTGCCTGATTGTGCCTTTCATCTTTTTCCTGCGCCGCAAACTGGAAGAGACCCAGGAGTTCGCCGCCCGCCGCAACCACCTGGCGATGCGCGACGTGTTCAAAACCCTCCTGGCGAACTGGCAGGTGGTTATCGCCGGCATGCTGATGGTCGCCATGACCACCACCGCGTTTTATCTGATCACCGTCTATGCGCCGACCTTCGGTAAAAAAGTGCTGATGCTCAGTGCCTCCGACAGCCTGCTGGTGACCCTGCTGGTCGCGATCTCCAACTTCCTTTGGCTGCCGGTCGGCGGCGCCCTGTCGGACCGTTTTGGCCGCAAGCCAGTTTTGGTGACCATGGCACTGCTGGCGCTGATCACTGCCTATCCGGCACTTAGCCTGCTTGCCGAAGCCCCCAGCTTTTCGATGATGCTGACGGTCTTGCTGTGGCTGTCCTTCCTCTACGGCCTCTACAACGGCGCCATGATCCCGGCCTTAACCGAGATCATGCCGACGGAGGTCCGGGTTGCCGGTTTCTCGCTGGCCTACAGCCTGGCGACTGCCGTCTTTGGCGGGTTTACGCCGGTAATTTCTACCGCACTGATTGAGTACACCGGCGATAAGGCCTCACCCGGCTACTGGATGAGTTTTGCTGCCGTATGCGCATTACTGGCGACGCTTTATCTGTACCGCCGCAGCGCGTTAACACTCCAAACCGCACGTTAAATCAGGGATTACGTCATGCAAAAAATTTATCGTTCACTGCTCGCCACACTGGTGCTTTCTTCTGTCAGCACGGGCGTGCTGGCCAAAGACGTGACCGTCATGATCTCGGGCGGGTTTAAAGCCGCACTGGAAAAACTGGCCCCGCAATTTGAAGCCAAGAGCGGCGACCACATCATTTTGGTGTCCGGCCCTTCTATGGGTAAAACGCCTCAGGCGATCCCCGCGCGCCTGGCTCGCGGAGAAAAGGCCGATGTGGTGATCATGGTGGGTGACGCGCTGAAAAATCTGGAAAAGGATAACTGGATCCAGCCAGGTTCACGCGTGGAACTGGCCGACTCGCCGATTGGCATGGTGGTCAAACAAGGCGACTCTAAACCCACTATCCAAAAGGATAGCGATCTGCGCACTACCCTGCTGCAGGCCAAATCCATTGCCTATTCGGACAGTGCCAGCGGCCGCTATGTCAGCAACGAGCTGTTCAAAAAACTGGGTATCGAAGACCAGGTTAAAGAGAAGGCGCACATGATTGAGCGCATTCCGGTGGCATCCGAGGTAGCGAAAGGGAAATATGCGGTAGGTTTCCAGCAAGTGAGTGAACTGCTGCCGGTGCCGGGCGTCACCTTTATCGGCGAACTGCCTGAGGATGTGCAGTACATTACCCGCTTTGCCGGCGCGGTCACCGCCAAAGCGGAACACCGCCAGGAAGGCAAAGCGCTGCTGGATTTCCTGTCTTCCGCCGAGGCGCAAAACAACATTCGCGCCACCGGGATGAGAACCGTGAAAGCTGAACAGCCGGTTAAACAGCCTGATACTGTTCAGTGATCAACTTTTCCAGCTCGGCGGCAACGTAGGACTGCATGCGCCCGCTGCGCCGGATCAGGCCAACCGTGCGCTTCACCACCGGGTCGGTCAGCGGCAGGTGCGTCAGCACCGAATGCTCTGACGCCGGCATCGACATGGCGGGCACGGCGGCAATGCCGACACCCGCTTCAACCATACCCAACATGGTCGTCACATGGCGGGTTTCGCAGATGCTGGGGCGCTCAGGAATGATGTGCTCCAGCATCTGATCAAGCAAATTTCGGTTACCGGACGTCTTATCCAGCCCCACATAATCCTGCTGATAAAACTCGCGCCAGGTCAGGCTTTTTTTACTGGCGATGGGATGATCGCGCCTGCAGGCAGCCACGTAGACATCCCCCACCAACGGCAAAAATTCGATATTGGGTTGCAGGTTTGTCGCGAAACAGATGCCGAAATCCGCCTGGCCGCTGGCCACCGCTTCGATGACGTTACCCGCACTGCTATCGATAAGCTTGACGCGTACCCGTGGGTAGCGAGCCTGGAAACGGCGGATCACGTCGGGCATGAAATAGTAGGCCGCCGAGGGCACAGTAGCGACGGTGACCAGCCCCACGCGATCCTGACTGACCTTATTGATGTCCGCCAACACCAATTCGACATTCGCCAGTAGCAGGTCTGAACGCTCGGCAAAGGTCTGCCCATACAGCGTCAGGGTGACGCGCCGGGTGGTTCTGTCGAACAATTTAATGCCCAGCGCGGATTCCAGCTTCTCTATTCTGCGGCTCAATGCGGACTGCGAAAGGCAGATGGACTCCGCGGCAAGCCGAAAATTACCGTATTCAACCAGCGCTCGGAAGGCATAAAGATCGTTGAGATCAAAATTCACGGGCATAGCGGCAGACAATCCTTTCAGAGGCGGCAAGGGCTTAGAGAAGAGATGATAGCCGCTTATTGGGCAACGGCAACCTTTTAGAAAGTGATCGACAGCCTTCTCTTAAGACACTGACAAATACCCCATCGCATGCCATTCAAAGTACTGTTCGTCGGTAATAAAGCCCCCACGGCATGAGTTCACGCGTTTAACGGGGGCCAATAGTGAAATCCGCTATTTAAAGCGGATTAAAATTCACTTCCATGCAGATATAGCGAATGTCCCTTCGGGTTTCACCGGCAGATACTTAGCATAGTAATCCAGGTAATTCTTTACCGGATCCACATCTTTAAACTGCTCTGGGTAAAGCGATTTGGCAATGAACTGAATCATGGCGAAATCGGAAAGCGTTCTGGATGCGCCTTGATAGACACCGAAGAGCTGTTTGTTTTTTATCGCGGGCAGCGAGGCCCAGCCATTACGCGCAGAAAAACCGATAAGTTGCTGAGTAGCGATGTTTTTATCAACGCCAACCCCCATGGACAGTGCCGACGAGACCTTGTTGTTTTCTCTTCCCGAGATAAAAATCGCATCCGGCATCGCAACCAGAAGCTGCTCTGGGTTAATGACGCCCCACCACTCAAAAAGGGATTCAGCTATATTGTTCGCGCCGGCGAGTTTCAGCATCGCCCCCCACATGTTCTCGCCATAGGTAAATGAATATTCGCCAGGCCCCTTATTACCAAACTCAATATAAACCTTGGGTTTTTTCAGGCCTGAACTATTTACTCTGCGTTGCACATCCGCAATGTTATTGGCGTAAAGGTCCGCAAGTTCCTGGGCCCGTTTTTCTTGCCCTGTCAGTATTCCAAATATTTTGGTAGAACTGACATGCTTTTCTACCGTTTGAGCATTGTAGTCGATCACAACCACCGGGATTTTCAACGCTTCAAGGCGAGACACTTCATATTTTAAAGCGACATACTGCCACTGCGCCAAAATGACCACGTCAGGTTTTAACGAGATGATATTTTCAAGCGAGATATTATGGAGATCGACTTCACCAATATCGGCGATACGGCCAAGGGACGGCATCTGTTTAACATACATATTCCAATTGGCGGGTACTTTTCCCCGCCATGCTTCACGCGAAATACCGATGACGTGATCGAATGCGGCTTCCCCGCCCACAGCCATGTAATCTTCAAAGTTAAAACCTAAAATAGCCCGCTTTACAGGCGTATCGACCGTAACCTGCCGCCCCATAACATCGGTGAAGGTCGTGGTGGCAGCATTAGCGATGCCGGACACCGTTAAAATAACGGTGAACATCATAAAGGTGATTAAATTTCGAACGCCCATAAAATGAAAATCCTCGGGATTTGGGTTCACTCTTAGAATAATTTATTCTATTTTCTTGAAATCAAGATGAAAATGATAATAATTTCTATTAAAATTAACATCAACTGCAATCGTTTCACCCTTTAGATTTTGTGTAAAAAAACCAGCCTCATCATAAAACCCAGCAGCAACAACCAACTAAAAAAACAAAACCAGCATAGAAAACCACAACAAAACAAAAACCGAGATACCGATTTAGCACCGGCAAGGGTCCCGCTTTTACGCCGTTAAATGGGTTTTAGAGGGCCATGGCGAAAATATCACCATGGCCAGATGCCGCTTCGCCTATTGATGTGGACCTTAGGCCGGCATGGGATCGATAAACACGTAAAGCTTGGTGATCTTGCCGTCGACAATCTCGACAACATCAAGCCCGGTTATCGCTGGTGGCCCTTCTTGCGGCCCGAAATGCCAGCGCATGCGGCCGACGCCGTGATGCCCGACCGCCGGCCCGAAGGTGCCGAAAACAAAGCTCGGAGGTGCCTTCGACAGAACCTCGTTGACGACCTGTTCGATACCTTCATACCCGCGCGCTTCGACGCCAGGTTCGTAAACCTGGACGTTTTCGGCATAGATTTCCCGGATCGCCGCACGGCGCTTCTGCGTATCTGGCTCGGCGAACACGCGATGGATAGGCGCCTGCATCACGGCGTCGTAATCGATAAAGGTTTCCCTGGATAGGCTCATGATTTACCTTCTGGTTAAGTGAGTACTGCGCTTGAAAGTTCGAGGTTGACCACTGATGCCGGCGATATCTTTATAGAGCTCTTCCTGCCCCGATGGGCCGAATGCATGGTGCCGAGGCAAAGCTCGGACACGAAAAGCCCCGTGTTGCCCAGTGGGTTGTAACGCATGGCGACCTCCAAACTCCGTGCGATCAGCCCTTCTGGCTCCCGGAGAGGTGACTATGCGTCATTCTATTTTTGTCATAAAGTATGCCAATCGAAACCCATAGTTATCGCGAAAAGACACAATGCAAGATCTCGACTCTTTGGCCATTTTTGTACGTATCGCGGAAATGGCGAGCTTCACCCATGCGGCGGAAAGCCTCGGCATTCAAAAAGGCCGGGCATCGAACGTGGTGCGCCGCATCGAAGCGGCCATGGGTGTGCGGCTGCTGCACCGCTCGACGCGCACCGTGCAGTTGACCGAAGATGGGCGCGCTTTTTACAACCGCGCACGCGCGTTGCTGGCGGATGCCGAAGAATTAAATAACATGTTCGCAGGCAGCAAAACGCCGCTGCGCGGGCGGCTGCGCATCGATCTGCCCACGGAACTGGCCCGTACCCCGATCGTGCCCGCGCTCCCTTCGTTTATGGCCACATACCCTGAAATTCAGTTAGAGATATCCAGTACCGACCGGCGTGTCGATCTGATTCAGGAAGGCATAGATTGCGCGCTGCGAATCGGAGACATAGTCGATGAAACGCTGGTCGCGCAGAAGATTGGCGCTTTAAGCATGGTCAACGTGGCAAGCCCCGCTTACCTGAAAAACCACGGCGTGCCCCAGACGCTTGAGGATTTATCGGCGCAGGAACACCGCATGATTCACTACGCGCCAATATTGGGGAGCCGGCCGTTTGGATGGGAATACCCAAAGGGCGACGGCTACGCCACGCTGATGCTGGCAGGCTCCATCAGCGTCAATAGCGTGCAGACTTACCATGCCGCAGGTCTGGCCGGTTTGGGGCTGATCCAGGCGGGACGCTCAAGCCTGATCGAATATATTGAGAAAGGCGAGCTCGTAGAGATTCTGCCGGATTTGCGCCCCGAGCCGTTGACCGTTTCATTCGTCGTCGCACACCGGCAAAACTTATCGCGCCGCGTACGCAGTTTTATGGCGTGGTCGCAGCAGGTATTGGCGCCGTATTTGGATAAGTAGCGGGCCGAGGGTAAGTATCCTGCTTAAAGCAGTCATGCGCTTTTAGCGATCTCCCGACATAGTGATTATGTTGCAGGGAGAGATCGCTTGCGTCACGCATTGAGAGAGTGCGTTGGTTGGTAGCTCTTGCGGTTGGCTTTGAAGATTACCGTTGGGGGCTACATAGACTGCCCCCTAACCTTTCGGTTCGATACCTCGGGTTTGGAGTTCTTTACGCAGAACGCGTTTTATCCAGGTCGCCAATGTCTTGTCGCCATCCTTGCGGGCTTGTTCTTCTAATTGCGCACGAAACTCGTGGGACAGCCGAATTTGATACTGGTCTGTTTTTGTTTTTTCGATTGACATTGTAATTACAAAATCCTTAACATGGGATAGTTGTAATTACACCGCAATTACAGAGTGTTTTGCAACACTAAAGAGCAAAGCCCGGCAGTGCTAGGAACACTAACCGGGCTTCTGACCACAACATTATGAGGACTAATGCTATGGCTGACACCGATAGTAACACGCGCTCGTCTTATCAATCACTGCCGGATTGCGCGAGCCTTTATTCCGC
>Ga0105251_10002882_pt1 | contig 12959 bp, 6 predicted proteins | sample KBSS64metaG_FD_80424 | JGI IMG/M metagenome (GOLD analysis project Ga0105251, IMG submission 80424) | Switchgrass rhizosphere microbial communities from Kellogg Biological Station, Michigan, USA - KBS S6-4 metaG | ecosystem: Host-associated > Plants > Roots > Rhizosphere > Soil | place...
TCAGCAGTGAAACGATGCATCGCCGATGGTAGTGTGGGGTTTCCCCATGTGAGAGTAGGTCATCGTCAAGATTCATTTCGCAAAACCCCTATCTGCGCATGCAGGTAGGGGTTTTGTCTTTTCTGGCTTTTACTTGGGCCAGCAGCGGCAGCCAGCCGTGATATCGTTCCCCATTCTCCTCTCAGGGACTTTTCCATGCCCAACACCACCTCATTGCAGCCTGGTTTCATGATCGTCCACGGCAACCGCCTGGACGACCTGCGCAGCCTGGTGGTGAGTTGGATGCGCCGCTATCCGCTGGCGCCGCTGGAAAACGAAATCGCCCTGGTACAGAGCAATGGCATTGCCCAATGGCTCAAGCTTGCCCTCGCCGAGGACCCACAGGACGATGACATGGGGGGCTGCGGTATTGCTGCCGCCATGGATGTGCAGCTGCCCGGCAGCTTCATGTGGCAGTTGTATCGCAAGGTGCTCGGGCGCGACGAGATCCCTGAAGTGTCACTGCTCGACAAGGCACCACTGACCTGGCGCCTGATGCGCCTGTTGCCTGCCCTGATCGAGCGCCCACATTTCGAACCGCTGCGCCGTTTCCTCACCGATGACAGTGACCTGCGCAAGCGCTATCAGCTGGCCGAGCGCCTGGCCGACCTGTTCGACCAATACCAGGTCTACCGCGCTGACTGGCTCAAGGACTGGGCAACCGGCGAGCACATCCTCAATACCGCCCGTGGTGAGCGCAAGCCCCTCGCCCCAGGCAACCGCTGGCAGGCCGAGCTCTGGCGTGCGTTGCTCGAGGATGTCGGAGAGCAGGGCATGGCGCAGAGCCGAGCAGGGGTGCACCAACGCTTCATCGAACGCATCAACAGCCTGGAAGTTGCGCCTCACGGGCTGCCTTCGCGGGTGATCGTGTTCGGTATTTCCTCTCTGCCCGCCCAGGCATTGGAGGCCCTGGCCGGTCTGGCCCGTTTCAGTCAGGTGCTGCTCTGCGTTCATAACCCTTGCCGTCACCATTGGGCCGATATCGTTGCCGACAAGGACCTCTTACGCCACCAGTACAAGCGCCAGCAGCGCAAGCAAGGCATGCCGCTGCAGCTGGACGACGAGTCGCTGCATCAGCACGCCCACCCGCTGCTGGCTGCCTGGGGCAAGCAAGGCCGCGATTACATCAACCTGCTGGACAGCTACGACGACCCCGGCAGCTATCAGGGCGTATTCAGCGACGGGCGCATCGACCTGTTCAGCGACGGCCAGCCCACCACGCTGCTGAACCAGCTGCAGGACGATATCCTCGAACTGCGTCCACTCGCGGAAACCCGCGAATGCTGGCCTGAAGTCGACCTGAACAAGGACCGTTCCGTGCGCTTTCACGTGGCTCACAGCCCACAGCGCGAAGTGGAAATCCTGCACGACCAGTTACTGGCACGCTTCAGCGCCGACCCCACCCTGCGCCCGCGTGACATCATCGTCATGCTCCCGGCGATCGACACCTACGCTCCGCATATCCGCGCAGTGTTCGGCCAGCTGCAGCGCAACGACCCGCGCTACATCCCATTCACCCTCACCGACCAGGGCCAGCGTGGTCGCGACCCTCTGCTGATTGCCCTGGAGCATCTGCTCAAGCTGCCGGACAGCCGCTTCGCCGTCAGCGAAGTCCTCGACCTGCTCGACGTCCCGGCAGTACGCGCGCGTTTCGGCATCCGCGAAAGCGATCTGCCCACCCTGCATCGCTGGATCGAAGGCGCAGGCATTCGCTGGGGTTTGAACGCCGATCAGCGTGCCATGCTGGGGTTGCCCCAGGGCCTGGAGCAGAACAGTTGGCGCTTCGGTCTGCGGCGCATGCTGCTGGGTTACGCCGTGGGTGTGGGAGAGGGCTGCGACGGCATCGAACCGTATGATGAAATCGGCGGCCTGGATGCCGCCTTGATCGGCCCGCTGGTGGCGCTGCTCGATGCCCTCGAGGTGGCCAACCAAACCTTGTCCCAACCTGCCACAGCCAGCGAGTGGGGTGATCGCCTCAACGCTTTGCTGCGAGTGTTCTTCCTGGCCGAGCAAGAGCACGACGAATTTCTTTTGATGCAGCTGCAGGAGCTTCGCGACAGCTGGCTGGAAGTCTGCGAAACCGTAGGCCTGCAAGACCAGCTACCACTCACGGTGATCCGTGAAGCCTGGTTGTCTGGCCTCGACGAAGGCAAGCTGTCCCAGCGCTTTCTCGCCGGCTCGGTGAATTTCTGCACCTTGATGCCCATGCGGGCAATTCCCTTCCGGGTGGTGTGCCTGCTGGGCATGAACGACGGCGACTATCCGCGCGCGCAACCGCCGCTGGACTTCGACCTGATGGCCAGCGATTACCGCCCCGGCGATCGTTCGCGCCGCGAGGACGACCGCTACCTGCTGCTCGAAGCGCTGCTGTCGGCACGTGACCAGCTCTATATCAGTTGGGTTGGCCGCAGCATCCGTGACAACAGTGAGCGCCCGGCCTCGGTACTGATCGGCCAGTTGCGCGATCACCTGGCAGCCGGTTGGCGCCTCAAGGGCGATGCTGACGGCCAGCAGCTGCTGCACGCTCTGACCCAGGAGCACCCGCTACAGCCTTTCAGCGCGCGTTACTTCCAGAAGGGCAGCGCGTTGTTCAGCTATGCCCATGAGTGGCAATTGCTGCACCGGCAGACCACTGATCAGGAGCAGCCCGACCTCGGCCTGCCACCGTATGTCAGCGATGAAGCGCTGACACTGACCCAGTTGCAGGATTTCTTGCGACACCCTGTCCGGCATTTCTTCAGCCAGCGCCTGAAAGTGTTCTTTGAAGCCCTGGAAGCGCCAACCCCAGACGAAGAACCCTTCGTGCTTGACGCCTTGCAGCGCTACAGCGCCAGCGAAAGCCTGCTGGTCGCCGCCCTGAGCGACCCTGACAACGCCGAACGTGCGCTGCAGGCCCAGGCCCGCCGCCTGCAGGCTTGCGGCATGCTGCCGCTGGCAGGCTTCGGTGAACTGCTGCAAGCCGAACTGATCCAGCCACTGCCCGATCTGCTGCAACGTCATCGTCAACTGCTGCAGCGCTGGCCAACGGTGGTCGACGGTGCGCTGCCGATTCATTTCGAGCACGCCAACCACCGTCTTGAGGGCTGGCTGGGCCGGGTCTATCAGGCCGACGATCAAAGCCTGTTGAGTATCACCACGGTTCCCAACACCATCAGCGCCGGGCGCAACAACCTCAAGTGGCACCGCCTGATTGCCAGCTGGGTGATGCACCTGGCCGCCTGCGCCGCTGGCTACCCACTGCACAGTGCGCTGCTGGCCAGTGACATCACCCTGCTGCTCGGTCCCTTGCCGCAGGATCAAGCTGGCGAACAACTGGGTCATCTGCTGGTAGCGCGCCAGGCGGCAATGAATGCACCGCTGCCTGTCGCCGCCAAGACCGCCTTTGCCTGGCTGGCTCAGGAAGATCCGGACAAGGCCCTGGCTGCCGCTTCCCGTGCCTACGAGGGGGATGGCCGCAGCAGTTTCGGCGAGCGCAGCGAAAGTGTTGCCCTGGCCCGGCAGTTCCGCGATTTCGCCGCACTCAGCGCCGACGAAACCTTCGAAGGCTGGTGTGAAACCTTGTACCGCCCCCTGTTCAGCGCTGCCTGGCAGGCCCAGGGCAACCCGGAGAGTGAAGCATGACCCAGGCCCGCCCCCTGGCATTGAGTTTTCCCCTGCATGGCAGCCAGCTGATCGAAGCCAGTGCCGGTACGGGCAAGACGTTCACCATTTCCGCACTGTACCTGCGCCTGATTCTCGGCCACGGCGCTGAGCAAGGCTTCGGCCGCGAGCTGCTGCCGCCGCAGATTCTCGTGGTGACCTTCACCGATGCCGCCACCAAAGAGCTGCGCGAGCGAATCCGCGCCCGCCTGGCCGAGGCTGCACGCTTCTTCCGCGGCGAGCTGGAAGGCGGCGACCCGTTGCTGCAGCAACTGCGCGACGACTATGCCGAAGCACACTGGCCACGCTGCGCCAATCGTCTGGAAGTCGCTGTGCAGTGGATGGATGAAGCGGCGGTGTCGACCATCCATGGCTGGTGCCAGCGCATGCTCCGTGAACATGCTTTCGACAGCGGCAGCCTGTTTACCCAGAGCCTGGAAACCGACCACAGCGACCTGCTTGGCCAAGTCATGCGCGATTACTGGCGGCGCTTCTGCTATGGCATGCATGGCGAAGCGCTGAACTGGGTGCGTAGCCATTGGGTCAGCCCCGATGCGCTGCTGCCGCGCATCCGCCCGCTGTTCGGCCGCGTGCGTGCGCAGCAGGACGAAGCAGAACCGCAAGCGTTGATCGATGGCGCGCTGCAACAACGGGGCGAGCAGTTGCGCCAACTCAAGGCGCCGTGGGCGCAATGGGCCGACGAGCTGCAGCAGATCTGCCGCGACGCCGTGGCGGCGAAACAGGCGGATGGCCGCAAACTGCAGGCACGCTTCTTCGAGCCCTGGTTCGAAAAACTGCGGATCTGGGCCGGTGACGAGCAAGCAGTGGAGCTGGACCTGGGTACCGGCTTTACCCGCCTGACGCCGACCGGGATGGCCGAAGCCTGGAAAGCTGGCGAGCCGCCCGAGCACCCGGCCTTGCATGCCATGCAGAACCTGCAGCAACAGTTGCAGGCCCTGGCCAGCCCGGATGCCCGCTTGCTCGAACATGCCGCCGCCTGGGTGGCGGCGCGTTTCGAAGCGGAAAAGCGCCGCCGTGCCGAAATGGGCTTCGACGACATGCTGCTGCGTCTGCAGCATGCGCTGGGCACGGAATCGGGGGAGCGCCTGGCCGCGCTGATCCGTGAGCAGTTCCCGGTGGCGTTGATCGACGAATTCCAGGACACCGACCCGGTCCAGTACGGCATCTTCGAAAGCATCTACCGCATCAGCGATAACAACCCGGAAACCGGCCTGTTCATGATTGGCGACCCCAAGCAGGCGATCTACGCCTTCCGGGGGGCCGACATCTACACCTACCTGTCGGCCCGGCGCGCTACCGCGGGCCGCCTGCACAGCCTGGACACCAACTACCGCTCCAGCCAGGCGATGGTCGCGGCGGTCAATCGGGTGTTCCTGCAGGCTGAAGCCCGCGCGCAGGGCAAGGGCGCCTTCCTGTTCCGCGAAGCCGACGACAACCCGCTGCCGTTCATTGAAGTCCGCGCCAAAGGCCGCAGCGAACGTCTGCTGATTGATGGCCAGGCATGTGCAGCGCTGCAGTGCTGGCAGCTGGAAAGTGACGAACCGGTGTCCAGCACGCTCTATCGCCAGCAGCTGGCCGCCAGTTGTGCGAGCCATATCGTCAGTGTGTTGAATGGTGGCCAGCGCGGTGTGTCCGGTTTCAGCGACGACCAGGGCGGGCTGCGCCCGTGCCAGCCTTCGGACATCGCCATCCTGGTGCGTGATGGCCATGAGGCGCAGCTGGTGCGCGGCGAGCTTGCCGCCCGCGACGTGCGCAGCGTGTACCTCTCCGACAAGGATTCGGTTTTCGCTGCCCAGGAGGCGCATGACTTGCTGGCCTGGCTCAAGGCCTGTGCCGAGCCGGACTCCGAGCGTTTGCTCAAGGCCGCACTGGCCAGCCTGACCCTGGAGCTGTCGCTGGCCGAACTTGATCAGCTGAACCAGGACGAGCGTGTCTGGGAAGGCTGGGTCATGCGTTTTCGTCGCTACCGCGAAGTCTGGCAGCGCCAGGGCGTGCTGCCGATGCTGCGGCACCTGTTGCACGACTTCGAGCTGCCGCGCACGCTGATCGGCCGCACTGACGGCGAACGCGTGCTGACCAACCTGCTGCACCTGGCCGAACTGCTGCAGCAGGCGGCCGCTGAGCTGGACGGTGAGCAGGCGCTGATCCGCCACCTGGCCGAGCACCTGGCCAACTCCGGCCAAGCGGGTGAGGAACAGATTCTGCGCCTGGAGAGCGACGAGCAGCTGGTCAAGGTGGTGACGATCCACAAGTCCAAGGGCCTGGAATACCCCTTGGTCTACCTGCCGTTCATCTGCACCAGCAAGCCAGTGGACGGCAGCCGTCTGCCGCTGGCCTGGCACGACAGCCTGGGCAACGCGCAACTGACGCTGACGCCCGACGCCGAGCAGATTGCCCTGGCCGACGACGAGCGCCTTGCCGAAGACCTGCGCCTGCTCTATGTGGCCTTGACGCGTGCCCAGCACGCTTGCTGGCTGGGCGTTGCCGACCTCAAGCGCGGCAACCAGAAAAGCTCGCAGTTGCACCGCTCGGCGCTCGGCTACCTGCTGGGCGGCGGCCTGGCCCTGCCAGGTTCGGAGCACCTTAAGGCGTGGTTGCAGAACTTGCTGGCAGGCTGCGTGGATATCGCCTGCCCGGCGCTGCCGGAAGCTGGCGATGAGCGTTATCGTGCGTCCCAGGCCGAACGCGAGCTGTTGCCTGCCCGCAAGCCACGCCGGGCTGCGGCCGAGCATTGGTGGATCGCGTCCTATAGCGCCTTGCGCGTCGGCGAGCAGACCCTTGGCGCCGACAGCTCACTGGCCCAGCAATTGCTCGATGATGAAGTTGCCGATACCCAGCTGATACGTGAAGCGCCCGCCGACGGTGGCGACATCCATCGCTTCCCCCGCGGCCCCAACCCGGGCACTTTCCTCCATGGGCTGCTGGAGTGGGCCGGCCGTGAAGGCTTCGACCAAGTCGCCGACAACTCCAGGCTTATCGAGCGTACCGTTGGCCAGCGTTGCAACCGCCGTGACTGGGCCGGCTGGATTCCGACCCTCAGCCAGTGGCTGCAACGCCTGCTCAACGAGCCAATGCCGGCCGGCCCTGCGCAGCTGACGCTCGCGCAGTTGCAGCATTACCAGATCGAAATGGAGTTCTGGTTCGCCAGCCACAACGTCGACGCCGAGCAGCTCGACCGCCTGGTGGCCCGGCATACCCACCCGGGCAGTGCACGCCCGGCCGCGCAACCGACCTTGCTCAATGGCATGTTCAAAGGTTTCATCGACTTGGCCTATGAGCTCGACGGGCGCTATTACGTGGCGGACTACAAGTCCAACTGGCTCGGCCCGGACATCCAGGCCTACGACACCCAGGCCATGGAAAAAGCCATCCTCGAGCACCGCTACGACCTGCAGTACGTGCTTTACCTGCTGGCCCTGCACCGCCAGTTGCGCGCACGGCTGCCTGATTACGATTACGACCGCCATGTCGGCGGTGCCCTGTTCATCTTCCTGCGTGGCGCCAGCAGCAGTGGTCACGGTGTGTACTTCGCCAAGCCACCACGCGAGTTGATCGAGGCCCTCGACGCGCTGTTCCGTGGCCTGCACGCGCCCGAGCAGCAGGACCTGTTTGCCGGAGCCGCGCCATGAGCCGAACCCTCGACGATCTTTTGCCAACGCCACTGCACGCTGAGCATCTACTGGCCCTGGCCCCTCAGCACAACAGTGCCGACCTGCTGCAACTGCTCGATCGCTGGGTGGAGCGTGGCTGGCTGCGTGCGCTCGACCGGGCGTTCGTCACCTTCCTGGAAGAGCGTGCCCCTGGCAGTGACCCGTTGCTGTTGCTGGCGGCGGCACTGGCCAGCCACCAGCTGGGCCACGGGCATGTCTGCCTCGACCTGCAACAGACCCTCGTCGAGCCGGATTTCGCCCTGTCGCTGCCGCCGGAAGGTGATGCCCTGACCGGCCCGTTGCTGTTGCCCTCGCAACTGCTGGCCAACCTCGACTTGTCTACCTGGCTGCAGCGTATTGCCGCCAGCCCGCTGGTGGCGGCCGGCGATACGCCGGGGCAGCACTCTCGGCCGCTGGTACTAAGCGGCCAGCGCCTGTACCTGCGGCGCTACTGGAGTTACGAGCGGCAGATCGACCAGACCCTGCGCCAGCGCCTGAGCCAGGACGAAGCGGCCCCGGCCGACCTGCCAGAGCGCCTGGCACAGCTGTTCGACGAAGGCGCCCTGGCGGGCCAGGTGGACTGGCAGAAACTGGCCTGTGCCCTGGCCACCCGTGCAGGCTTCAGCATCATCACGGGCGGCCCCGGTACCGGCAAGACCACCACCGTGGTGCGCTTGCTGGCGCTGCTACAGGCGCCTGCGGTAGAGCAGGGCAGGCCGCTGCGCATTCGCCTGGCCGCGCCGACCGGCAAGGCGGCCGCGCGCCTGACCGAGTCGATCGGTCAACAGGTTGAACGGTTGCAGGTGAGCGCCGAGGTGCGCGCGCAGATCCCCACCGACGTCAGCACCGTGCACCGCCTGCTCGGCAGTCGCCCGGGCTCGCGGCACTTCCGTCACCACGCCGGCAACCCGCTGCCGCTGGATGTGCTGGTGGTCGACGAAGCGTCGATGATCGACCTGGAGATGATGGCCAACCTGCTCGAGGCACTGCCGCCCAAGGCGCGCTTGATACTGCTTGGGGACAAGGACCAGTTGGCCTCGGTCGAGGCCGGCGCCGTGCTCGGTGACCTGTGCCGAGATGCCGAGGAGGGCTGCTACTCGCCCGCGACCCAGGCCTGGCTGGAGCAGATCGGCGGTCAGTCACTGGCGACCAGTGGCCTGAAACCGGGTGATGCGCAACGCAATCCGTTGGCCCAGCAGGTGGTGATGCTGCGCTTCTCGCGGCGTTTTGGTGAAGGCAGCGGCATCGGCCAGCTGGCGCGCCTGGTCAATCGTCAGGAAGCCCAGGCGGCACGCGACCTGCTGAGCATGCCACCGGCGGACGTGTTCGGCCTGGCGCTGCGCAGCGAGCAGGACCGGGCCTTCGACCGGCTGATTCTCGACGGCCTCAACCGCGGTAACGATGGGCCTCAGGGCTATCGCAGCTACCTGCGTGCCATAGGCCGCTATCGCCCGGCACCGGGCAGTGCATTCGACGATCCGCGCTGGGAGCAGTGGGCCGCCAAAGTGCTGCACAGTTTCGAAGACTTCCAGCTGCTGTGCGCCGTGCGCAAGGGGGCCTGGGGTGTCGAAGGCCTCAACGAGCGGGTGGCGCGGGTGCTGCACAACGCCGGGCTGATCGACAGCCAGCAGCCGTGGTATGAAGGCCGCCCGGTGCTGGTGACGCGCAACGACTACGGCTTGGGGCTGATGAACGGTGATATCGGCATCGCCCTGCGCCTGCCGGATGAACACGGCGAAGCGCTGCTGCGCGTGGCCTTCCCGCGCAACGATGGCAGTGGCGGGGTGCGCTTCGTCCTGCCCAGCCGCCTGAACGAGGTGGAAACCGTTTACGCCATGACCGTGCACAAGTCCCAGGGCTCGGAGTTCAGCCACACCGCGCTGGTGCTGCCGGATGCACTCAACCCGGTGCTGACCAAGGAGCTGGTGTACACCGGCATCACCCGGGCCAAGCACTGCTTCAGCCTGATCGAGCCGCGCCAGGGCATTTTCGAGGAAGCGGTGCTGCGCAAGGTAAGGCGCATTTCCGGGCTGATGCTCTTGTAGGAGCGGCCTTGCGTCGCGAAAGGCTGCGAAGCGGCCCCAGGGTTTCAGCTTCGCAGCCAGAATTGCCGGGGCCGCGTTGCGGCCCTTTCGCGACGCAAGGCCGCTCCTACAGATAGCCACCGTTGTGCTATCGTTGCGCCGACTTCAGAAGGATTTTGAGAGAATTCTCACATGACAGGCGCCAGGGAGCGGTTGACAGGCTGTGCGCTTTCGCTGCTTCTACTTGCCCTGTCGCTAATGGCCGGCCCTGCCCAGGCGGACGGATCGGCCACCTCTACACAGGCCCAGCAGCGCGCCAGGGCGGTGACCCAGGTGGTCCTGGGCATCCTCAGCTATGCGCGCTGGCCTACCGAGCCAGTGCCCTTGCGCCTGTGCCTGATCGGCCCTACCGAATACGCCGACGACCTGATCAAAGGCAACGTGCAGAACTCCGGGCAACCCTTGCAGGTACGCCGCCTGCTGGCCGACGACCGGCAGGTGGCCGCAGCCTGTGACGCCATCTACATCGGCAAACTTGACGACGCCGAGCGTGACCGCCTGTTCCAGGCGGTCAGCGGCCACCCGGTATTGAGCATCAGCGAAGCCGACGACCCGTGCACGGTCGGTAGCCTGTTCTGCCTGCGCGTCAGCGATCAGCAGGTCGCCTTCGAGGTCAATCTGGACTCCGTGGCACGTTCCGGCGTGCGTATACACCCCAGCGTGTTGCAGCTGTCACGGCGCCGTGGAGCGCTGCCATGAAGGCCTCCCTGAAGAAGGCCGTACGCCCGACCCTGCGCTCGGTGCTCGGCCGTGCCCACCTCAGCGTGGCCCTGTTGGCGGTGGGCCTGGCCGGTATCTCGCTGACCTTGCTGGGTGTGCTCGCCCTACGGGTATACGCCAACCACAACTTGCACCTGATTGCCCGTTCGATCAATTACACCGTCGAAGCCGCCGTGGTGTTCGACGACAGCGCCGCCGCCAATGAGGCGCTGGAACTGATCGCCAAAACCGAAGAGGTGGCGGACGCCAAGGTATTCAACAACGACGGTGAGCAGCTGGCGCACTGGCAGCGCAACGATGAGGGCGTGATCGGGCACCTGGAGGCGCAAGTGGCGACGGCCTTGCTGGATGAGCCGATCAACCTGCCGATCATGCACCATCAACAGAAGGTCGGGCATATCGAACTGATCGGCCAGGGCCGCAGCCTGCTGCTGTTCCTGCTCAGCGGCCTCGGCGGTATCCTGTTCTGCACGATCCTCAGTGCCTTCGCCGCGTTGTACCTGTCGCGGCGCCTGCTCGGCGACATCGTCCGGCCTCTGCGCGGCCTGGCCAGCGTCGCTCACGCTGCCCGCCGCGAGCGCAGTTTCGACCGCCGTGTGCCGGAAGCGCCCATCGCCGAGCTCAACGAGTTGGGCAACGACTTCAACGCGTTGCTCGATGAACTGGAGGTGTGGCACAGCCACCTGCAGAACGAGAACGCCACCCTGGCTCACCAGGCCAGCCACGACAGCCTCACCGGCCTGCCCAACCGCGCGTTCTTCGAGGGGCGCCTCAGCCGTAGCCTGCGCAACGCCGCACGGCAGCAAGACCACTTGGCGTTGCTGTTCCTCGACAGTGACCACTTCAAGCAGATCAACGACAGCCTCGGCCATGCCGTGGGCGACGAAGTGCTGATCAACGTTGCCGACCGCGTGCGTGCGCAACTGCGTGAGCACGACCTGGTGGCCCGCCTGGGCGGTGACGAGTTCGCCGTGCTGCTGACCCCGCTGCATTCGCGCGAAGACGCCCAGCGCATCGCCGAGAAGATCATCGCCAGCATGCAACTGCCGATGCTGCTCGAGGGCGGCGACAGCCTGACCACGTCGCTGAGCGTGGGTATCGCTTATTACCCGGATGATGGCAGTGACCCTGCCAGCCTCCTCAATGCCGCAGATGCGGCGATGTACCAGGCCAAGCGCATGCGCCGTGGCCAGTGGCAAGCGGCGCAGACGGAACGGTCCGCCGCCGATTTCAGAAACAGGAGTTGAACTGTGATACAGCGTTTGCGTTTTTCTTTCGTGGTGATGTTACTGGCCTTGCTGACCCTGGCCGGGTGCCAGAGCGCACCCCCCAAAGGGCTCACCGCCGAGCAGATTGCCGTGCTCAAGCGTGAGGGCTTTGCCCCCACCGATGAGGGCTGGGCGTTCGACCTGTCGGGCAAGGTGCTGTTCGGCAGCGACCTGGACAGCCTCAACGGCGCGAGCCAGGCGATCGTCGAACGGATCGGCAAGGCGTTGCTGGGGGTGGGGATTCAAGGGGTGCGGGTCGATGGCCACGCCGATGCCTCGGGCAAGGTGGCGTACAACCAGCAGCTGTCCGAGCGGCGCGCGCAGAGTGTGGCCAAGGCGTTGATCGACGTTGGCATGCAGGCACAGAACATTCGCACCCGTGGGCTGGGGAGCACCCAGCCAGTGGCGGACAACCGCACCAGCGCGGGGCGGACCGAGAACCGGCGGGTGTCGATTGTGGTCGCCTCATACTGAGCCCCAACGCCCATTCGCGGGCTTGCCCCGCGGATGGGCTGCAATGCAGACCCGTCAATCTTGAGCGAAGCGCATCTCGCGCGTCTCACCCATCAACAACGGTGCATTGGCCTCGGTCACCCCACGGATGTAGTCCCACAACAGGGTAATCCGCTTCAACTTGCGCAAATCCTCCCGGCAATACATCCAGAACTGCCGCGTCACCTCGATCTCCTCCGGCAACACCGTCACCAGGCGCGCATCCTGCGCCGCCAGAAAACACGGCAATATCGCCAACCCACGCCCCTGCAACGCCGCCGTGTACTGGGCTATGACACTGGTACTGCGCAAATGCGCATTGGCATTGGGAATCAGGTTGGCCAGGTACAGCAACTCCGAACTGAACGCCAGGTCGTCGACATAGCTGATGAACGGGTGGCTCACCAGGTCGCTGACCTGGTGGATTGGCGCATGGCTGTCGAGATAGTCCTGGGTCGCATACAGCCGCAGCCGGTAGTCGCACAGCTTGCAGCACACATAAGGCCCATGCTCGGGTCGCTCCAGGGCGATGACGATGTCCGCCTCGCGTTTGGACAGGCTGATGAAGTGCGGCAGCGGCAGGATATCCACCGAAATCGCCGGGTAGGCATCGACGAAATGGCTCAGCTGCGGGGTGACGAAGAAACTGCCGAACCCTTCGGTACAGCCCATGCGCACATGCCCCGACAACGCCACGCCAGAGCCGGAGACCTGCTCACAGGCCATGTGCAAGGTGCTCTCGATCGACTCCGCGTAGCCCAGCAAACGCTGCCCCTCGGCTGTCAGGACGAAGCCGTTGGTGCGTGACTTCTCGAACAGCAGCGTGCCCAACGCCCCCTCCAGCGAACTGATGCGCCGCGACACCGTGGTGTAGTCGACGGCCAGGCGTTTGGCCGCGCTGCTGGCTTTGCGCGTGCGCGCCACTTCAAGGAAGAACTTCAGGTCGTCCCAGTTCAGCGAACTGAGGGAGGTCAGGTCTTTTTGCATGTTGATCCGGTTTTTTTGTGCGTTCTTGTTGGATGTTTGCACATCTATACTCGAAAAAA
>Ga0105251_10002886_pt1 | contig 12940 bp, 12 predicted proteins | sample KBSS64metaG_FD_80424 | JGI IMG/M metagenome (GOLD analysis project Ga0105251, IMG submission 80424) | Switchgrass rhizosphere microbial communities from Kellogg Biological Station, Michigan, USA - KBS S6-4 metaG | ecosystem: Host-associated > Plants > Roots > Rhizosphere > Soil | place...
CCTTTTAGCACCGGTACGCCAGAAAACTGTTTGCAGATATCACGTGCTTCGATAAGTGGTGTCATCATCGCCCCGCCATTGAACAAATGATTTTTAGAATTAATAATGTTCAAAAGCGTAGACGGTGAACTATATTTACAACCGTGCAGGGATCACAGTTTTATCGATTAAGATCCAGATAAACCAGAAACAATCTAAAAGATCCGTTTTGCCGCGTGGCTCACATTTTCCACCCGCGCCATCACGAACATATGATCTAAATTTTTATAAGAGTTCAAATATGGGCGATAAACGCATTGCTGAAGAAGGCCGGTTTGCAGGGCTTGCACTGGCGGAAGAGGAACTGGTGGCACGCGTCGCCTGGTGCTATTACCACGACGGCCTGACCCAGAACGATATTGGCGAGCGACTTGGCCTGCCCCGTCTGAAGATTTCACGCCTGCTGGAAAAGGGGCGTCAATCAGGGGTGATTCGCGTCCAGATAAATTCCCGCTATGAAGGATGTCTGCGCTGGAAACCGAGCTACAGCGGCGCTTTGGTCTGAAGCTGGTGCGGGTGTTGCCTGCCCTGAATACCCCGCCGATGAACGTGCGGTTAGGCATTGGCGCGGCGCAGTCGTTAATGGGCGTACTGGAGCCCGGGCAACTGCTGGCGGTGGGATTTGGTGAAACCACCATGAGCAGCCTGCAACACTTAAGCGGCTTTATTAGTTCACAGCAGATCCGCCTGGTCACGCTTTCGGGCGGTGTGGGGCCGTATATGACCGGCATCGGTCAGCTGGATGCGGCCTGTAGCGTCAGCATGATCCCGGCGCCGCTTCGCGTTTCGTCCGCCGAAGTGGCCGGGATTTTAAAACGCGAAACCAGCGTGCGGGATGTGATCCTCGCCGCTACCGCAGCCGATGTTGCCGTGGTGGGAATTGGTGCGGTGAACCAGCGCCGCGATGCCACGATTTTACGTTCCGGCTATATCAGTGAAGGCGAACAGCTGATGTATGCCCGCAAGGGCGCCGTGGGCGATATACTGGGTTATTTCCTCAATGCCGAAGGGGAATGCGTAGACGAACTGGAGATCCACCGTGAATTACTGGGCGTAACGCTCGATGAACTGGCGCAGTTACCCACCATCGTTGGCGTGGCCGGAGGTGAAGAGAAAGCCGATGCGATTTATGCCGCACTCAAAGGTCGCCGTATCAATGGCCTGGTGACGGAAGAGACGACAGCCCGCGCGGTGCTGGCTCTGGCGAACTGAGAGCCTGCCTTTCCCGCGCTAACAACGAGGCAAACTCATGAGTTACCTTTTAGCGTTAGATGCAGGGACAGGCAGCGTTCGCGCCGTTATTTTCGATTTGCAGGGCAACCAGATTGCCGTCGGCCAGGCCGAATGGAAACACCTGAGCGTGGAGAACGTGCCGGGGTCGATGGAGTTTGACCTCGATACCAACTGGCGGCTGGCCTGCCAGTGCATCCATCAGGCGCTGGAGCGTGCGCACCTGAGCGCCGCCGATATTCAGTCGGTCGCCTGCTGCTCGATGCGCGAGGGCATTGTGTTGTATGCCCGCAACGGCGAGGCCATCTGGGCCTGCGCCAACGTCGACGCCCGCGCCAGCCGCGAGGTGGCCGAACTCAAAGAGATCCACGACTACCGTTTTGAATCCGAAGTGTACGGTGTTTCCGGGCAGACGCTGGCGCTCAGCGCCATGCCGCGCCTGCTGTGGCTGGCGCACCATCGCCCGGATATTTATCGCAACGCGGCGACCATCACCATGATCAGCGACTGGCTGGCGGCGAAGCTCTCCGGCGAACTGGCGGTTGACCCGTCGAACGCAGGCACCACCGGCATGCTGGATCTCTTTTCCCGCGACTGGCGCCCGGCGCTCCTCGACATGGCCGGGCTGCGCGCCGATATTCTCTCCCCGGTGAAAGAGACGGGCACCGTGCTGGGTGCCGTAACCAAAGAGGCCGCGCAGCAGTGTGGCCTGCGTGAAGGTACGCCGGTCGTGATGGGCGGTGGTGACGTGCAGCTTGGGTGTCTGGGGTTAGGCGTCGTGCGAGCCGGACAAACCGCGGTGCTGGGCGGGACATTCTGGCAGCAGGTGGTGAATCTGCCTCAGGTGCGAACCGATCCTGACATGAACATCCGCGTGAACCCGCATGCGATCCCCGGCATGGCGCAGGCAGAGTCGATCAGCTTCTTTACCGGGTTAACCATGCGCTGGTTCCGCGACGCCTTCTGCGCCGAGGAGAAGCTGATTGCCGAACGCATGGGCATGGATACTTACTCCCTGCTGGAGGAGATGGCCAGCCGTGTTCCCGCGGGTTCGCACGGCGTGATGCCCATTTTCTCCGACGCGATGCATTTTAAGCAGTGGTACCACGCGGCACCGTCGTTTATTAACCTCTCCATCGACCCGGAAAAATGCAACAAAGCCACGCTGTTCCGCGCCCTGGAAGAGAATGCCGCGATTGTCTCGGCCTGCAACCTGGCGCAGATTTCCCGCTTCTCTGGCGTCGCGTTCGAAAGCCTGGTGTTTGCGGGAGGTGGCGCCAAAGGTGCGCTGTGGAGCCAGATTTTAAGTGACGTCACCGGGTTGCCGGTGCGCGTGCCGGAGGTCAAGAGGCGACGGCGCTGGGCTGCGCCATTGCAGCCGGAACGGGCGCTGGGCTATTTTCAGATATGGCTTCAACCGGTGAGCGGCTGGTGAAATGGAGCCGGGTATTCACCCCCAACCCGGAACACCGCGAGCTGTACGACGGGATGATGCAAAAATGGCAGGCGGTCTACGCCGACCAGCTTGGTTTGGTGGATAGCGGGCTGACCACGTCCATGTGGCAGGCTCCGGGGCTGGTGCGCGACACTCGCCCCTCACCCTAACCCTCTCCCATAGGGGAGAGGGGATTGCTTCGTGCGGCCTTTCTCCCTCTCTCCTTTGGGAGAGGGCCGGGGTGAGGGGAAGTTCTTTGAGATCTATCACAATCATTCGATCCCGCTTTTACCTTTCTGCTGCCGCTGGCTAAATTAGTAACTCATCCGACCACATAACAATAATTTTACACTGGAAGAGACTATGAGCCGCTACCCGTCGTTATTTGCCCCCCTCGATCTGGGGTTCACTACGCTCAAAAACCGCGTGTTGATGGGTTCAATGCACACCGGTCTGGAGGAGCATCCTGATGGTGCGGAACGCCTGGCCGCGTTCTACGCCGAACGTGCACGACACGGCGTGGCGCTGATTGTCACTGGCGGCGTGGCCCCCGCGGCATCCGGCGTGGGGATGGAGGGCGGCGCGGTGCTTAACGACGCGGCGCAGCTGCCGCATCACCGCATTGTGACCGACGCGGTTCACAAAGAGGGCGGCAAAATCGCTCTGCAAATTCTGCACACCGGCCGCTACAGCTATCAGCCAAATCTGGTCGCGCCGTCAGCCATTCAGGCACCGATTAACCGCTTTACGCCGCATGCCCTCACGCATGACGAGATCCTGACGCTCATTGACGACTTCGCCCGCTGTGCGGCGCTGGCGCGTGAAGCGGGCTATGACGGCGTTGAGATTATGGGTTCCGAAGGCTATCTGATTAACGAATTCCTCGCTGCCCGAACCAACCAGCGCGACGATGAATGGGGCGGTGATTATGCACGCCGCATGCGTTTTGCCGTGGAGGTCGTACGCGCCGTGCGCGAGCGTGCGGGCGCGGATTTTATTATCGTCTTCCGCCTGTCGATGCTCGATCTGGTCGGAGGTGGCGGTACGTTTGACGAAACCGTACAGCTGGCGCAGGCCATCGAAGCTGCGGGAGCGACGATCATCAATACCGGTATTGGCTGGCACGAGGCGCGTATTCCGACCATCGCCACGCCGGTTCCGCGCGCGGCATTCAGTTGGGTGACGCGCAAACTGAAAGGCAAAGTGGCAATCCCGCTGGTGACCACCAACCGCATTAACGACCCGCAAGTAGCGGACGATGTGATCTCCCGAGGCGACGCCGATATCGTGTCGATGGCGCGTCCGTTCCTCGCCGATGCCGAACTGCTGTCCAAAGCGCAAAGCGGTCGCGCAGATGAGATCAACACCTGTATCGGCTGTAACCAGGCGTGTCTGGATCGGATCTTCGTCGGCAAAGTCACCTCCTCTCTGGTAAACCCCCGCGCCTGCCACGAAACCAAAATGCCGGTGCTGCCGGCGGCCGTGAAAAAGCGTCTGGCCGTGGTCGGTGCTGGCCCGGCAGGGTTGGCGTTTGCCGTGAATGCCGCCGGACGCGGGCACAGCGTAACGCTGTTCGATGCGCTCGCGGAGATCGGCGGGCAGTTCAATATCGCCAAACAGATCCCCGGCAAAGAGGAGTTCTATGAAACCCTGCGCTACTACCGCCGGATGATCGAACTCACAGGAGTCGATCTGCGGCTCAACCAGTTTGCGAACGCGCAAGATCTGATCGGTTTTGATGAAGTGATTCTGGCGAGCGGGATCGCCCCGCGCACGCCGGCGATCGAGGGCATCGATCATCCGAAGGTATTGAGCTACCTTGACGTGCTGCGCGATAAAGCGCGGGTCGGCGAGAAGGTGGCCATCATCGGCTGCGGCGGGATCGGCTTTGATACGGCCATGTACCTAAGCCAGCCGGGTGAAGCCACCAGCCAGAACATCGCCGAGTTTTGCGTAGAATGGGGCATTGATACCAGCCTGAATCAGTCCGGTGGATTGCGCCCGGAAGGGCCACAGCTGCCGAAAAGCCCGCGTCAGATTGTGATGCTGCAGCGTAAAGCCAGCAAGCCGGGCGAAGGGCTGGGGAAAACCACCGGCTGGATCCACCGCGCCACCCTGCTCTCGCGCGGCGTGAAGATGATCCCGGCGGTGAGTTATCAGAAGATCGACGACGATGGGCTGCATGTGTTGATCGGCGGTGAACCCCAGCTGCTGCGCGTGGATCACATCATTTTATGTGCCGGACAGGAGCCGAAGCGCGATCTCGCCGATCCGCTGCGTGCGGCGGGTAAAACGGTGCATTTAATTGGTGGGTGTGATGTGGCGATGGAGCTGGATGCCCGGCGCGCCATTGCGCATGGCACCCAGCTTGCACTGACAATTTAGCGGCGACGACCCAGCTTAACCGCTTTCAGCACCACGAACTTGTTGTTGGTGGCAATCGTGGTGCAGTTGCCGAAAATCTTCTTCAGCTTGTGGAAGTAGTCCAGGTGACGGTTGGCCACGATGTACAGCTCGCTGTTGATTTTCAGGCAGCGGCGCGCATGGTGGAACATCTCCCAGGCGACGTTGTCCGTCAGGGCGTGTTTCTGGTGGAACGGCGGGTTGCACAGTACGGCGTTGAAGCGGAAAGGCTCCACGCCCGACAGCGCGTTGTTGATCATAAACTCGCAGCGATCCAGTGCCTCCGGCATGTTGGTTTCAACATTAAGACGGCTGGAGGCGACCGCCATTGGCGACTCATCGCTAAAGACGACGCTGGCCTGCGGGTTCTTCGCCAGCAGCGTCAGGCCAATAACGCCGTTACCGCAGCCGAGATCGACAATTTCACCTTCCAGATTTTCCGGCAGATGTTCCATAAAGAAACGTGCGCCGATATCCAGACCGGTACGAGAGAAGACGTTCGCGTGGTTGTGGATGGTCCAGTCTGTCCCTTCCAGCGTCCAGCTCAGCGTTTCTGGCGCGTCGGCCAGCGCTGGCGCGCTAAACGTACAGTTGATCAGACGGGCTTTTTTCCACGCCAGCGTGGTGGTGGTCGGCCCCAGAACTTTCTCGAACAGTTCCAGCGTTGAAGTGTGGATATCACGCGCTTTAGCACCGGCAATAATACGCGTTTCTGGCGTCACAACCTTGCGCAGCGCGCGCAGCTGTTGTTCCAGCAGCGCCATGGTTTTCGGCACTTTAATCAGCACGACGCCCGGCGCCTGCGGATATTCTGCAGTGCTGTCGAGAAACTTCACGCTGGATTCTTCGATATCGTTGTGGCGCAGGTTTTCACGCGTCGCCAGCTCGCTTAAGTAGGAATCACCGATACTGTAAGGCGTGTGTTCAGCCAGCGCACAGCCCAGCGCGCCAAACGCGTCATTCAGGATCAAAACCGGGCCGCTGATTTCAGTCTCATCCAACTGTTGCAGCAGATATTCATCCGCCGCTTCCCACGCCATAAGCGGGTTGACGTCGTCCGTTTCCGGGAAACGTTTAAGGTTGAGTGAACGGAAACCGTTGTCTAAGTGGCTCATCGGCCCTCCTGAATGGTAAAATTTCGGCGTTATCCCTGAAAAGGGTGCGTGAGTATATACCCAAAATCATTCAAGTTGTATCAAGGCGGCAAGTCTGAGAATCCCCGGGAGCTTACTCAAGTAAGTGACTGGGGTGAGCAGACGCAGCCAACGCAGAGACAACGTGAAGGATGACGGATATACACGTTTTTGCATTAATTTGGACTTTTGATGAACCAACTAACATATCTCCAGGGCTACCCGGAGAACTTACTGACTCAGGTTCGTAGCTTAATCGCCGAGCAAAAGCTGGGCGCGGTGCTGGAAAAACGCAACCCCGGCACGCATGATTTCGCGACGGATAAAGCCCTCTGGCAGTATACGCAGGATCTAAAAAGCCAGTACCTGAAGAGCGCGCCGCCGATCAATAAGGTGATGTACGACAACAAGATCCACGTGCTGAAAAACGCGCTCGGCCTGCACACGGCGATCTCTCGCGTTCAGGGCGGCAAGCTGAAAGCCAAGGCCGAAATCCGCGTGGCGACCGTTTTTCGCAACGCGCCGGAAGCCTTTTTGCGGATGATCGTGGTGCATGAGCTGGCGCACCTGAAAGAGAAAGAGCACGACAAAGCCTTCTACTCCCTGTGCTGTCACATGGAGCCGCAGTACCATCAGCTGGAGTTTGATACCCGCCTGTGGCTTACGCATTTATCGTTAAAGAGTAATGCGCAGTAGCGCACGCGAATTGTCATGATGACGTGCTACAGTGGCTAAAGGTTCCCAGCTACGGAGTACGTAAACGTTTATGATACGTTTCGCAGTCATTGGTACGAACTGGATCACGCGCCAGTTCGTCGACGCCGCCCATGAAACCGGCAAATATAAGCTCACCGCAGTCTATTCCCGCAGCCTTGAGCAGGCGCAGAGTTTTGCGAACGACTACCTGGTCGAGCATCTGTTCACCTCGCTCGACGAGATGGCGCAAAGCGACGCCATCGACGCGGTCTATATTGCCAGCCCGAACTCCCTTCACTTCCCGCAAACTAAGCTGTTCCTCAGCCATAAAAAGCATGTGATTTGCGAGAAGCCGCTGGCGTCGAATATCCAGGAAGTGGAAACCGCCATCCAGCTTGCCCGCGAAAATCAGGTGGTGCTGTTCGAGGCGTTTAAAACGGCCAGCCTGCCAAACTTCCTGCTGTTACAGCAATCTCTGCCGAAACTGGGCAAAGTGCGCAAAGCCTTTATCAACTACTGCCAGTACTCCTCACGCTACCAGCGCTATCTGGACGGTGAAAACCCGAACACCTTTAATCCCGCCTTCTCGAACGGCTCGATTATGGACATCGGTTTTTACTGCCTGGCCACTGCCGTGGCGCTTTGGGGCGAGCCGCACGGCGTAACGGCGACCGCCAGCCTGCTCGAAAGCGGTGTCGATGCGCACGGTTTGGTGGTGCTGGACTACGGTGATTTCAGCGTCACGCTGCAGCACTCCAAAGTGAGTGATTCTGTCCTGCCGAGTGAAATTCAGGGCGAAGCGGGATCGCTGGTTGTCGAGAAGATTTCCGAATGCCAGAAGCTGAGCTTTGTACCGCGCGGCGGTAAAGCGCAGGAGCTGACGCAGCCTCAGCATATTAACACTATGCTCTATGAGGCAGAGGTCTTTGCTCGCCTGGTAGAAAACAATGAAGTGAATCACCCTGGGCTGGCGGTCAGCCGCACCATGGCCAAACTGCAAACGGAGATCCGCCGTCAAACCGGCGTAGTTTTCCCGGCAGACGGCGTGGGCGCGGAAGCTATCGCGTAAAGCTGTGTAATGAAACCGTGCAGACCATTGACGAAACCAATGGTCTGACATACTTTGTTACTCGCAAAGGGGAGTAACTTCCTTGCCGGTGGATCGTCATTACGATGCGTGCAATACCGCATCCGGTCGGCGGGCAACTGAAAAGCATGGCTTTTCAGTTGTAAGTGAGACCTTGCCGGAAGGCGAGGTCTATGCATAAAAAGCTAACGGCTATCGTCTTCTGACCTTAGCCGTTTTTGTTTTTTTATGTGTAAGGAAAATAGTATGCATTCTGTCGGCACTCCAATGTTGTGGGGCGGATTCGCGATCGTCGTGCTTATCATGCTGGCGATAGACCTCTTTTTGCAGGGACGTCGCGGCGAACATGGCATGTCCATGAAACAGGCTGCCGTCTGGTCGCTGGTGTGGGTTACCCTCTCTCTTCTCTTCTGTGCCGCCTTTTGGTGGTATCTGGCCTCCACCGAAGGCCGCGCGGTTGCCGATCCTCAGGCGCTCGCTTTCCTCACAGGCTACCTGATTGAAAAAGCCCTGGCGGTCGATAACGTCTTTGTCTGGCTGATGTTGTTCAGCTACTTTGCCGTGCCGGCAGCCCTGCAGCGCCGCGTGCTGGTCTACGGCGTGCTGGGTGCCATTATCCTGCGTACTATCATGATCTTCGCCGGCAGCTGGCTGATTACCCAGTTCGAATGGCTGCTGTACGTCTTCGGTGCGTTCCTGCTGTTTACCGGGATCAAAATGGCGCTGGCAAAAGAAGACGGTTCAGCCATAGGCGATCGCCCGCTGGTGAAGTGGATCCGCGGTCACCTGCGCATGGCGGATAAGATCGAAACCGAGCACTTCTTCGTGCGCAAGAACGGTCTGCTGTTTGCCACCCCTCTGCTGCTGGTGCTGATCCTCGTTGAACTTAGCGACGTGATCTTCGCGGTCGACAGCATTCCGGCCATCTTTGCGGTGACAACCGATCCGTTCATCGTCCTGACCTCGAACCTGTTCGCAATCCTCGGTCTGCGCGCGATGTACTTCATGTTGGCGGGCGCGGCGGAGCGTTTCTCCATGCTGAAGTACGGCCTGTCGGTGATCCTGGTGTTTATCGGTATAAAAATGCTGATTGTCGACTTCTACCATATTCCAATCGCCATTTCGCTTGGCGTGGTATTTGGCATTCTGATCGTCACGCTGCTTATCAATACCTGGGTTAACCGCCAGCACGATAAAAAACAGCAGGTTTAGTAAAATGTTCGGGGCAGGCTGATGCCCGCACCCTGCCCCTCTCCCACAGGGAGAGGGTGCACACATTTTTGTAAATGAACAGTTAAAAAACATGATGCAACACGTAAAATCCAGCAGTTTACGCTTCCCTCCCCCGCCACTTTCCCTATACTCGACCAGGCAAACATTTACTTACATCCGGACATAAATGTGACTTAGAGCACATCCGGGATGGAACGCAATTTCACTTAAGGAACATCCATGACTACATCATCATCGGGTCTGCTTGCGCGCCTGTCGCGCGGCAGCCTTGTTAAGCAAATCCTGGTTGGCCTGGTGCTCGGCGTCGCGCTGGCGCTGATCTCAAAACCTGCCGCCGAGGCGACCGGCCTGCTCGGCACGCTGTTCGTTGGCGCGCTGAAAGCCGTGGCCCCTGTTCTGGTTCTGACCCTGGTGATGGCGTCTATCGCTAACCACCAGCAAGGGCAAAAAACCAATATTCGCCCGATCCTGTGGATGTACCTGTTGGGGACGTTTTCGGCCGCGCTGACCGCGGTTGTCGTCAGTTTTCTCTTCCCGTCAACGCTGCAGCTCACTACGGGTGCAACCAACATTACCCCGCCCGCGGGGATCGTTGAGGTTATGCACGGCCTGCTGATGAGCATTGTCGCCAACCCGATTCACGCGCTGATCAACGCAAACTACATCGGCATTCTGGTGTGGGCGATCGGTCTGGGCTTCGCCCTGCGTCACAGCAATGACACCACGAAAAATTTGATTAACGATCTCTCCAGCGCCGTGACCTTTATCGTGACGATGGTGATCCGCTTCGCGCCGATTGGCATCTTCGGGCTGGTTTCGTCGACGCTGGCGACGACCGGTTTCGGCGCGCTGTGGGGTTATGCGCAGCTGCTGCTGGTCTTGATTGGCTGTATGGCAGTGGTCGCGCTGGTGATCAACCCGCTGCTGGTCTTCCTGCAGACGCGTCGCAACCCGTATCCTCTGGTACTGATGTGCTTGCGTGAAAGCGGCGTCACCGCCTTCTTCACCCGCAGCTCGGCAGCCAATATTCCGGTCAACATGTCGCTGTGCGAGAAGCTGAATCTGGACAGAGATACTTACTCTGTATCTATCCCGCTGGGGGCGACAGTCAATATGGCAGGCGCGGCGATCACCATCACCGTGCTGACGCTGGCGGCGGTCAATACGCTGGGGATCCCGGTAGACCTGCCAACAGCGCTGCTGTTAAGCGTAGTGGCCGCGCTCTGCGCCTGCGGCGCGTCTGGCGTGGCAGGAGGTTCGCTGCTGCTGATCCCCCTGGCGTGTAACATGTTCGGCATCCCGAATGAGATCGCCATGCAGGTGGTGGCCGTTGGTTTCATCATCGGCGTGCTGCAGGACTCCTGTGAAACCGCAATCAACTCTTCTACCGACGTGATGTTCACCGCCGCCGTGTGTCAGGCGGAAGATGCTCGTCTGGCGAAGAACGCCCTGCGCAGCTAATCCCGCCGCCCTTCCGTCAGCGGACGGAGGGGCTCTCTTCCTGCACCTGCGTTTCCACTTTGAAGGGATCAATACCGCGCTGCTGCATGCGCCAGAAGCGAATAATGTTCAGCCCGTTCATGATAAGAAAGCTGCCTTCAATCAGCGTCCCACCAATCGACCCTAGCCAGAAGTTGTGGATCACCCAGCAACAGGTTGAGCACCAGATAATGCAGCGCATGGTCAGCCCTTTGCTGCGAAACAGTGCCCAGGTACTGACAATGGTGCCAATCACGGGGAGCAGCTCTATCGGATGATGGAATTTCGCCAGCCCTATTCCCCCCGTCAGCACTATAAATACCGCCATCACCCACAGGCTGCGGGTGCGCAAGGTAATGAGCGTACGCACGGTGTTAAGCATCGAGCTCGACCCGGCCGGGAACGCCCCCATCAGGAAAAAGTGCACGCCAATCACTGCGCTATAGACGGAAAGCTGGATCTTGAATTTACGCTCGTCGCGGTTGATGAAGGTGGTGATACCAATCAGAAAGGCGATGACGCCAACGCCCTGGGCTAGCCAATACGCGGTCATGAAAGCGTCCTGTGTTCAGGAAGAAAAACAGCGCTTCATTATATGAAACGCTGTTTTGATTTTAAAGCTTTAAAATTTACAGCGTGACGCCGCTTTTGAAGATGGCCAGCTCGCGGAAATCGTTTTTCTCGTTACAGGTCTGTTTGCCGTTGGCGAAATCGACGATGGTGTCGACGAACTCGTTCAGCAGCTGCGGCATCGCTTTGCCGTGGATCAACTGACCCGCATCGAAATCAATCCAGTGTTTTTTCTTGGCGGCCAGTTCGCTGTTGGTGGCGATTTTCACCGTCGGGACAAAGCCGCCGTACGGCGTGCCGCGACCGGTGCTGAACAGCACCATGTGGCAGCCTGAACCGGCCAGTGCGCTGGTCGCAACTGCATCGTTACCCGGTGCGCTTAGCAGGTTAAGGCCGTGGGTTTTCAGGCGTTCGCCGTAGCGCAGGACGTCCACCACCTGGCTGGCACCCGCTTTCTGGGTACAGCCGAGGGATTTCTCTTCCAGCGTGGTGATCCCGCCCGCTTTGTTGCCCGGCGACGGGTTCTCATAAATCGGCTGGTTATGGGCGATAAAATACTGTTTGAAGTCATTCACCATGGTGACGGTTTTATCAAACGTCTCTTCGTCACGGCAGTGGCTCATCAGAATACGCTCTGCGCCGCACATCTCCGGCACTTCGGTCAGCACAGTGGTGCCGCCGTTGGTAATGACGTAGTCCGAGAAACGGCCCAGCATCGGGTTCGCGGTGATGCCAGAAAGGCCATCAGAGCCGCCGCATTCCAGGCCAAACTTCAGTTCGCTCAGCTTGCCCGGTTCACGTTTGTCGTGGCGCATCACCTCATACAGCTGATGAAGCTGCTCCAAGCCGGCTTCCACCTCGTCGTCCTGATGCTGGCACACCATAAAGTGAACGCGATCGGCGTCGAATTCGCCCAGCGTTTCGCGGAAAGCGTCAACCTGGTTGTTTTCACAGCCCAGGCCAATCACCAGCACCGCGCCCGCATTCGGGTGGCGCACCATGTTTTGCAGCATGGTACGGGTATTAATATGGTCATCACCAAGCTGCGAGCAGCCGTAGGTGTGGCTGAACAGGTGCACACCGTCGGTGCCTTCAGCATCGTGCGTTTCTTTCAGGAAGCGCGTCTGAATTTGACGCGCGATCCCGTGCACGCAGCCCACGGTTGGGAGGATCCACAGCTCATTTCGGATCCCCACATCACCGTTGGCGCGGCGGTAGATCTGTACCTCACGATCCGCCGCCTGACCGTCTTCCGCCTGGAAATCAGGTTGATAGCTGTACTCGTCCAGATCGCTTAGATTGGTGCGGGTATTGTGGGAATGAATATGTTCACCCGGCGCAATATCCGCCAGCGCATGACCAATAGGCAAACCGTACTTAACGACGTTTTCCCCTTTGGCGATAGGGTACACGGCAAATTTATGCCCGCGTGCAATCGCCTGACGCAGCGTGACAGTCTGGTTTTCTACTGTCACCACTTCGCCTTCGGTCAGATCCGCCAGCGCTACGGCAACGTTATCCAGCGAATGGATTTTGATGTATTGCATATCAACCTCAAACGGCCTTAGTTCAGTTCAATGGCGAAGTAGTCACGCGCATTGTTAAAGCAGATGTTTCTCACCATTTCGCCCAGCA
>Ga0105251_10002887_pt1 | contig 12934 bp, 9 predicted proteins | sample KBSS64metaG_FD_80424 | JGI IMG/M metagenome (GOLD analysis project Ga0105251, IMG submission 80424) | Switchgrass rhizosphere microbial communities from Kellogg Biological Station, Michigan, USA - KBS S6-4 metaG | ecosystem: Host-associated > Plants > Roots > Rhizosphere > Soil | place...
ATGAAGGATTTCGATCCGAAGAACCCTGGCAACATCCTGTTCTACTTCAAGCAGGAAGTGACCGCGCCATCGCGTCTGGCCGGCAGTGTGCTGCTGGTGCACGAAACCCTCGACCAGGTGAAAGAACCACGGGCTGCGTGGGTCTACAACGCCGGTCAGCGTCGTGTACGTCGCGCTCCGCAAGTGTCCTATGACGGGCCGGGTACTGCGGCGGACGGCCTGCGCACCTCCGACAACCTGGACATGTACAACGGTGCTCCGGATCGTTACGACTGGAAGCTGATCGGCAAGCAAGAAATGTACATTGCTTCCAACAACTACAAGCTCGACGATCCGAAACTGAAGTACACCGATATCATCAAGGCCGGTCACCTCAATCAGGATCTGGCGCGCTATGAGTTGCGTCGTGTCTGGCACGTGACTGCGACCCTGAAGGAAGGTCAGCGTCATATCTACGCCAAGCGTGACTTCTTCATCGACGAAGACACCTGGCAGGCAGCAGTGATTGACCAATACGACGGTCGCAACCAGCTGTGGCGTGTGTCCGAGGCCTACGCCGAGAACTACTACGACAAGCAAGTACCGTGGTACGCCCTGGAAGCCATCTACGACCTGCAGTCTGGCCGTTACCTGGCACTGGGCATGAAGAACGAAGAGAAGCGCGCTTATGACTTCGGCTTCACCGCCACCATCAGCGACTTCCAGCCTAACTCCCTGCGTCAGGAGGGTGTGCGCTGACAGTTGATCCATCGTTGAACGTGCGCCGTTGATCACAGCTACTGCGCAGTGAACTCCACCCAAACGCCCCGGCTGGTCGGGGCGTTTGTGTATGCGCCCGGCTATGGCCGTATATTCTTTTCGATGATTGTGGGGATTTTGTTACAGACTTTTAGGAAACCGCCTACAAAACCCCTTGCTTAACCGCTAGTCTCGGGACATCCGCAACGCCGATAAATAGCACTTTCGAATAACAAGAGCCGGCTATGAGTGATTTGTCCCGTTTGCAAGGATTCGCAGACCACGCAGTGCCTGCGTTGGAAGGGCGATTCTTTCGACCCCCGCTGCCGGACGGCTATGTTGCCCGTGCCCGGTTGTGCGAGCGGCTGCACGCCGGATTGTCCGGGCGCCTGCTGCTGATCAGTGCCCCGGCAGGGTTTGGCAAAAGCTCATTGGCAGTCGAATTCTGCGAAGGGCTGCCCCGACAATGGCAGAGCCTGTGGCTGGGTTTGAGTCAACGCGACAGTGATCCGGGCCGCTTCCTCGAACGCCTGCTGGCCGGTCTGCAACAATTCTTTCCGCAATTGGGTGGCCAGGCCCTGGGCCTGTTGAAAATGCGTCAGCGTCATCAGCCCTTCGCCTTCGAAGAATGGCTCGACGGTTTGCTGGACGAACTGGCGCTGCACCTGATTCCCGGCAGCCCGGTTTTAGTGGTGCTCGATGACTACCATCTGGCGCAAGGCCCGGTGCTTGACCGTTGCCTGCAATTTTTCCTCAATCATTTACCAAGCGCACTGGTGGTGATGGTCACCAGCCGCCAGCGACCGGACTGGCACTTGGCTCGTCTGCGCCTGTCCCGGCAATTGCTCGAACTCAATGAACAAGACCTGCGCCTGACCCACGCCGAATCCCTGGCGGTGCTCGATCAACAGGGCAGCGCCCTCAACGGCGAAGCGCTACACACCCTGATCCAGCGCAGCGAAGGTTGGGTGGCCGGGCTGCGCTTCTGGTTATTGGCCGCATCCGAGGCGGGGGACAACACCTTGCCCCAAGCGCTGCATGGTGGCGAGGCGCTGATCCGCGACTACCTGCTTGAAGAAGTCATCGATTGCCTGCCCACCGATGTGCAGGCCTTCCTTTATGAAACCGCGTGCCTCGAACGCTTCTGCGCCGAATTGTGCAACGCCGCCCGGGATAGTCACGACAGCGTGTCGATGCTCGGCTATTTGCAGGCCCATCAAGTGTTTCTCGTGCCACTGGATGAACACGGTCGCTGGTTCCGCTATCACCATTTGTTCTCCGACCTGCTGCGGGCGCGGGCGACTCAGACGGTAGGGCCGCAGCAGCGCCGCCTGCATCTGAACGCCTGTCGCTGGTTCAGTGAGCAAGGGTTGCTCGACGAGGCAGTGGAGCAGGCCTTGCGTGCCGGACATGTGGATGTGGCGGCGAATCTGGTGCAGAACCTGTCGGAAGAAAAACTGCTGGCTGAGCAGAATATCGGTCTGCTGCTGCGCTGGAAGATGGACTTGCCTGACAGCCTGCTGATCAGCACACCACGGCTGATCGTGCTCTATTCCTGGGCCCTGGGTCTGGCCTGCCAGCTCGACGCCGCCGAAGAGTTGAGCGCGCACTTGAGCCGCTTCCTGCCCGCGCCATCGGCCACCGCACAGAAGTCCATGCTGGCACAGTGGCTGGCCCTGAGCGGCATCATTGCCCGTGGGCGTGGTGAGCGGGACAAGGCGCAGCGTTATTGCAGTGAAGCCCTGTCCAGCCTGCCCAATCTGCGTTACGGCCAACGCCTGATGTGCCTGTCGACCCTGGCCAATCTGGCGGTGACCGAAGGCGATCTGTGGCGGGCCAGGGCGTTGAACCGCGATGCTCTGGAGCTGGCCCAGCGCGTGGCCAATCCGCTGTTCGAAGCCCTGGCCCATTACGACCGTGCCCGGGTGTTGCAGGCCCGGGGCGAAACGCTGCGTGCCCTTGAGGAAGTCCGCCAGGGACTGCAACGTCTCAAAGGCTTGTCGGCGCAACGCCTGTATGCCATCCGCGCGCGGTTGACCTGTTACGAAGGCTATCTGCTGACCACGCGCCTGCAAACCGAGGCCGGTCGTGAGCGGCTATTGGCCGGACTGAGTGAGGCTCGCGCCTGTCGCGATATCAGCGTGTTGATTGCCCATTGTGTGATCGCCGGGCTTGAAGGTCGGGCCGGGCGCTTTGCTGCGGCCTTTGCCGAGCTGGGTGAAGCCGAGCGCCTGATGCATATCTGGGATGTGCCGCCGATCTACTACCTGGCGATGATCACCCTGGTCAAATGCGAGCTATGGCTGGCCCAGGATCGCATCGACCTGGCCGAGGCCTGGCTGGTACGTCTGGCGCAGACCTACAGCGGCGACCAGGCGGCCACCGCGCCCGAATGTTTGCCGCATCTGCCGTATCTCATTGACGTGCAGCGCGCCGTGCTTGAGCGTATTCAAGGTAAAAACCAGGCCTCGGTCGAACGCCTGCAAGCCCTGGAACTGTGCGCGCAAAAGGCTGACAGCCAACTGATGCGCCTGATCGTCCTGAATCAGCAGATCCTTTCGCTGATGGGCACTCCCGACGAAGGCCTGGCCCGGGATCTGTTCAGCCAATGCCTGCAGGCCGCCATGGGCGGAACTTTGTCGCCCTTCGAGGAGCTGATCGAGCGCCATCCCCTGTGGGTAAAAGAAATGCTGCTGGTGCGGGCGCCTTGCCCGGTGCGCGATGCCCTGATGCAAAGGCTGCCGGTTACCCTGGCGGTAGCCCGGGAAATCGGTGATCAGGCGGATAACCTCAGTGCCCGGGAGCTGTCAGTGCTGCAGCTGATTGCCCAGGGTTGCTCGAATCAAGAGATCAGTGAACAGCTGTTTATTTCTCTGCACACGGTGAAAACCCACGCCAGTCACATCAACAGTAAGCTGGGAGTCGAGCGACGTACCCAGGCCGTGGCGCGCGCCCAGGAGATGGGTTTGCTGGGCTGACAGAACGAGCGCAATTTTCCTGCGAGAACAGGCAAATTTTCTACGCCAACCTTTAGTGCATGAGCTAGTGTCTCTGGGGTAAGCGAATGATTTTCCTGCACGGATTGCCATCGTTAAGCAAAACCTGACCGGGCTCCAGTCGTCAGGTTTTTCTGGAGTCGATCATATGCGCTGCACCTTCGACGTAGGCTTACTGTTTTCCACTGATGGCGGCTACAAGCGCCTTGGGCTCGCGGCTCTGTCCGGCGCCCAGCAGGCCTTGGCCGAAATCAATAATGATCCGCAACTTGACTTCTCCTTGCGTGCCCACGCATTCAATCCCCAGGGTTTTCTGCATCGCTATCGCCAGGGCGCCCAGGCGTTGCTGCAGGATGGTGTGCGGCATATCTTCGGTGGCACGACTTCGGCCGGGCGCAAGGAAATCATGGGCGCCCTTGAGCGTCGTGATGGCCTGCTCTGGTACGGCAGCCCCTACGAGGGCTTTGAGAGCAGCGAGCAAGTGATCTATCTCGGTGCCTGCCCGAACCAGACTCTGCTGCCGTTGCTGCGCTATGCCCTGGAGCACTTCGGCAAACGGGGAGTATTGCTGGGCGCCAATTCCATTTGGGGGTGGGAATACAATCGTATTGCCGTCGAGGCAATGAATGCTGCCTGCGCCGAGGTGGTGTTCGAACAATGCGCCAGCCTGGGCGCGACCCAATTCGGCGATGTCGTGGCGAAAATCATCAGTGAACGACCTTCGTTCATCCTCAACAATTTACTCGGTGATTCAGCCAGCGCTTTTCTGCGACAGCTGGATCAGGCCTGCCAGGCCAATGGCCTGAGTTTTCCGGTACTCAGTTGCAGTCTGAGCGAAGCCGAGGCGGATGCCATTGGCGAGCTGCGCTGCTTGCGCTTATTGTCGTCCGGGACTTTTTTCGAGGACGTCGACCTGGCTTTCTGCGTGCATCAGCAACAATTGCACGGCGCTGTCGCCTGCTCTCACTACTACGTCAGCAGCTACGTCGCGATGCATCTGTTGGCGAGTGCCTTGCAACATTTGGGCAGCGATGAGCCGGTGGGCGTTCGTCGTTATCTCTGTGAACACGCCGAGGACACCGTGCTGGGGCAGCTGAAATTTTCCCCGCGCAATGGCCACAGCCCGTTGCCGTGCCATATTGCGGAATTGCATCAGGGGCGCTTCTTGCGTCTGCATAGCGAAGCACAGCCGCTTGCCCCCAGCCCCTACTTGACCAGCAACGACCTGAGCGAGTTTTATCGACTGCGTGATCCTGCCCGGGAGCCGCATTGGTTGCGGGTCAGGTGACAGCGGACTGCAAATTTATAGGTATTTGAGGGAGGCATTGCGGGGAGGGGGGTAAAGCATCCTTGCCTTGCGATCATTCCATGAGGGTCAAAGTTTTTTCTTGCACCAGATCTCATCGATGTTGCTGATACCCCAATCATCAGGAGACTCGATGCGCACAATCGGATCGCGATCGTACTGGCTGGCCAGGTTGATCACCTTGGGTTCCAGTTGCTTGCGGGTCAGCGCCGACATGAAGACTTTGACCTTGGGCAGCAACAGCGAGGTGTCATTCTGCTCGACCACCACGCCCAGGCGACCGCTTTCCAGCCGCACCAGTGCGCCGACCGGGTAGATCCCCACCGTTTTGACGAAGCTCTGGAAGACCTTCTCATCGAAGTGACCTTTCCAGGTCGCCATCTCACGAATTGAATGCGCCGCGCCCCAACCCTTTTTATAGGGGCGCTCGGAGGTCACCGCGTCGTACACGTCGCAGACCGCGCCCATGCGTGACAGCAGGCTGATTTCTTCGCCGGCGAGCCCATGGGGGTAACCGGAACCGTCGACTTTTTCGTGATGGTGCAGGCAGACGTCCATCACTGACGGGATGACATGGCGATTTTCCTGAAGGATTTTCAGCCCCTCTTCAGGATGCTTCTTCATCGCCAGGAATTCCTCCCGGGTCAGGCTGCCCGGCTTGTTGAGGATTTCTATCGGAATCATCATTTTGCCGACGTCATGCAGCAGCCCGGCGGCACCGGCTTCGCGCACCTGATCCTCACTCATGCCCATGCGTCTGGCCAAGGCAATCATCAGGGCGCATACCGCGACCGAATGCATGTAGGTGTACTCGTCGGAATTCTTCAGGCGCGACAGACTGATCAAGGCGTGGGGATGGCGCATGATCGAGTTGGAAATTTCCCCAACCAGCAAGGCCACATCTTCCATGTCCATCGCCCGGCCCATGCGCGCGTCAGTGAACATGCCCATGACCGCCGTATTGGCCTTGTTGCAGATCTCCTGAGCGCGGTTGATTTCTTCGTCCAGCGTGGTCGGTTCGGTATCTACTACGTCATCGCCCTGCAGGATGTCCTGCGAGCCGCAGCACTCATCAGGGCGTTTGCCCCGGGCGGTATCAATCCATACTTCTTTGGTAGTGGACTGTTGAATAAGCTTAAGTACTTCAACATCTTGCAGTTCAACTTCAACGTGCTTTATCCAGAACGGATCGTTTCCCCATGGGCGGCAAAATTCGTGGATATACATACCCAGAGCAAGTTCGGAGACGCGGATTTTTTTTAGCATGACTGCATGCTCGCTGAACGTGTTGACTGACTGGCAACCAGTACTGCAATCATTGGGCTATGCACTGAGTGATAAGCGATGTGAAAATGTCCTATCGCCATATGGTTCCACCTTGAAGGCCAAGCCCGCTGCACTGGTTGCGTAGTGCCAGTATAAGGGGCGGCTTGTGAAAAAAACACGAAGTTTTATAGCGATAAGTGAAGCGATGTGAATATTTATTTTTTATCAAAATCAAATGTTTAATAATGTATCTGTTTTGACGTCAAATTATAGATGTTGTAGCTGTCCGGCAATAGCGATGTCTCAGTTTAAACAAGACGCGGTCTTGATCGCGTTGCCGCTACGGTTGACCAGTTACAACAAACTCCGTAGCGACCTAATGAATTGTTCTGCTCAAGGGTAAGTTGAGACTTCAGCCTCCATGAGCTTGATTGATCAGCAGTAGTTGCAGATATTGCAGCAGCATGATGGTCTTGCCATCGACGATATCGCCGCTGCCGATCATGGCAATGGCTTCTTCGAAACCCAACTCCAGCACTTCGATATCCTCGCCTTCCTCGGCCAGGCCGCCGCCGCTATTGATGCGATCGCCCGGTTGGTATTGGCCTATGAAGAAATGGATGCGCTCGGTGACGGAGCCCGGGCTCATGAACGCCTCGAAAATCTTCTCGATGGCGCCGATCCGGTAACCGGTTTCTTCTTCTGCCTCAAGGCGAATGCGTTCTTCAGGGCTGGCATTGTCCAGCAGTCCTGCGGCGGACTCGATCAGATAGCCGCTGTGGCCGTTGACGAATGTCGGCATGCGAAACTGCCGGATCAGCAGTACCGTGCGTTGCTCAAGGTTATACAGCAGGATCGTCGCGCCGTTGCCACGGTCATACACCTCCCGCGTCTGCGCTTGCCAACTGCCATCGCGGCGGCGCAAGTCGAAGCTGTATTTCTTCAGCAGGTACCAGTTGTCCGAGAGGGTTTCTTCGGCGGTGATACGAATCGGGCTGTCTTGCATAGCGGGTCCTTTGGCGGGCAGTGAACAGTGCTTTGATCATACTGCGCCTTGAAAGGTCAGGGCAGTTGGCGTCAATCTTCGCTTCTGAATCGCAAAAAGTTGCCCCAGGACACCTGATGAACCCTATAAATCCCACCCTGATCCGCGAAACCTTCCCCGTCGGCCCTTTGCAGTGCAACTGCACCATCATCGGCGACCCCGTCACCAGACAGGCCATCGTGGTCGATCCGGGCGGCAATCATGAGTTGATCCTCGCGCGGCTGGAGGCGTTGGGGTTGAAGGTAGTTAGCATCATTCATACCCATGCGCATCTGGATCATTTCCTGGCATCAGGGCAACTGAAGGAGAAGACCGGGGCGACGCTGCATCTGCACAAGGAGGATCAGTTCCTGTGGGACAACCTCGAGATGCAATGTCAGATGTTTCGCGTGCCTTATGTTCCCGTGCCGTCCCCGGATCGCTGGCTGGCCGATGACGAGGAATTGGCCTGCGGCTGCGGCGTGGCGATTCATACGCCAGGGCATACGCCGGGGTCGATGAGTTTCTGGTTTGCCGAGGCCAAATTGTTGATTGCCGGTGACACGCTGTTTCGTCGCGGGGTCGGGCGGACCGATTTGTGGGGCGGGGATCAGGCGACCCTCGTGCGTTCGATCAAACAGCGGCTGTATACCCTTGATGAAGATGCGACCGTAGTGGCAGGGCATGGTCCTGATACTCGATTGGGCGACGAGATGCGTGAAAATCCTTTCATCCGCGCGTAGGGAATTGTTCAGGCGGTGTTAAGGAATTTTTGACGGCTTCAATGCTCTAATTCCGGTATTGGGCTTTAGCCCTGTGCCAGTAGAGTCAGGAGCCGTTCATGTTTTTTACTTCCCGTCGTTTGATTATTGTTGCTACCGCTGTTGCCCTGCTATCCGGCTGCGCATCGCCTAATCCTTACGACAATCAGGGCCAGGCGCAAAACTCCACAGGCATGAGCAAAACTGCCAAATACGGTGGTCTGGGTGCGCTGGCGGGTGCCATTGCCGGTGCCGCGATCGATCACAACAACCGTGGCAAGGGCGCCCTGATCGGCGCTGCCGTGGTCGGTGCCGGTGCTGCCGGTTACGGCTATTACGCTGACAAACAGGAAGCCGCATTGCGTGCCAGCATGGCCAATACCGGCGTCGAAGTGCAGCGTCAGGGCGACCAGATCAAACTGATAATGCCCGGCAATATCACCTTCGCCACCGACTCCTCGGCCATCGCCAGCAGCTTCTATTCGCCGCTGAATAACCTCGCCGGATCGCTGCGCCAGTTCAATCAGAACAACATTGAAATCGTCGGTTACACCGATAGCACCGGCAGCCGTCAGCACAACATGGATCTGTCGGTTCAGCGCGCCCAGAGCGTTGCAACTTACCTGACCTCCCAGGGCGTCGACGGCACTCACCTGTCAGTGCGCGGCGCCGGCCCCGATCAGCCGATTGCCAGTAACGCCGACGTCAACGGCCGGGCGCAGAATCGTCGGGTAGAGGTCAATCTGAAGCCGATTCCAGGGCAGCAATACCAACAGCAATAATGCCTGCAGGCCTCATGAAGGTTGATGTGGGAGCGGATTTATCCGCGAAATGGGTGCTGAAGGCGACGCAAATTCGGCGGACCTACCGGCCTATTCGCGAATGAATTCGCTCCCACCAATTCGCTCCCACATATTCGCCCCCCGCAGCTTTGCATCAACCCTTCTTTGGATACTGTTGGTGCAACTGCCCCAGCAATTGGTCCTTCTCTTCCCACAGCCGGTTGATCCACTGCTGGAATTCCAGGCGGTAGGCCTCGTCCTGGTCGTAGCTCTTGCCGATGAATTGCGCAGGAATCTGCACTTCTTCGAAATGCACGACCACTTCATTGACCTTGCCGCACAGCAGGTCCCAGTAACCGGAGCGTCCATTTGGATAGTGGATGGTGACGTTGATGATCGATTCCAGCTGATCGCCCATGGCATCCAGTACGAACGCAATGCCGCCGGCTTTGGGCTTGAGCAAGTAGCGCAACGGTGATTTCTGTTGCGCATGCTTGCCGGGGGTAAAGCGCGTGCCCTCGGCGAAGTTGAAGATGCCTACCGGGTTATGACGGAACTTGTCGCAGGTGCGGCGAGTGGTTTCCAGGTCCTTGCCTTTCTTTTCCGGATGTTTTTCCAGATAGGCCTTGGAGTAACGCTTCATGAACGGAAAGCCCAGAGCCCACCACGCGAGACCGATCACCGGCACCCAGATCAGCTCTTGCTTGAGGAAGAATTTCAGCGGGCGGATGCGGCGATTGAGCACGTATTGCAGCACCATGATATCGACCCAGCTCTGGTGGTTGCTGGTCACCAGGTAAGAGTGCTGATAGTCAAGCCCCTCCAGGCCACTAAGGTGCCAGCGTGTGCCGCCGAGCAGGTTCATCCAGCCTTTGTTATTGCTGATCCAGGCCTCATGAATGTGACTCATCAGCCAGTCGGTGAAGCGCTGGGCGGCGGGGAAGGGCAGGCACAGCTTGAAGATCGCGACGATAAACAGCGGGGTACAGCACACCACTGTATTGAGCGCCAAAAGCAGCGAGGCGAGGACGCCGCGCAAAGGTGCTGGCAAGAAATCCATGGCGGATCGAACTCCGGATAAAAGACATGTGCCGTCGGTGTCGAGCCGACGGCATTGTTATTGTGGGTGAGAAGTGTGTCAGGAAAGCTTGTCTGCCTGAATCGCTGTCAATGCGATGGTGTAGACGATGTCATCGACCTGGGCGCCCCGGGGCAGATCGTTCACCGGCTTGCGCAGGCCTTGCAGCATCGGGCCGAGGCTGACGCAATCGGCGCTGCGTTGCACGGCTTTGTAGGTGGTGTTGCCGGTATTCAGGTCGGGGAACACGAATACCGTGGCGCGACCGGCTACCTGGCTGTCCGGCGCCAGTTGCCGGGCGACGTTCTCGTTGTGGGCGGCATCGTATTGCAGCGGCCCATCGATCAGCAGGTCGCGCTGGGCTTCCTTGGCTAGCAAAGTGGCTTCGCGGACCTTCTCCACTTCTTCGCCGCTGGCCGAATTGCCGCTGGAATAACTGATCATCGCCACCCGTGGCGCAATGCCGAACGCAATGGCCGAGTCGGCGCTCTGCTGGGCGATTTCCGCAAGTTCCGCGGCGCTTGGATGCGGGTTCATGATGCAGTCGCCATAGACCAGCACCTGCTCCGGAAACAGCATGAAAAACACCGAAGACACCAGGGTGCAGCCTGGCGCGGTCTTGATCAGTTGCAGGGCCGGGCGGATGGTGTTGGCGGTGGAGTGAACCAGGCCCGAGACCAGACCATCGACTTCGTCCAGCGCCAGCATCATGGTGCCGATCACCACCGGGTCTTCCAGTTGCTGCTCGGCCATGGGGGCGTTGAGGCTCTTGCTCTTGCGCAGCTCGACCATCGGCGCGACATAACGCTCACGAATCAGGTCCGGATCAAGAATCTCCAGCCCCGGCGGCAGCTCGATGCCCTGGGCCTGGGCCACGGCGTAGACTTCTTCCGGCTTGGCCAGCAGCACGCAACGGGCGATACCCCGAGCCTGGCAGATGGCCGCCGCCTGGACCATGAACGGCTCGGCGCCTTCGGGCAGCACGATGCGTTTTTTGGCCGCCTGGGCGCGCTGGATCAGTTGATAGCGGAATACCGCTGGCGACAAGCGCAGTTCCCTTGGTGTGCCGCAACGCTGGTGCAGCCAGTTGGCGTCCAGGTGGCTGGCGACGAAATCGGTGATGACCTCGGCGCGCTCGCGGTCATCGATGGGGATTTCCTTGTTCAGCTGATTGAGCTGGTTGGCGGTGTCGTAGGAACCGGTGCTCACCGACAGCACCGGCAGCCCGGCCTGCAAGGCGCCACGGCACAGGTCCATGATGCGCGGGTCGAGCATGGTATCGCTGGTCAACAGCAGGCCCGCCAGGGGCACGCCGTTAAGGGTGGCGAGGCTGACAGCGAGGATGATGTCGTCGCGATCGGCCGGGGTCACCACCAGCACGCCCGGTTTGAGCAGTTGCAGGGTATTGAGCACGGTGCGGGCGCACAGAATGATCTTCGACATGCGCCGGGTTTCGTAATCCCCAGCGTTGATCACCTGGGCGCCGAGCAGTTCGGCCACGTCGCGGGTGCGCGGCGCGTTGAGATCGGCCTGGAACGGAATGCAGCCGAGCAGACGGAAATCGCCGTTACGCAGCAGCGGCGAATGCTCCTTCAGGCGCGTGGCGAAGGCCTCCATGCTCTCGTCCGTGCGCACTTTGTTGAGGATCACGCCGAGAACTTTCGGATCCTTGGGGCCGCCAAACAATTGCGCCTGCAACTCGACCCGCCCGGACAGCTCGGTCAGCACTTCGTTTTCCGGCGCCGACACCAGGATCACCTCGGCATCCAGGGCCTTGGCCAGGTGCAGGTTGACCCGGGCGGCATAACTGGCGTGACGGGTCGGGACCATGCCTTCGACGATCAGCACATCCTTGCCCACCGCCGCCTCTTGATAGAGGTTGATGATCTCCTCCAGCAGCTCGTCCAGCTGACCATCGCCGAGCATCCGTTCGACATGAGCCAGGCCCAGGGGCTTGGGCGGCTTCAGGCCATGGGTGCGGGCGACCAGTTCGGTGGAGCGTTCCGGGCCGAGATCACCGGGGTGCGGCTGGGCGATGGGCTTGAAAAAACCGACCTGCAGGCCGGCGCGCTCCAGGGTGCGTACCAGGCCGAGGCTGATGGAGGTCAAACCCACACCAAAGTCGGTCGGGGCGATAAAGAAAGTCTGCATGCGGGCTTCTCAGTATGAGCAGTGCAAGGGGCTGACCGGCAAGTCGCCAGCCAAGGCCAATCGAGAAAGACTCTGACGTCGTCGAGTTGCGGCGCCTTATGAACCTAGGTTATCCCGATCCTGCTCCTGAGCGCACCAACCGCAGTCAAAGCGTCGGCCGATTTTTTTTGCGCGTTCGCCAGGATCAAGCACCCAGGCCCGGGATTGCCAGGGCGGCTGGTGGCGCAGATGCTGGGTGTGGCCGCAGGACAATACGGCAACCCAGTGGCCGTCTTCGTCCTGGCGAAAACCCAGGATGGTCGGGGCTTGCAGGGTGCTCATGGGATATCCGTCGGGGCCGTCTGTCAGAGTTGCGTTCGCTTTCGCGCGAGGGCTTGGTTAAACTGACTCGCTATCCATCAACAAGCAAAAGGTCTTGCCCTCATGTCGATCGCCGCAAACAAGGCTGTCTCCATTGACTATACCCTGACCAACGACGCCGGTGAGGTCATCGACAGTTCTGCTGGCGGTGCGCCGCTGGTTTACCTGCAAGGTGCAGGTAACATCATTCCAGGCCTGGAAAAGGCTCTGGAAGGCAAGGACGTTGGTGATGAACTGATCGTTGCCATCGAGCCTGAAGAGGCTTACGGCGAGTACTCCGCCGAACTGGTCAGCACGCTGAGCCGCAGCATGTTCGAAGGTGTCGACGAGCTGGAAGTCGGCATGCAGTTCCACGCTTCTGCGCCCGATGGCCAGATGCAGATCGTCACCATTCGCGATCTGGACGGCGACGATGTCACCGTCGACGGCAACCACCCGTTGGCGGGTCAGCGTCTGAACTTCCAGGTCAAGA
>Ga0105251_10002888_pt1 | contig 12933 bp, 7 predicted proteins | sample KBSS64metaG_FD_80424 | JGI IMG/M metagenome (GOLD analysis project Ga0105251, IMG submission 80424) | Switchgrass rhizosphere microbial communities from Kellogg Biological Station, Michigan, USA - KBS S6-4 metaG | ecosystem: Host-associated > Plants > Roots > Rhizosphere > Soil | place...
CGGCAATAATATCAAGGCAACCAACGCCAGGGCGCTAATAATAAAGGTATAGAACAAATACTGGCTGGGAGATTTTAAAACCTTGTCAGCAATTAAACCACCAATAGGGCCGCCTACCATTTTCAAACAATATTGATTGATAATCCCATATGCCCCTACCAATGCAATCGGTAAAGCATAGACGTTTCTTAAGAATGGAATAAAGAATGTCAATCCACAATACACCGCATAAACACAGAACACGCTAAACGCGATTAACCAGACGGTTTTGTTTTTTAATACATTACCCAGACCTGGATTAGCTTCTTTTTTCTCGGCTTTCTCTTGTTTAGCCACTTGTTCTTGCGGGCTTTCTTTTAATACAAAGAAAATAACCACACCGACCACAATTGCGATGAAAGAGTAAAACAATATTGCGGCTTTAAACCCGAAATAGTCGCTACCAAACCAGGTGAAAACAGCCAGGGCGCTAAATGCGATAACGGTATCGACAATCCCCCGCCCGGTTTCAAAGAAGCCAAACAAGCGCCCCTGTTGAGTGTTGTCGCCAAGCAAACTCACCGACTTTAACAGTACCGGCCAATTGAGCATGTCGCAGGTCACGCCGAACAACGCCCAGACAAAGAGTATCCCCCAGTAGCCCGGCATTGTTGAAAGGTAGATCCCCAGCAGGCCAGTCGCAATCAGTGAAAGCGACATGGTAAAGCGGCGCGGTAATTTGTCAGAAAAGTAAATTGATAAGAAGAAACCAATGGTCGTGACAATGGAGTTAACCGACATCGCATTACCAATCTCACCGTTGGTCAGGTGAAAATACTCCTGCATAGGAACATAAAATGCGTCTTTCAATGACGGTAATTTATATATTGTGCCACCGCACAGAACCAACAAGCTAAATATAGTCCATCTTTTTTTGGATAGCATAAGACACCCCACCCCTGAATTAGCGGAATTAATTATTATTTTGAGAGTACAGTGACCTCACGAAAGGTGAGGCAGCTAAATTTAAATGTTCTGGATTAATGACTTTCTTAAAATAGCCATAGCATCTTTATGAAGATCACCAAGAATATTACGCACATGCATTATTTGATTCATGGCATCGTCAATTTCTTTATCTAATCTTTCTTCCAGCCCGGAGGTTGGCAACGGAGTTTCACTCATCTGACGCAGTGGAATCCACGGATTTTTATCTTCGTTGGTAAAACGAAAGGCCGGAGCGTAATAATCCACTTCTTCTTCCAGACCGAATGCGGTAACTTGCGGTTTATCTTCGCCCAGACAAATTAATTGCAGTAATAACTCTTTAAACGGTAATTCACCTTCGCCAGAAATACAGGCCGTATGCCCGCGCCCTTCACCTTCGTGATTAATTAATGCATCTTTGATATGCACTTGAGTGACTTCTTTTCCCATCACCGCCAGCGCATCAAGCGGCTCTTCGTTGGCATTAATCATATTGGCAAAATCAAACAGCAGGGAAAGCTGGGGAAAGTCAGCCTCCTGAACCAGCTTCACCAGTTCGTGGCTTTGCAAATCTTCGTGTTGCTCAAGGGTAAATGTCAGGCCGCTATGCTGGTATTTTGCTTTAATATATTGAATATCCTGAGCAATGATTTCCATCACCTCAGAAAGTGTCCCTTCATAGCGCGGATAAAAGCGCACCGAAGTCGCCCCGGATTTCAGCGCAATTCTCACGGCTTCATCAATGGTGCGAGCATCTGAGGCGCTGGTTTCGATGTGAACATCCAATCCCAACTGGCGCGATTTTTCTGCAAAATTCGCAAGCCGCTCATCGCTGGCATGCCTTAAAGACTGGCTTTCTCCATCCACAACATGAATTTTCACCCCTTTCAGTTGCTGTTGGCTGGCAATATCCAGTAAGTCTTCCGGCAGAATTTTCTCCATACGCATATTTAAATGAAACGCATAGGCATGCAGATACAGCGGCAGATTGGCAGCGCGTTCGACAATTTTTGTAGCCTGGATGTTGTTCATGGAAACTCCTATAAATCGATATAAAACTCTACAGATTCAAAACGCCAATATTCGATATCAACCTGAATAACTTGCCCGGTTTCGTCGGCGCGGTATTTTTCAACCCGGATAGACGGAGTCCCCGCCGTGCCGCCCATCCCCTTGCAAGCGCCTGCCGAAAGACGTGTCGGTTTAAACGCTAAATGCTGCGTGTGCGAGCTTTTGCCGAAGGCTTCTTGCCACACATCGACAAAAGAACGATCGCCTAATTTGTCGATAAAACCGGGAGCGGACTGCGCGTTGATAAAGGTTTCGTGATAGAAAACTTTATGGTTATCAAGTGCTCCCCAGCCAGAAATTTTGTAGATTTCATCACCGTCTTTTACATTCAGCTGCGACAAAATTTCGGGTTCCGCTGTGTAAACCCGCTCTTTTTCCAGAAAACCCCAGGACGGCAAACGTCCCTGTTCCAGAGCTGCCTGCTTAAAACTGGTGGAAGTATTCGGGGTGTATTTGAAACACGGCAAGGCTACAAACCAGCCGCGACGATCTTTACGAAAGATCTTTTCTTCCCCTTCAAGAAACAGCAACGCCTGACGCAGTGTCATGCGCTTGATGCCCAGTAATTCTTCCAGCTCACGCTCGGAAGGTAATTTACCGCCCGGCGGGACGACACCTTTGCGCAGCCAGTCATTGAGCATCTCTTTTGCCGTTTCTACGGTGGAGTGGCTTTTCATGTTTTAATCCATTTGGTTTAAACCAGATTTGTCGTCACGGTACTCTTAGCCAACGAATGTGACAATGGTGTCTGACGGGGTAGTTATTCTAAATGTGAGGTTTCTCGCAGAATAAAGTTGGATCGAGGGGGAATTGCACGCAAAAAAAAGCGCGACCGAAGTCGCGCAAGGGATAACCAAAATGGTCAATCGGTCATTATTTACGTGCGGACTTCCGGCCATAAACGGCCCAGGTGATCACCACGCAAACAATGTAAAACACGAGGAACACTTTCATTGCGCCCGCAGGCGAGCCGGTTAGCGCGAGGGATGTGCCGAAGGCTTTCGGGATAAAGAACCCGCCAATGGCGCCTATTGCGGAGATAAAGCCCAGCGCTGCGGCTGTATCAGTTGCCGCTTCACGCAGCGCGCGCTCTTCAGTGCCGCCCTGCGCTTTCACGCGGTCCATGGTCAACTTACGGAAGATAACGGAGATCATCTGGAAGGTAGAACCACTCCCCAAACCGGCCGTCAGGAACAGCATCAGGAACACGCCGAAGAAGGCAATAAAGTTACCGCCAACGCCATTGTGTGGCAGCGTGGTAAACAGCACCGCGCTGAAAATCGCCATAAAGATGAAGTTAATCAGCGATACGCGAGTACCACCGAAGCGGTCTGAAATCGCCCCACCAGCAGAACGCGCCAGCGCGCCAAACAGCGGGCCGAAGAAGGCGAAGTGCAAAATGTTGACGTCCGGGAACTGGGTTTTCGCCAGCATCGCAAAACCGGCAGAAAAACCGATAAACGAGCCGAACGTTGCCAGATACAGCACGCCCATAATCCACAAATGAGCACGCTTAAGAACCGGCAACTGCTCTTTTAAAGAAGCTTTTGATGTTGCCAGGTCGTTCATTCCAAACCAGGCTGCAATGGTAAAGATAGCCAGAAGCGGCACCCACACCCATGCAGCGTTTTCCAGGAATAGCATAGTGCCGTCGGCCTGCTCAACACCTATGCCACCGAACACGGCAAACATGGAAAGTGAAATCACCAGTGGCGCAACCAACTGCATCACGCTCACACCCAGGTTACCCAGCCCGCCATTGATACCCAGCGCTCCGCCCTGTTTTGCTTTAGGGAAGAAGAAGCTGATGTTCGCCATACTGGAAGCAAAGTTCGCGCCCGCAAAACCGCAAAGCAACGCAATGATGATAAAGACACTAAATGGTGTCGCGGGGTCTTGCACCGCGAAACCCAACCACACACAAGGAATAATCAGAATCCCGGTGCTAAATGCCGTCCAGCGGCGGCCACCGAATACTGGCACCATAAAGGAGTAAGGCACACGCAACAATGCGCCGGAAACCGATGGCAGTGCGGTCAACATAAAGAGTTGGTCGGTAGTGAAGCTAAACCCCACTTTGTTCAGGTTTACCGCAACGGCACTGAAGAGCATCCATACGCAGAATGCCAGCAGTAAACAAGGAACGGAGATCCATAAATTGCGGCTGGCAATGCCATGGCCTTTGCTTTGCCAAAATGCTGGGTCTTCAGGTCGCCATTCGGTAATGAGCGATCCTGTTTTTGGGCTGTGATCCGGTGACTGAGACATAAACACCTCAAAAAAGTGAGAGTAATTGCCGCCACCTTAGGTGCTAATGAGGAATAAAAATTGATGTGAATCAAGGGATAAACCATCTTACAGACGGCTAAAAATCAACTGTCATTCTTTATGGGTAACCATAAAAAACATAAATAGTGTGGCTTTTCACAAACCTGAACGCAGGTGTTAGTAACCTTACACCGCGTTATGCTCCTTCCGGCAATTAGTGGGTAATCCTTAAGGGGTATGGGTATACTCCAGGGGATGTCTGAGAATACCCGCAACAGATTTCCTTTACCCCGGAGTACACCTGTCAATGCTAAAACGCCTGTTTTCCCCCCTCACCTTGTTCAACCAATTAGCACTGATTGTGCTGTTGTTGGCACTGTTGGGTGTCGCGGGAATGAGCCTTGCAGGCTGGCTGGCACAAGGTATTCAGGGAAATGCCCACGCTATCAATAAAGCTGGGTCGATGCGGATGCAAAGTTATCGCCTGCTGGCCGCCGTTCCGCTAACCGAGAAAGACAACGTTCTGTTAGATGAGATGGAACAAACCACCTGGAGCGCAGACCTACAAGAGGCGGCCCAGCAAGACGGGCAGGAAGCAAAATTAGCGGCACTGCAGCACTACTGGCGTGAAGAGTTAGAACCCGCTCTGCGCAAGGCACAAAGTGCAGAACAAGTTAAGCCGCATGTCGCCGGATTTGTCGGGCAAATCGATCAGCTGGTCACCACTTTTGACCACACCACCGAAATGCGCCTGCACCGCATTATCCAGCTCCAGATGGGGATGGCAGCCTTAATGGGCTTGCTGATTATTTTCACCGTCATCTGGTTACGCAAGCGGCTGTTGCGCCCATGGCAGAAATTATTGACGATGGCCCAGGCCATTGGGCAGCGAGACTTCACCCACCGGGTGAACGTTCGTGGGCGCAATGAGATGGCGACTCTCGGTGCTGCACTAAACAGTATGTCTGCGGAACTGGCCGAAAGTTATGCAAGCCTTGAGCAGCGTGTGCACGAAAAAACCGCCGGGCTTGAGCAAAAAAACCAGATACTCTCATTTTTGTATCAGGCTAACCGCCGCCTGCACTCGCAGGCTCCGCTGTGCCAGCGCCTGTCGCCGGTTCTCAGCGAATTACAGCATTTGACCCCGCTGCGTAACATCGAGCTGCGGGTTTATGAATATGAAGACGAAGAGAATTACGAAGAGTATACCTATCAACCTGACAGCAGTTGTGAAGCCAGCGGCTGCAACCTTTGCCCGCGTGAACCCATCCTGCAACCTTGCGAAACCACCGCACAAAAATGGCGTTTAACCGACAACCATATCCAGTACGGTTTGGTGTTGGCTCAATTGCCAATTGGCCGCAGCCTGACACACGATCAGCAACAGTTAATTCTGACACTGATGGAACAGCTGACAGCGACACTTGCGCTAGAGCGGCAATATGAACATCAGCAGCAGCTCGTGGTGATGGAAGAGCGTTCCGCTATCGCCCGCGAGCTGCACGACTCCATTGCTCAATCGCTCTCTTGCCTGAAAATGCAGGTGAGTTGTTTGCAAATGCAAGGGGCGACACTGCCTGAACAGATGCAGACTCTGCTCGGTCAAATGCGTAGCGAACTCAATACTTCGTGGCGGCAACTCAGAGAATTATTGACCACGTTCCGCCTGCAATTAACCGAACCTGGACTGCGCCCGGCGCTAGAAGCAAGCTGCCGCGAATTTAGTGAGAAATTGGGTTTCCAGGTGAGTCTTGATTATCAAGTGCCACCACGCCTGGTGCCGTCGCATCAGGCAATTCATCTGGTACAAATCACTCGTGAAGCACTTAATAACAGCCTGAAACATGCCTGTGCCACTTCATGTGGAGTCAGTGTTTTATTTCACGACAAGCAAATTACCTTAACCATATGGGATAACGGTCAGGGCATTGCCGACAACGGTGAGCGCCGCAACCATTACGGACTTATCATTATGCGAGACCGCGCACAAAGCCTGAGAGGTGATTGCCAGGTGCAAACGCGTCCGGGTGGCGGTACCCAGGTCATCGTGAGTTTTATCCCCGAAATAGCCACAGGAGCAAATCATGAGTAACCCGGAAGCCTCAACCATACTGCTTATCGACGATCATCCCATGCTGCGCACTGGCGTTAAGCAGCTCATCAGTATGGCGCCGGAACTGGCGGTTGTCGGTGAGGCTGGCAATGGTGAGCAAGGAGTGCTGCTTGCCGAAGAGCTCGACCCTGATTTGATCCTGTTGGATTTGAATATGCCGGGGATGAACGGACTGGAAACACTCGATTGCCTGCGTGAGAAGCCGCTTTCGGGGCGCATTGTGGTGTTCAGCGTCTCGAACCATGAAGAAGATGTGGTCACGGCGCTCAAACGCGGCGCGGACGGTTATTTATTGAAGGACATGGAACCGGAAGATTTACTCAAGGCACTGCAACAAGCCGCCGCTGGCGAGATGGTTCTAAGCGAAGCGTTAACGCCTGTATTGGCCGCCAGCCTGCGAGCCAACCGCGCCACGTCTGACCGTGATGTCAACCTGCTCACGCCGCGCGAGCGGGACATCCTGAAGCTTATTGCCCAAGGTTTGCCGAATAAGATGATTGCCCGCCGTCTGGACATCACCGAAAGTACGGTGAAAGTCCACGTGAAGCATCTGCTTAAAAAAATGAAGCTGAAATCCCGCGTCGAAGCGGCGGTTTGGGTGCATCAGGACCGAATATTTTAAGTTTACCAACGGTGAATGTGGTGGATGACGCCTGCGGCTTATCCACCCAACAACACCAAACCGTATCCCGACATCACACGTTACTGCGGCAACAACTCATAACGCGGATCGTCCACAGGGCGGACCACCAGCGGCTCCGTCAGTTTCAGCGTAATCCAGTTCGACGTCACCTTCTGGCCTTTATCATCCTCAATCACCACCGAAAGACGATATTCATTCGGGCCGTTTTCGTTCCACATCGGCATGATCATGCTCCAACCGCTGGTGTCGCGGTTATCCGCAGGCGGCGTCAGGCTTAACGCCTGGGTATCGCCCTGCCAGGTAATATTGCGAATCTTGTGGCTGGCACGGATTTGCAGCTTAAGCGCCACGGTTTCGCCCGCGTGCAGTTCCCAAGGCGGCGTCGCCAAAAATACCGATAAAGTTTTGCGTTGGCGATACTCCATCACCGGCAGAGAATCACGTTCCACGTTGTCATAACGGCTGCCGCGTAATGAACTGGTGGTCGCCACTTCGGCGGCAGAAAGCTGTTTTGCCACCGGGACGCCAAAACGGTAATTCAGCTTCAGGCCAAGATTATCCTGCGAAACGCCGCTTTCCCCCTGTTTATGCTGCGCGGTAAGCGTCAGCAGCGGGATTGGCGTGTAGCTGAGTCCCATAGTTACCGCCACCGGGTTGCGATAACCGGTGCCGCTATCAAACAAATCCACGCTGTTACCGTAGTATTTCTCAAAACTGAGGCTGGTATTGATATGGCGATAAAACGGCAGCCACGCCTGCGCGGTAATGTCATAGCCCCGCGCCAGGCGTTGTTCCAGCGTTTCATTATCGCCGTCCTGCCAGCTGGCTAACGGCTGATAATAGTTCGCGGAGAGACGTAAATACTCGCCCCACGCTTCGGTACCGAATCCGGCACGTTGTAATTGAGTGGCAAGCTGATTGTCATAAAACGCATTGTAGCCCAGCAGCCAGTCACCCGCCACCCAACGCTGCCCGGCACCGATATTGCCAATCGTGCCTTCATCTTTCTGAGTGAATCCCACCTGGCTCCAGGTCAGATAACGTTTGTTATCCTCCCAGGGCGTAAATACCGAGGCACTACTGCCGTTCCAGTTTCCGTGTTCATCGACCAGTAAATTAATGTTGGCTTTGCCAAGCGGCGATAGCAGCGACTCCGCTTCACTGGTTACTTTGTCGGTCAACACATCTCGCAGACGAGTAAACGCCAGCAACCGCGCCTGATCCCCTGCATCCAGTCCGTCATCGACCATACTCGCTTCGCCGAATTTCTTCGCCATCGCAGCAATTTCACGCGCGGCGGCATCGGTTTCTGGGGCAATGCCCAAATCCGGTAATTGTTCGGTAGACTGGTCAAAAGGATCGGCGGCTTTTTCGATAAAGGTCTGTCGGGTACTGGCAGCCCCTCCTGCGCTGAGGAGTGCGTATGACAAAGTGAAAAATGGAACGGCTTTTCTAAACATCTGGAAATTATAACATCACACAACAGCAATTCATTCCCAAACTCGTAAACACAGATTACTCCGGTATTACTTCAGCAACGCTTTCAGCTCTGGAATACAAGACCCGCAGTTGGTGCCGCAGCGCAGTTTTTCGCCCAGTAGGCTCACCGATTTGCACCCGCTGGCGATGGCCGCACGAATGGTTTTCTCCCCCACGCCAAAACAGCTGCACACCGTCGCACCTGTATCCACAGCGGTTCCGGCCGCTTTACCGGCTAATAAACGATGACGTTCGGCGGCCGTTGGCGGAGCCTGTTCAAATGCCGCAACGACCGCCGCTGCGCTAATCTCCGGCCAGGCGTTGGCGCTGTAAAACGCCAGCTGTAACTCCCCGTTTTGCCAGGCGAGAACATGGTAAAACTCACCATCCCCGCTGGCGGTTTGCAACTGCCAGCCACGTCCGACGGCGAGTGTTTCAATCCATGCCTGAGCGTTGCTGTCTGCGGCGCAAAGGAAATGCTGCACGCCAGAGTTCGCCTGTTTCCACCATTGAATATCGTCGGCAAACACGATGTCTTCACGCGCAAAAATCTCCCCGCACCACGCAGGCTGCCAGCGCTGAATACGCACCGCCGTTTGCTTGCTTTCCGGCTGCCCGGAATGCGGGTCACAGACGCTATCCACCAGGCCGTTAATCTGCCCTTTGCGAGCAAATTGCTGGTTCCAGTGCATCGGTGCAAACACGTTTCCCGGCAACTGGTTTTCACTCATCAGCACTTTCACCACCATGCCACCAAAGCGCGAACTAACTCTGACCAACCCATTATTAGTGACACCGTAACGTTTCGCATCCGTCGGATGAATTTCCAGAAACGGCATACTGATGTGCTGCATGAGGCGTGGCACGTTGCCTGTGCGCGTCATGGTGTGCCATTGGTCACGAATGCGCCCGCTATTGAGGATCAGCGGATAAGAACGATCGGCATTTACCTGCGGTAAAGCCGGTTCAACCGGCAGCAACTGGAATCTTCCGTTCGCTCGCCAGCTTTTAAATGATGAATTCACGTTTGAGGTTACCGGCCATCGCACCGGTTCCAGCGCGTCGTATTGCTCGCGGTCTAACGTCGCCAGGCCGCTGATATCAAAGGCGCGTGTGCCGTTATTTTCATATCCTGAAAGTGCCGCATGTTCGCAAAAAATCTCATGTGGATGCTGCCAGTTAAACGCTTCGCCATAGCCCAGGCGTTGGGCGATTTGGGAAATAATCCACCAGTCGGCTCGCGCCTCACCCGGTGCAGGTAAAAATGCACGTTGGCGTGAAATACGCCGCTCGGAATTAGTGACAGTACCGTTTTTCTCGCCCCACGCCAGCGCCGGAAACTTGACGGTAGCGAAGCGCGAGGTGTCCGTTTCACACACCACGTCCGAGACAATCACCAGCGGGCAGTTCGCCAGCGCCTGTACCACGCGGGAGCTATCCGGCAGTGAAACCAGCGGATTGGTTCCCATAATCCACACGGCTTTGACCTCTCCGCGCCCTATCGCGTCAAACAGTTCGACGGCCATCAAGCCTGGTGTTTCGGCAATACGCTCGCTGCCCCAAAACCGCCGCAGTCGGGCGATATCCGCAGGTTCAAAATTCATGTGGCAGGCGAGCTGATTGGCAAGTCCGCCCACTTCGCGCCCGCCCATCGCATTAGGCTGCCCGGTCAGCGAAAACGGGCCACAGCCGTCGCGGCCAATTTTGCCGCTCGCCAGATGCACGTTGATAATCGCGTTGCATTTGTCGCTGCCGCTCGACGACTGGTTGATGCCCATGGTGTAAAGCGTCATAGCGCGGTCGGCCTGCGCAAACCATTGCCAGAATGTCTGTACATCCTCGCTTTTCAGTTGGCAAAAGTCGGCGGTTTTTTCCAGCGTCCAGCCAGCGGCAATTTCCAGCGCGGCAGTTTGTTCGTCAAAAGCGTTGGGCTCAGGCGGCGGCAAAACATTCAGTAAGCCGACGAACAATGCGGCGTCACTTCCTGGGCGAAGCGCCAGGTGCAAATCGGCGATATCACAGGTCGCGGTGCGGCGCGGGTCGATTACCACCACTTTCATATTCGGGCGCTGCTGTTTAGCCTTGACCAGGCGCTGATATAACACCGGATGCGCCCAGGCTGCATTTGAACCGGCCAGCACAATTAAGTCGGTTTGTTCGAGATCTTCATAGCTACACGGCACAAAATCTGCGCCAAATGCGCGTTTGTACCCCACCACCGCCGAGGACATGCACAGCCGCGAATTAGTGTCGATATTGCCCGCGCCGATAAACCCCTTCATCAGCTTGTTGGCGGCGTAATAATCTTCGGTAAGCAGTTGGCCGGAGGCGTAAAACGCCACCGCTTTGGGGCCGAATTTGTCAATAATACCTTGCAGACGACGGGCGGTTTCATCCAGCGCGGCTTCCCATTCCACGCGCTCGCCGTTGATTTCCGGGTGCAGCAGGCGGCCTTCCAGCCCGAGCGTTTCGCCCAGTGCCGCGCCTTTTACGCACAATCGCCCAAAGTTTGCCGGATGCTGTTCGTCACCGCTAATCTCATAGCCGTTTTCCGTTGGCTGCGCCTTCACGCCGCAGCCGACACCGCAGTAAGGGCACGTAGTGCGCACAACATTTGTCATGATGCCTCCGCACGCATAATCAGCGCCTGGCTTCCCACCCAAACGGTGCCTTGATCTACTTTCACCGGCCAGGCGCGAACCGCGGGTTCGCCATCCTGAGTGCGTCCGTCGCGCAGGCGAATGCGATGTTTATACAGCGGTGAAATCACAATCGGCTCGCCGCCCGCATCGCCGACTATACCGCGCGAAAGCACGTTGGCATCGCTGCCCGGTTCGAGGTTATCAAGGGCATAAATCGCATCGCCAAAGCGGAACAAAGCAATTTGTTGTTCACCAAGACGTGCGCCGATTCCCGCCTGCGCGGGGATTTCGCTAACGTTGCAAACTGCCTGCCACGGTTTGGCTGGCGTCGTGGCGGGCAGATGGACAACTTCGCTGACGGGCTGTAACTGCCCGCGCAGAGTCTGGCGCTGCACGGCTTCGTCCGGCTGTTCGCTGTTCACATACGAACGGAACAATGCGAGGCGATCCGGGCTGTTGAGCGTGGTTTGCCATTCGCACTGGAAGGTATCGACTACGCTGATCATCTCTTTTTCCAGCTCATCGTTCAGGCCGAGGCTGTCGTTAAGAATCACATCGCGCAGGTATTCAATGCCGCCTTCGAGGTTGTCCATCCAGGTGCTGGTGCGCTGCAAACGGTCGGCGGTGCGGATGTAAAACATCAGCAAACAGTCGATGGTGCGGATCAACGTTTCCCGGTCAAGATCGCTGGCGAACAAGTCCGCATGGCGCGGTTTCATGCCACCGTTGCCGCACACGTACAGATTCCAGCCTTTGTCGGTGGCAATCACGCCGATATCTTTGCTCTGCGCTTCGGCACATTCCCGGGTGCAGCCGGACACCGCCATTTTGATTTTGTGCGGTGAGCGCAGCCCTTTGTAGCGGTTCTCCAGCTCAATCGCGAGGCCGGTCGAATCCTGCACGCCGTAACGGCACCAGGTGGAACCGACGCAGGATTTCACGGTGCGCAGCGACTTGCCGTAGGCGTGACCGGTTTCAAAGCCCGCCGCCACCAGCTCTTCCCAAATCGCAGGCAACTCCTCAAGGCGTGCGCCAAACAGGTCGATGCGCTGGCCGCCGGTAATCTTGCTGTACAGTTGGTAGCGTTTTGCCACCTGGCCGATGGCGATTAAACCGTCCGGGGTGATTTCGCCTGCGGGAACACGCGGCACAATCGAGTAAGTGCCGTCTTTCTGGATGTTGGCGAAGTAGCGATCGTTGGTGTCCTGCAGCGGTAGGTGCGCGGGTTTCAACAAATATTCATTCCAGCACGACGCGAGAACAGAGGCCGCCAGCGGCTTGCAGATTTCACAACCGTTGCCGTGCCCATAGCGGCTAATCAGCTGTTCAAAACTGCGGATATGGTTGACGCGCACCAGGTGGTAGATTTCCTGGCGTGAGTACGGGAAGTGTTCGCAAATGTCCTTTTTCACCTCCACACCCTGCTCTTGCAGTTGGTATTCCATCACCTGCTTCACCAGCGCCGAACAGCCGCCGCAGCCCGTCGCCGCTTTGGTACATGCCTTAATCGCGCCCATGTCTCCCGCGCCATTGCTTACCGCGGCGCAAATATCCGCTTTGCTGACGTTATGGCACGAGCAAATTTGTGCGCTTTCAGGTAATGCCGCGACACCCAACCCTTTTGGTGCGCCGCCTGCCGACGCGGACAGAATCAGGCTTTCCGGCTGGGAGGGCAACGCCATGCCGTTGAGCATCATTTGCAGCAACGTGGTGTATTCACTGCTGTCGCCCACCAGCACGCCGCCGAGCAG